>Ga0335085_10002186_pt1 | contig 37446 bp, 27 predicted proteins | sample Lox_Sample_45_FD_206712 | JGI IMG/M metagenome (GOLD analysis project Ga0335085, IMG submission 206712) | Soil microbial communities from Loxahatchee National Wildlife Refuge, Florida, United States - Lox_Sample_4.5 | ecosystem: Environmental > Terrestrial > Soil > Wetlands | place: USA...
GATGCGAACACCAAATTCCTGCGTACGCTGATTTACGGCATAGCTCATCACGCTGTAAAGCCCGATCGTCGCCAGCAGAACACAGAGTCCGCCTACGGCCGACAGCAAGCTGGCAGCCACCTTCTCTGCGTAAAGGGAATAGCCAACAGCATCCGTGAGTCGCAACGAATGAAATGCTGCATCCTGATTCAGAGCCAGAGCCTCCCGGCGAAGCTCCGGAAGAATGGTCATCGGATCGCCCGCAGTCTTGACCAGGAAAGAAAAATTTAACCCGGGGCGAAACGACTGGCGAAATGGTAAGTAGAAATAAGGAGCCGCAGCTTCGGTTGGGGTGCTGTACTTGCTGTCGCTCACCTCGGCGACAATCGTTACCTTCGACCCGGCTACGGTGACGGTCCTTCCCACCGGACTTGCTTCCCCATAGAAGTGATGCGCAAAAGTCTGGTTCACGATCATCACCTGCGGGGCACCATCCTCATCGCGCTCGGTGAACTCGCGTCCCCCAAGCATGCGGATTCCCATGAACTGAAAGTACCCCGGCGGCACGGTAGCGCGATGAACCAGCATCTGCTCGTTCGGCGCGGGAACATAACCTTCGACCACAAGCTGGTCTTCCGGACTCGAAGAGGGCTGGGTCAGCGGAACCCAATCGGTATAGGTCACGCCGGTAACTCCCGGCATTGTTTCGATCCGCTCTCGCAGCCTTCGGCAGAAATTCCATTGCTCCTGCGCGTTGTACCCCGCATTGGACAAGTAGAACTGAGAGACCGCGACGTTCTTCGTGTCAAAGCCAGGATTGATCTCGCTCGCATTACGGAAGCTGCGTTGGAACAACCCGGCCCCCGCCAGTGCAACCGTGGCCAGCGCAACTTCAACTCCGATGAGCAGCGCTCGCAGCCGATGTGAGTGAACTCCGCCGATCCCGCTACGTCCCCCTTCGTTGAGAGTGCGGTTCAGGTCTCCCCGAACAGAAAGCCATGCCGGTGCCAATCCCGAAACAAGCGTCGCGGTCACAACCACCAGGAGCGTGAAACCGAGGGTGGAGACGCGCAGTCCTTCGGAAAGGTCGAAAGGAAAGTCGACGGGCGGAAGCATGCTGCCCAGCGCCCTCTGCAGCCACAGTGTCAAAGCGATGCCCACCGCCCCGCCAGCACCCGCGAGCAACAACGTTTCAGTAAGCAGTTGCCGGACGAGTCTCGTTCGCCGCGCCCCGAACGCAAGCCGGATTCCAAACTCTTTCTGCCGCGCGACCGCCCGCGACAACAGCAGGTTGGCAACATTGGCGCATGCGATGATCAGCAACAGGACGCACACCGCCATCAGAATCTGCAAAGGTTTGAGCAAGATCCCCTGCGCTCCCAAATGTCCTGCCCACACTGGGATGATCATCGCGTCCACTCCGCGATTGGTCTCCGGATAAGCCGCAGCCATGCGTTTCGCCACTGCGCCAATTTCGTTGCTTGCCTGATCAAGTGTGACACCAGGCTTCAGTCGCACAATGGTCGACGTGAGATCGCGGCATCCCCGGTACGTCAGTGTCGGGCCGCTGCCCATCTGCTCGGCCATTGTGATTGGCATCCAGACGTCATAGACGAGCCCTACCGTTGTGCCGCGGAATTCCGGTGGCGCCACACCGATGATCGTCACATCGTGCCGATTCAAACGAATGACTTTGCCCAACACTGTTGAATCGCCGTGGTACCGGTTTTGCCACATGCGATAGCTGATGACCGCAATCGGAAATGCTCCCGGTTTCTCCGCCCCTTCCTCCGCCAGAAATGCCCGGCCAAGTATCGGCCGCACGTTCAGAACATCAAAATAATTGGCCGTAACCAGCTCTGCCCAGGCGCGATCTGCGTTTCCTTGGACCCCGACCGTCAACGGTGTGAGACGCGCGATCGCGCTTGCCGAGACCAGCTTCAGGTTCTCCCGATAATCGCGATAATCCACATACGATGTGGCGACAAGATGTTCCCCATTGGCCCCGACCGTTTCGATCAGGGCCAGCCCTCGTGTGTCGAACACACCGGGATAAGGATGCAGGAGCACATTGTCAATCCAGCTGAACACCGTGGACGTCACCGCCACACCAAGACCCAAGGTGAGTACAGTGATCAGAGTGAACTTTGGGTTGGAAAAGAAGAGCTTGAGGCTGAACCGGATGTCCTGCCAGAAGCTCTGCAAAAACCGACTCAACTCGAACCGGGAGTCCTGGCTATTTCTCATTGTGACCCGGATAGCTCACCTGACCGGAGAATATGGACGCCCCGGCCTTTTTGCTGTGACCCGCATCACGTTTTGCACAGGCGATATGAACTTCCGCCCGGGTTCGCGATACACTTTCCTCTATGCGGGTCATGGGAATCGACTGCGGAGGGGAATACACCGGCTATGGCGTAGTTGAAATGCTGGACAGCGGAAAACTCTGCTGCCTGACCTCCGGCGCGATCAAGCTCTCTGCCCGGGACCCACTTCCTCGCCGTTTGTCCAGAATCTATATGCACCTGGGGGCGATCATCTCCGAGCATCAGCCCGACGAAGTCGCAATCGAAGACGTCTTCTACGCTCTGAATGTCAAATCCGCTCTCAAGCTGGGGCAGGTCCGGGGGGTAGCGATGCTCGCTGCCGCCGCAGCCGGCCTTGAAGTCTCCGAGTACTCGCCTCTGACCATCAAGTCCTCAGTAGTCGGCTACGGCCGCGCTGAAAAGCAGCAGGTTCAGCACATGGTCATGCGACTGCTCGACCTAACCGTCGCACCCGAGACCCACGATGCCTCCGACGCCCTTGCCATCGCAATCTGCCATCTCCACACCATGGGAACCCTGGAGCGGCAGCGTGCCGCGTCGCGATAGCATCCCACAAAGCCGCGACTTTGGCATAATCTCTATAGCTGACACTATGACCAGCAAGGCACACTTGGGACGCGCCATCCAACCGATCTCCCTTGTCGTAGTCTCCCTGACGATGTTGTTTGCGCTGCCCCTTTGGTCTGCCGACACCGGTTCGGTGACCTTCACTCTCGACTTCCCCAACTCCAGCCCCGAGCACTATTCCATTTCCGTCCAGAACGACGGTAGCGCTCACTACGAATCAACTGGAAAGCTCACCGTAGATTCCGACGTCCGCGACGACTATCAGACGGACTTCACCCTCTCAGACGCCACTCGCGCCCGCATCTTCGAACTGACTGCGGAAGCCAAGTACTTCTCCGGAAAAGTTGATTCCGGGAACAAGAAGCTTGCTTTTACCGGCTCCAAGAAACTTGTCTACAAGGACGGCCAGCGCAATTCGACTGCGGAATACAATTTCTCCAGCCTACAGCCGGTCCAGCAGCTCACGACCTTGTTCCAGAGCGTGGCCGCCACCATGGAGTTCGGCCGCCGCCTGACGTACTTCCACCGTTACCAGAAGCTTGCTCTGGATGATGAACTGAAGCGCATGGAAGATCAGGCAAGACGCGGCGATCTCGCCGAGATACAGGCCCTAAAGCCCGTCCTGCAAGGCATTTACGACGACGCTTCCGTCATCAATGTGGTGCGCGCCCGGGCCCTGCGGATCATCGAGATGAAGCCGGTGCTGAGCGGGTCACGATAGTCCGCTTCATCCTACGAAAAGCCATATCCGCCAGTGCCTTACGTGACCTAACTTTTACAACTTCTTTTTCAAAACCGTGTTCTAATGAGGTACCAGATGATCGGGGGTTGCTATGTCCCATCCTTCAAGGGTTACGTTAGTACTCCTTACGCTCACCGCCTGCGTTCTTCTCACCCTGCCTGCTCTCGCCGACTCGCAAGCGCGCATTGTCCGCCTCAGCGACATTCAAGGCTCGGTTCAGATCGACAAGAACACCGGCTTGGGATTCGAGAACGCCTTTGTGAATATGCCCATCACGCAGGGCACCCAACTGCGGACCCGCTCTGGCGGCCGTGCCGAGATCGAGTTCGAGGACGGCAGTTCCATCCGCCTGACTCCCAACACCACGGTGGAGTTCAGCAAGCTTGGGCTGAGCGATTCCGGGAAGCGCATCTCTCGGGTCAAGCTCGTGGATGGCATGGCCTACGTGAACTGGCTGGGCAAAGACGAGTTCTCCCTGGATTTTCTCCACGAGAAGATTTCCCTCGACAACTCTGCGCACTTCCGCGTCGACGCCTCTACCCAGGTGGCTAGTCTCGCTGTGTTTAAGGGCGACCTCGACGTAGAAGGTCCGGGCGGAAAACTCGCCCTCAGCAAGAAAAAGACGGCGACATTTGACGCCTCTGCCGACGACATATCCACGGTCGAGAACAAGATCGAGGAAGCTCCACTCGATTCTTGGGACAAAGAGGCGGTCTCCTACCACGATCAATACGCGAAGAACAACACCACGCCCTACGGCTATGGCTTCAGCGATCTGAATTATTACGGCGCGTTCACCAACGTTCCGGGCTACGGCAACATGTGGCAGCCGTACTTCACCGGTGTTGGCTGGGATCCCTTCATGGATGGCGCCTGGGGCTACTATCCCGGCTTCGGTTACATGTTCGCCTCCGCCTATCCTTGGGGATGGATGCCTTACCGCTACGGAAACTGGCTCTTCGTTCCCGGTTTCGGCTGGATGTGGCAGCCGGGTATGTGGAACTCGTGGGTGAACGTGCCGCGCTACACTCCGACGACTCTAGTTCGGGTGAATCCGCTGACTCCACCAGCAGCCGGAACCGTTCGGACGGTTGCCATCGGTAGAGGTGGAGCAGCCATGCCCGTTGCGACATCGCGGATGATCGTGAACGCCGGATCCGCCGGCATGGGGATCGCACGCGGTTCGCTGGGAAATATGAATCACCTGAACCGTCAGGTCGTGAAGACCGGATCGGCCGAAGTTCGTCCGGCACCTCAGTTCAGTGCGACACCGGCAGGCCGTGCGGCCGCCGCGCCCAGCTTTGGTCCCGGTCCGGGTTCTAGTCAAGGTTCTGGATCCGGCCGTGCGCCAGCCCCGTCGCACGGTTCAATGGGAAGCCCCTCGGCCCCCTCAATGGGCCACAGTGCCCCAGCCCCGTCCGGACATGCGCCAGGCGGTGGGTCACCGCACCGCTGAGTCGTTTTTGGTACTTTGATCTGGAATGGGTCTCACGAACCTGAGACCCATTTTTGTTATCGCAGTATGTAACGGCAGTCCCGAAGTCGAAGAAGTCCTTACGAGAAGTATCAGAAAAGAAGACACACAGGGACAGCCGCCTCGGCTGTCCAGCGAAGGCGAAGCCGAACAAGGCCAGAGGAGGCCATCAACAACAGACCGAGTTCGATGGCCTCAACCATGCTCTGGATTCAATCGACTGAGAAGCGTGCGGATTGCCACTTAGTACTTCCCCCAGCTGAATCAATAGCCTGCACTTCGAGCCGATAAGAGCCTGGGCCCAACTTATCGAGGGGGATCTTTCGGGAGATGTGCATTGTTAAGCTGCCGGGCTCGATGTACGACGCTAGGTCGACAGGCTGAAAATCGTCTCTCACAGTACCCGCATTTGAATCTACGATCCTCAGGTGAACCTCGACCTTGGGAGGGGTTCTGCTAGCGAGCAGTGGCTCATACACCTCGAAGTAGGCTAGTAACGGATCGGTTTTTTGCAACCGTGTATCCGCTGTGGGGCTGAATTCAATACCTTTGCTCACCAAAGGAATCATGCTGGTCGGGAAAAGCATTTCTTGTATGGGCCCCGACTTGTTAGGAGATCTGGCGTCGGAGGTCGAACCTTCATATGCGTGGCGGAGCCTGCACAGCGCAATGCTGCTGATTGCCAGTTGCTTGCCGTCAAAGTTCTCGATCTGCAACGGGATTTTCACTATCCCAAAATTATTCCCATTACTGACGACCGCCTGAATTTCATAGTCCCCGGCCGCCAACTCCAATTGTATTTCGTATCGGAACGGGCTGATTGTCTTGCAGAGAGCGGTTGCAAACGCAAGAGACCACTCGTCCTGACCTAACCATGTCATAGCAAAACATTCGTGTTTATCACTGAATCGCGCCGCAATCGAGCCGTCCTTCCTGTACACCAGTCCCAGGATTTGAATCCCAATATCCGGCTCATTGTCCTTAGTCTCCATCTCCATACCTGGAGGAAGCTCGAGAACTATGTCCGCGCGAACGGCATTTGGCGTGGCATAAAAGACACTGGTTTCTCCAGAAAGCGGAACGTCTCCCGTTCTCCCCGAGGCGGCATATTCCTGCATCTTCCTATCCAGCGCAGTTCCGTTAAAGGTGTCGTACGTGGAGTGCTCCGTGTTGCAATATTCTCTGAGCGCAACGAATAGGAACCACACGCGGTGACTTGCTTTAACTTTAATTTGATGACAGCTTCCTGGTGGTGAGGGGGGCGGCGTATAGGCGAGAACATAGAAATGATCAGATCTGAGACGTAAGGCACCACTCTCTGCCGTCCATTTGCCTCTGGTTGAATAGTATGAATATTCGTCTATAAAGGAGCGATTGTTGTCACTAAACCTTCTAATGTTCAGGTGAGAATCTGCAACCCGGATTTTCTGCTCCTTCCCATCTTCGAACAGGTGAAAGTCTTTTGCAGTCAGATTCTCTATATCTTTACCGCTGAAGTCCCCAGGATCAACGATCACTAGAACTTGCTTCGAGTCCACCCGAAATCTAGGCATGTCTTGGGCGGCGCTGCGATGCGGCAATGACATGCCCGGAACGAGAGCAAGAACCAAGGATAGGCTCACCTCTTGCAGTCCTCTGGACAAACGACCCTCCAAGACTCGTGGTGTTCCAAAGCCAACAATGGCGCAAAGTATCTGCTTCTCTTCTATAGCGAGCAGGGCAGCCGGCTGCGCCATCCTTCGTGATTTTCGAAGGTGGGCTTTCCTGCTGCCGACACCCTAGGACTCCGGATGTTTGATCCGCCAGCACTCAAACCACCACTACCCCCGCGTATCCCACAACCATGTCGCGATCCCCGGAGATATCGCCAGACGTCGCGTATTTCACGAGATCTGCCGATTTGGCTCCGAGGCGCCGCGCTGCCGTTAGCATGGCGACCGCCGGCCCGAATCCACACATGCTCACATCCTGCTGGGTCACAACATCGAACAAGCCGCGCGGATCGAGTGTGAGAATTCTTTCAATCGCTTGGTGATCTTTTACTCGCGTTACCGCGTCGGACTCGTAATGATTCATGTCGCTCGATGCCACAATCAACACGGGTTCCGGATATCTGGCGATCACGTCCGCCAATGCGATGCCGAGTTGCTCGAGCCTTTCGAACTGACCGGTCCCGAGTGCAATCGGCACAAATCTGAGATCCGGCCGTCGCAACAGAAGGAATGGAAGTTCTACCTCAGCTGCATGTTCGGCCCGATGCGCTGCAGCATCCTCCTCCAGAGCGGGGAAGCGCTCCCTGAGCAAGTGAGCCAAGTCGCTGTCAATCGGAACCTCTCCCAGAGGCGTTTCCCAGGATCCTTCCGACATGATCGCCAGTGCCCGGCCCATTCCGGTGTGATTCGGACACAGCACAACACAGACTCTGGGAATCTCAATCCGCGCGAATACGGCTCCGGCAACATGGCCCGAATATACGTAGCCGGCATGGGGCGCAATGCAGCCGATTGCCCGAACCGGAGGCTTCATCGAAATTGATTGGGAGAGATAACCGCGAGCTTCGGTGCGTAGATCGTCAGCATCACCGGGGTAGAAGCGTCCCGCTACAGCCGGACGGCGAACAACATGACTTGCCATTGGCCGCCTCCTTACTAAAACCGGCACCAACGCAAATGCTAAGACTCGATCTGTACCTCGCGCAAGGCGCGATACACCGCCGCGCTTTCATCCAGACTCAGTGTCTCCGCCCGCGCTGTCGGCTTCACGCTCGCCTCGCGCAGCGCGCGTTTCAATGTAGCCTCTTCGTAGTTGCTCTTGAGATTGTTCCACAACGTCTTGCGCTTCTGCCCGAATGAGAGTTTCAGGAAATCGATGAAGCCATCTCCCGCCACGCCCAGCCTCTCCTGTTGCGGATCAATCGTCAATCGCAGCACAGTGGAATGCACCTTTGGCGGCGGCGAAAATGCTCCCGGCGGCAACGTGAACAGTTTCTCGACCTGCGCGTAAAGTTGCGCAGTAGCCGAGAGCATTCCATAATCCCTGCCCCCCGGTTCCGCCGCGATCCGATCCGCCACTTCCCGCTGCACCATGATTACGATGCTGTCGAAGTACTTCGCATATTCGAAAAGGCGGAGCAGGATATCGGACGTGATGTAGTAGGGGAGATTGCCTATGACTTTCGCCGGTTGAGGCTTGATTTCGATTCCTGGCCGTCCCAATCCCGGCTTCGGACCAAACAGGGAATCGAAGTCGATTGCCAGAACGTCGGCCTCAATGATCTCCACATTCCGCGCCATCCCGAACTTCAGGCGTAACTGCGCTGCCAATACCCGATCCAGCTCCACCGCAATTAGACGCCGCGCTCGTTTCGCGAGCATCGAAGTCAGAATGCCCCGTCCCGGCCCGATCTCCAGCACCGTTGAGTCCGAGACTTCGCCCAGCGCATCTACCACGCGAAGCGCCAGTTCATCACTGGCCAGGAAATGTTGTCCCAATTTAGGCTTGCTTTGCGGACGCCGTGTGGATACGACCCTTGGCACGTTGACCCTCATTTCCTCGGGAAGTAGACTTGCAAGTCGGTACTGGCATCTTAAGGCTGCTTGGAACCCGGCCCGAGTATCTTCATTTCATAATATCGCGACACCACCCGTGGGTGTCCCGAGGAGGTTTCCGGACTCATGAATATCGCATTTGCCGCTTCCGAAGGCGTCCCCTTTTCCAAAACCGGCGGACTCGCCGACGTGGTCGGCGCCTTGCCTCGTGCTCTCGCCTCCCTTGGACATCAGGTCTCCGTTTACCTGCCGCGCTACCGTCAAACCAAGCTGAGCGATCCTGCCGTCGTCGTTCGCAGCGTGACCGTTCCCTTCGATGACGAATACCGCTTTGCTTCCGTTGTTTCCGGCGGCATTCAGACCGGTGTGAAATTCTACTTTGTCGAATACCCGCCCTACTTTGACCGCGATGCTCTCTACGGCACTCCGGCCGGCGATTATCCCGATAACGCCGAGCGCTTCGCCCTCTTTTCCCGCACCGTGCTTGAGGCTTCCAAAATCCTCGGTGTTCCCCACGTCTTTCATTGTCACGATTGGCAATCCGCACTCATCCCGGTGCTTTTACGCACGGTATATTCCGATGATCCTGCCTTTCAGGATGTTGGCACGGTTTTCACTATCCACAACATGGGCTACCAGGGGCTCTTCCCGCCCGAAACTCTCCCCCTCTTGATGCTCCCTTGGGATCTGTTCACGATTTCAAAGATGGAATTCTTCGGACAGGTCAACTTCCTGAAGGGCGCCCTGACGTATGCCGACTACATCACGACCGTGAGCAAGAAATATAGCCAGGAAATCCAGACTGCCGAATACGGATTCGGTCTCGAAGGCGTCCTGCGCGACCGCGCTTCCACAGTAACCGGAATCCTCAATGGCGTCGACTACGACGAATGGAGCCCGCAGACCGACAAGTTCAGCGTGGCCAGGTATTCTCCGCAAGATCTATCCGGCAAGGCCAAGGCCAAGCAGGATCTGCTCGCGGCCTTCGGAGTTGCCAATGCCGATCCCAAGCTGCCAGTGATCGGCATCGTCTCCCGCTTTGCCGCGCAAAAAGGATTCGACCTCATCGCTCAGATTGCCGACCGTCTCGCCCGCGAAGAGATGATCATCGTCGCTCTCGGCGCCGGTGATAAGGCTTACGAGGAGATGTTCCAGCGCCTCAACAAACAATTCCCCAACAAGATTGCCGTCAAAGTTGCGTACGACAATGCCGTCGCGCACAAGATCGAAGCCGGCGCCGATATGTTCCTCATGCCCTCGCGCTACGAGCCCTGCGGCCTCAACCAGATTTACAGCCTGAAATACGGCACTGTTCCCATCGTTCGCGCTACTGGCGGCCTTGACGACACCATCGAGCCTTGGGACGCCCGCACCGGTAAGGGCACTGGCTTCAAGTTCACCGATTACAACGGCGAGTCGCTGCTCCTGACAATCAAAGAGGCGCTCCACGCCTACCGCGATCAGACCTCTTGGCAGGCGCTGATGCGCAATGGCATGTCCAGGGACTTTTCTTGGAACGCCTCAGCGCGCGAGTACGGCAAAATTTATGAACGCGTAAGGCAAATGCGTGTCACCGCCTCAGCTCCTGAAAAGGTGTTCGTCTAGGCCCGTCCAAAAAGCTCGAAACTGTGATCGTGCGGTTCATCCACTGCCCCGCGTAAGCCCCGGTCAGGTTGCCGGACTTGTCCAGCGCCAGTTGCGAGTCGGTCCGCATCTTCAAATCACTTTCCCCGCAACGTCTTTCGGCGTACAGTGTTCTCAATAGTGGTGGCATTCAAATACAAAAGTGCGGGGTTTCCTGATGCGGGAGGAGACTCGCAGTAAACCGGCGATTTGTGTCATTTGTAATAAACCAATCACCCAGGAACAGCGTCCTTCGGTCACACTGAAGTCCAGCGGCGAAGCCCACGTCGATTGCTGGGACAGACGGCAGCAGGAAGCCGAGAAATCCAACTGAGCAACGCGCCCTGCCGATCACGCCGCGTCAGAATATAGAGACGCGAAGGCCCCCCTATGCCTTGTGCGCGCCACCCGTGCAGCCGCAGGGAATTTTTCGCAAATGCAGGGGCGGAGGCATTCCTCCGCCCCGCCGCCGGAGCGCAGCGAAAGAGGAGTGCCGTCATTCCTCAATCCCAGTGTACGCAACGCAGAGGCGGCCATTGACCCCAAGCCGCAAAGCGGCGAAAGAATGCAGCCCATGCCGTAAGGCATGGGATACGAAACAAGAGTCAGCACCAGCCCCGGAGCGGCGCAAGTAAAATTGCCCAGCGGAGAAACGTCCAGTCCGTCCCGGCTCTCCTCCCAAGGGCGGAGTCCCCCAATGCGGGTGCAACTGGAATGGCGGGTGGCCCACCCTTCGTAACGTTCGAAGGGTGGGAACCACGGACGCTGGGGGCCAGGCTCCTTCACGGTACCCACTCCATCACTGACAGCCGCCACAAACTGTTGTAAGGTGTCCAAAATGCCGTGATGTCCCAGACTGCGGCCAGGAGTCCTTCTGTGCGGGAAGAGACTCAGCAGAGCATTTGTGTGTTTTGTAAGAAGCCGATCACCAAACAGCAGCGCCCAGCAGTCCAGATGCAGCCAGGCAAACAAGCCCACATGGAATGCTGGGCGAAGCACGAAAAAGACGCCTCCAAGCCCAACTGACCGTCGCGGGGCTTTGAGTGAAATGCCTGATTACGTCAACGGTGCTGGACTTGTTTTCGGGTTTGAAAATGCGGTGACAGACAAGGACGTTCCCCGTTCTTGTCGCGCCCTCGCGTGTTTCTCCTCACAATCACCCGTGACCGCCCTCACTGAAATTCCCACCCATTTCTGACAATTTAAAATCAGCCACCCAGTGTGGCTAGCCTCCACGGACCCAAGGTCCGATTGGGGGCTTCGTAATTAAGGGACAAATCGGAGAACTCAAAAACTCCAACCAGGTCCTAACCGACAAACCGGAACCAGATCTTTCAAAACCCGGCAAAGCAAGACAAACGGGCTGCCCCAGGGCGGCCCAGGCGGAGCGTTGGCTACAACCAGAACTGAGAACCGAGAACCGGAAACGGGGACCCAAGACCCAAGACCGAAGACCGAAGACCCAAGACCCAAGACCCAAGACAAAAGTCCCGCCTTTTCAAGATTTTGCCCGCAACTCGTTGCAGCCCATAGATTAATTCCCAAATTTCCCGCAACCCAATGATTCCAGAGAACCGGAGGGGGGAGGGGGACCAGGTCTTAGCTGACAGCTGATAGCTGACAGCTTGTATTCGAATTTTTCGCACCATTTGAAGGAGTTAGTGATGTCCAGTTATCCCAATCGCTGTCAGCACTTAAAAACTAATGGCACGCAGTGCGGATCGCCCGCGCTTCGCCGCAACCGTTTTTGCTACTTTCACAAGCGCTATCAGGAAGAGCGCATCCGTCTCGGCGTCGATCGCCGCCGTCGCGGCACCGCCACCTTCATCCTGCCCGTGCTCGAAGACGCCAACTCCATCCAGATGTCGCTCATGCAGATCATGCGTCTGCTGCTTACCGGACAGATCGAGCACAAGACCGCGAGCCTTCTTCTCTACGGGCTGCAAACGGCCAGCGCCAATCTGCGCCAGACCAATTTCAAGCCCTTCGTGCATGAAGTCATCCTCGACCCGCGCGACGCCGCCGACAGTCTGCTCGAGGAAAACCATCTCTGGGAAGACGACGACTTCGAAGAAGAAGTCGACGAAGTCGAGCGCGAGATCCAGGAGAAGATGGAAAAAGCGGCCGATGTGGCCCGCGTCGGCGCTCGTTTCGACGCCGAGCAGGAAATCAAGGCCCGCGAACGCGCCCGCAAGCGCTTCGAGCAGGAAGAGAAAGCCAAGCTCTGGGTCGCCAAACATCCCGGCCACATCCTGATTCGCCGCGACGGTCAACTGATCATCGAGCAAAGTCCGAAAGAGGAGCCGAAGCCCGATAAACATTGGTGGGAGACGCGGTCCGCAACCACGGGCTCTGAAATAAAGAAGAGTGCAGCCGCGTCTGAAACAGAGAAGACCGCAGCAGGATCTGAAACAGGAAAGACCGCAGCGCAGGTGCGCGCCGAGATCACCGTGCAGATCAGGAAAGACCTGCCCGCGATCACCAAGGGATATCAGGAAGGCCTGAAGCGCAAAGCCGAAAACGCCAGGAAGAAACCCGCCGCCCGCGAGACTCGGCCAGACGAAGCAGAAGGAGAAGCGGAAGCAACATAAAACCCGGGCCGCCGCACACCCAGCGCAGCCGTCTCGAAACGACTGCGTTATGGTTACAGGAGCGCCAGGACTGCTCTATCATTCTTCTGCATGTCTGCGGCTCTTCAGCCCGGTTTATGGCGCACCATCTTCCATGTCGACATGGACGCGTTCTTCGTCTCCGTGGAAGAACTCTATGATCCGTCGCTGCAGGGGAAGGCCGTTGTTGTCGGAGGACAGCGGCACGAGCGCGGTGTAGTTTCCGCGGCTTCCTACGAGGCGCGAAAGTTTGGTGTTCACTCGGCCATGCCGCTGCGCACGGCGGCGAAACAGTGTCCGCATGCCATCTTTGTCGACGGACATCCCGAGCGCTACCGCGAGTGCTCCGAAAAGGTCTACAAGGTTTTGGGACGATTCACGCCCCAGGTTGAAATGGCCTCGATCGATGAAGCGTATCTCGATATGACCGGAACGGAGCGCTTGCACGGTCCTCCGCTGAAAGCCGCGCACCATCTGCATCAGCAGATGAAAGTGGAGACCGGGCTGAACTGCTCGCTGGGAATCGGCAGCTCCCGGCTGATTGCCAAAGTGTCGTCCGGGCAGGCCAAGCCCAACGGTGTTCTCTGGATCCTTCCCGGAGAAGAGGCGAAGTTCCTGGCGCCCCTCGATGTGCGCGAGATTCCCGGAGTCGGCAAAGTGATGGAGAGCCATCTCCACGCCCTGGGCATTAAGAAGGTTGGAGACCTCGCCCGCCTCGAAGAACGCGAACTCGAAGACCGCTTCGGCAAGTGGGGCCTGGCGCTCGCCGGCAAAGCGCGCGGCGAAGACGCCGGAGGTTGGTTCGACAACGAGGTCGCGGCCGAGCATGACGCCAAGTCCATCAGCCACGAGCACACCTACAACGAGGACACGGCGGATCAGGCGCACCTGGAGTCGACGCTCATGCGGTTGTCGGAAATGGTGGGCCGCCGGTTGCGCGAGGCCAACTTCCACGCCCGCACCGTGCAGTTGAAGCTGCGCTACAAGGATTTCACGACGATCACCCGGGCGCACACCCTGGCGGATCCCACCCAACTCGACACGGTGATCTTCGAGCAGATCCGGACGCTCTTCCGCAAAAACTGGAAGAAGGGAATGCAGGTACGGCTGCTGGGCGTGCATGCGTCGTCCTTCACAACGCAGGGCGTACAGATTGATCTGCTGGAAGGGAATCGTCAGCAGCGGTGGAAAGATGCACTGGCCGCGGCCGACAAGCTGCGCGACAGGTTTGGCGAATCGAGTGTGGGGCTCGCTTCCGGCATGCGCGGAAGTTTCCGCGAGCGCACGCATGAGAATCCGGCGGGGCTGCCGGGAAAGAGTAGAGAGAAGTAGGCCGCCCAGTCCGCCTTATCCTTGACCCCACGGGGCCTCCCAACTAAGATTCCCCTTCGCCACTACAGACATTGCAGGAGCCCCAATGCGCCGTTTCCTTTTTTCAGTTGTGATTCTCCAGTCCTTCTTGTCGCTGTCCCAGGCCGCCACTTCCGATACGCCTCTGCTGCTGCGCTATCCAACGGTCAGCAAGACGCAAATTGTGTTCAACTACGCCGGCGATCTGTGGATCGTTTCGCGCGACGGCGGAGACGCGCGCAGGCTCACGTCGGGTGTGGGCATTGAGTCGCTTCCGCATTTCTCTCCCGATGGCTCGATGATCGCGTTTACCGGGGAATACGACGGCAATCGCGATGTGTATGTTGTTCCCGCGAGTGGGGGCGTGCCGCGGCGGCTGACGTATCACCCCGCGGATGAATACGTTTCAGGATGGACCCCGGACGGAAAGAAAGTGGTCTTCAACTCGTGGGCGAACAGCTTCATGCACTTTGAAGATCAGCTTTATACCGTGCCGGTCGAGGGCGGGATGCCCACGATGGTGCCGTTGCCGATCGCGGAAGACGCGTCGTACTCGCCGGATGGCACGCACCTCGCGTACGTTCCTCATCCCAAGTGGCAGGAAGCCTGGAAGAGGTATCGCGGGGGACAGACGACTCCGATCTGGATTGCAGACCTCAAGGATTCGAGCATCGTGAAGGTGCCGCGGGATAACTCGATGGATCACCATCCGATGTGGGTAGGCGATACGATTTATTTTCTCTCGGATCGCAATGGGCCGGTGAGCCTGTTCGCCTACGACACAAAGTCGAAGCAGGTGACCGAAGCGCTGCACAGCGATGGGTTCGACTTCAAGACCGCAACGGCTGGGCCGGACGCCATCGTGATTGAACAGTTTGGCGCAATCAAGCTGTACGATCTGCAGACGCATCAGGCGCGAACTGTGAACATTCGTATTGAAGGCGATATTGCGGCAGTGCGTCCGCACTTTGCCAAGGTGGAAGCCAAGCGCATTCAGGCCTTCGGTATGTCTCCTACGGGAGCGCGCGCTATTTTTGAAGCGTGGGGAGAGATCTTCACGGTACCGACGGATAAGGGCGATATCCGCGATCTCACAAATAGCGCGGCGGTCGCGGATCGCGATCCGTCGTGGTCTCCGGACGGGAAGTCAATCGCGTATTTCTCAGATGAGAGCGGAGAGTATGAACTCTGCATCCGTGATCAGAATGGGCTAGGGAGTGTACGGCACATCAATCTGGGGAATCCGCCATCCTATTTCTATACGCCGACCTGGTCGCCGGATAGTAAGAAGATCGCGTACACGGATAAGCGGCTGCAGCTGTGGTATGTCGACCTGGACAAGCCCGCGCCGAAGGTTGTCGATACAGACTATTTTGGTGGATTTGGCAACACGTACCTGGGGCAGGTGTGGTCTCCGGATAACAAGTGGATTGCCTACGCGAAGCAGCTTCCGAGTGGATTGCACGCGGTGTTCGTTTATTCGCTGGATCAGGGCAAGTCATTCCAGATCACCGATGGCATGAGTGATGCCGGGAATCCGCTGTTTGACAAGAATGGAAAGTATCTGTATTTCACGGCCTCGACGAACACGGGACTGACGCCGGCGGGGCTCGACATGACCAGCGACGAGCACCGTGTTACGCGGAACGTCTATGTCGCCGTGCTGAGCAAGGATGAGAAGTCTCCACTGGCGCCAGAGAGCGATGAGGAGAAGCCGAAGGAGGAGAAGAAGCCGGATCAGGAGAAGGACAAGGCTAAAGAACAACCGGCAGAGAAGGGGAAAGGCAAGGACAAGAAGACGGATGATGCCGCTAAGAGCAAGGCGGGTGACGACAAGGATAAGGACAAAAAAGACGAAGCGGTTGTGGTGAAGATCGATATCGACGGCATCGGTCAGCGGATTCTGTCGCTGCCGATCCCAGCCAAGAACTACACGAACATGCTCGCGGGCAAGTCGGGAATCCTGTTTCTTGCGGAAGCTCCCCTGGTCGTGACGGGCGATGATTATCCGAACGTAAGTCAGACGATCCAGAAGTTCGATCTCAGCAAGCGGAAGGTCGACAAGGTGCTGGAAGACGTCAACGATTTCGCCGTGTCATTCGACGGAGAGAAGATCCTTTATCGCAAAGGCGATTCGTGGGCGACAGCGTCGCCGGACGACGGACCGGGTGGCGGCGGAGGTGCTCCGAAACCGGGATTCGGGCCCTTGAAGCTTGACACGTGGGAAGTCTATGTTGAACCGCGCGCGATTTGGAAGCAGGTATTCAACGAGACCTGGCGCATCGAGCGCGATTTCTTTTATGACCCGCACTTTCACGGGCTCGATCTGGAGAAAGCGAAGAAGAAATATGCGCCGTTCCTCGACGGTCTCGGGTCCCGAGACGAGCTGACGTATCTGTTCCAGGAGTGCCTAGGCGAAATGACAGTGGGACATATGTTCGTCGGGGGCGGCGAAATAAATCCCGAGCCAAAGAAGTTCAAGGGGGGACTGCTCGGTGCCGACTACAGCCTCGAGAACAATCGATATCGGGTGGCCAAGGTATACAACGGGGAAAACTGGAATCCCGGCAATGAAGCGCCACTGACCCAGCCAGGTGTGAACGTCAAGGCGGGAGACTATATTCTCGCAGTCAATGGACGCGATCTGCATGCGACGGACAACATCTTCAGCTTTTTTGAAGAGACTGCCGGCAAGCAGGTTGTGCTCAAGGTTGGTGCGAATCCAGATGGGAAGGACAGCCGGGATGTCACCGTCGTTCCGGTGGAGAGCGAAGAGAATCTTCGGCACCTCGCGTGGATTGAAGACAACCGGCGCCGTGTGGATGAGGCGACAGGTGGCCGGGTTGCTTATGTCCACGTCCCCGACACGGGCCAGGGCGGATATACGAGTTTCAACCGCTACTACTTCGCGCAGGTCGGGAAGGAAGCAGCGGTCATCGATGAGAGGTTCAACGAAGGCGGGCAGCTTGCGGATTACATCATCGAGTACTTGCGCCGTCCGCTTCTGAGCAAGGTGATGACCCGCGAGGGGCACGACTGGTCGAGTCCGACGGAAGCGATCTTCGGACCCAAAGTGATGATCATCAACGAAATGTCGGGTTCAGGTGGAGACGCACTGCCCTGGTATTTCCGGAAGAATGCCATCGGTCCGTTGGTTGGAAAGAAAACATGGGGTGGATTGGTAGGGATCGGCGGGTATCCCGAACTGATTGATGGAGGGCGTGTAACCGCACCACGCGCGGCCATCTATGGGCTCAACGGTGAGTGGGAGGTAGAGAATCGCGGCATTCCACCCGATGTGGAGGTCGATCTCGAACCAGCGGCCTGGCGCAAGGGGGAGGATGCCCAGCTGGAGAAAGCGATCGAAGTTGTCATGCAGCAGTTAAAGGAGCATCCGCTGCCGGAGATCAAGCGTCCGCCGTATCCGAATTATCACGAGCACGACGATTTGGGGGTGAAGTAGGTCGGTCATTTGTAGCTGCGAAGTTGTGCCACTTCCGCCTCGCTTCGCATCGGCGGGACAGCCGAGGTGGCTGTCCCTGGGCGAGCAGTTACTTGGCTGCTAGAAGGGCGCCAACACTGGGTTTGTAGCCGTAGTAGTCTCCGACCCAGTGCAGGCGTTCAATGATTTGTTCGTCGAAGTGACGCTTGAGCGGTTCTGTCAGAATGCTGCGCTGCGCGTTCGGGTCCGATGTGAGATCGAAAAGGTAACTTTGCGACGGTGAGTCGTAGGTTGTGTAGAGATAGCGGCCGTCTGCAGTCAGGATGCCGTAGACGGCGCGCACATCTGAGGCTAGCAGCAAATCCTGGCGAGGATAGGTGTCGAGTTCCTCCTTCTTCTCGGCGAAGAGTGGTCTACCGTAAAGGCGGTCCTGGCGAATTGGCCTGTGTCCCAGCAGGTAATAGAGAGTGGGCGCGATGTCGGTGAGGGTCGAGAGACGTGTGTCGTCAAAGACGAGGCGCTCGCGGAGGTTGCGTGGCAGGTGAATGATCAGCGGCACGCGCATGATCTCAGGCCAGATCGATGTCGAGTGACTGATGCGGCCGAGCTCGCCGGTGGCGTCCCCATGATCGCTGGTGACGATGATGATGCTGCTCTCGTACATGCCGCGCTGCTTAAGGTAGTTGACGAATCCTCCCAAACAGGAATCCACCCAGTGTACTTCGTAGGTGATGCGGGTATTCAGGCCGGGATGATCGGGCCAATGCTGCGAAGTGGGCGAGGGAACGTCGTTCCGCGCAAACTGGTGGACATTCATCGGCTGGGCGAAGAACAACACAGGTTTTGACTTGTCCGGTCGTTGATCAAGATGTGATTCCAATTCCTGAGCAGTCGAGCAGGCCTCGTACTGATTCCACAGTTGCTTGTCGGTATCGATCCTGGTCAACTCGTCGGATGGTGAGAACAACTGGCGCAGCACGGTGTCGTAGCTCACGGCCAGTTCATATCCGTCGGTCCTGGCCAGAGTTCGCAGACTGTTTACTTGATCGAATGGTTGCGGGAAATGTGTATGCAGCAGTTCCGCGCCCGCCCAAATTGCCGGCTCCGAAATCAGCGTGCCTGCGTACTGGGAGTAGGTGCGATGGAAGACGATACTGTCGCGGGCCAGAAGGTCAAGGTTCGGAGTGTAGTCGACGTGGGGGTTGTACGCTCCAAGATAGTCCGGACGCATCGAGTCGATCACGAAAAGGAAGATGTTCGGCCGTTCTTGTTGCGTCGGAGCGAGGTTGTCGACCAGTTTTACTCCCTGGCTGATGTGGGTGTCGCGGATATTTGTATACTCGCGCAGAATACGGCAGAGATCCCCACAGCCTTCCTGACGACTGTTTCCCAGCACATGATGCGCGAGCTGGAAGGAAGCATCGTGTCCACCATACTCTTCGAGTGTGAGGGAGATTTCGTCTTCCGTCGAACCAAGCGGTTTGCTCCAGAAAATTTGCGTGTAGTGCAGGCTTTTGTAGATGAAAGCGCTCACGAGCAGCGTAGCCAGGATGGCTGCTGCGGAGTAACTCACCCGCGCCGGACGCAAGCGATATACACACAGGCTCATCGTGGTCCAAAAGACCAGAGCCCATGTGCTTTCGACGAAGCCGTTCCAGTCTTCGCCACCAATGAGCGAGCGCGACATCAGTGCCAAGGTGATCAGAAATGCAATTACAACCCATGTGACGAAGACTTGTCCGGCAGAGAGCCCGGCTGCTTCTCGCATCCGTTGCTGGAACGGCCGCACGAGAGAAAAGCCCCAGAGGGTCAGCGTCAGCGCGAGGAGGAACGCGTAGACGTATGCACTCCATCCGTCGAAGCTCATCGCCGTGTCGAGAAAGCGCACCGTAACGAAACACAATGCAGTAACGATGGAAGTTCCAACCAGCCATCTGCGAGCGAGCGTCGGTCTCGGTGTCTTGCAGGCGGCGAGATAAATCAGGTTCAGACCTGAGATCACCGCCATTGCAACAGCGAGATGAGATACGAGGCTCCACAGGATGATGTTGGCGAATTGCTGCTGCAATCCAAACGAGTGACTCTCGTGGTAGACCTGAATCCGAGAGCCAATCAGGTAGATCAGGCTGACAGCAAGGGCGACAAGCAGCCCAGAGGAGTATCCGAAGCCAGCTGGGGTGTGGGAATCATCTTTGGTCGCGACACGTGAAGAGTTCCACAATGACAGTGCAATCACGGGGAGCAGGGAAGCAAGGCTCCACCAATACGAGGCGCGATCGCTTTGCACTCCGGGAAGAAATGGATGGGCCGTGAGGTATACGCCAATAGCGGCCAGCAGGATCACCGGCGAAAGGAGCCCTGAGAGTGTCTGCTTCGAGTTGAAGGAGAAGTCACTTGCCGCCAGAATCGCGAAGGCAGCCGATAGCCAGTACAGCACCGCCTGATGATGCGTAAACCATGGCATCCAGGGATACGGCGGAGCCTTAATAAACGCACAGTAGGTATAAGGGAGGAACGCCAGCAGACAATACAGAGAGGTAAGGACAAAGTACGTTCCCGCGACCAGCTGCAGCAATGTCCGCATCAGAAGACGCAAGTTGGCTATCCCTCACTAAATACGAGTCGCACAGAAGTTCCTTCTGATTCTCAACGAACGGTCTTCCAAGGAGCAAGTTACCGCAGAATGGGGCTTCACTGAAGCCTCTCGCGCAATCATGCAAATGGTTTTGAGATGGTGACCAAAGTACCTAGCTCGACACTACTTCGGTCTGCGGAGATTGATCTGGCTTCGGTAGGATGAAACGTGATCCTTGAGGAACGCTCCAGGAATGCCAAGCCAAACTGCCGCTAAAAAAGCCGCCGTGCCAAAGAATCCTGTGGCACTGTTCTTCTGCAACTTTCTCAAGTATCCCTCGATGCTGGGTTCGATCGTGCCGAGTTCCCCTTTCCTGGTGAACGATATTCTTGGCCATATCGACTGGAAGAACGCGCGGGTTGTGGTGGAGTTCGGACCTGGTGTTGGAACAATCACGCGCGAGGTATTGAAGCGAATGCGTGCGGACGCGGCGCTGGTGGTGATCGAGCTGAATGAAGACTTCGTGGAGTATTTGCGGGCAACGATCCGAGATCCTCGATTGCGCATTATTCACGGATCTGCAGTGCATGTGAGGCGCATTCTGGCGGAGCAAGGGTTCCAGGCAGCAGATCACATTATTTCCGGTCTTCCCTACAGTCTCTTGTCGGAGTCTTTACGGCAGGAGATCGTCGCGGAATCGCGGCATGCATTGCATCCCAGCGGCTCACTGCTGGTGTTTCAATACACGCGAAAAGTCTTGCCATACCTGAAGACGAGCTTCCGCTCCGTGCGGCAGAACTTCCAGTTCTTCAATATCTTTCCTGCCCTGATTTTTCACTGCACACCTTAGGGAAAACGGTCTTAGGTCATTGGACTTTGGCTGGTTCGTGCTGGCAACGGAAAAGCTAACGGCTGAGGACGTTGAGGTTTCGTGTAGTTTCGCTGAGGGACCGGGGTTTGGGACAGCCTTCGCCGGACAGCCGAGGCGGCACTCTTTACATCTCGCTAATTTTGAAGCAGACAGAACTCAGGCCGGGCATCCCGGAAGGGTGTTCCGGATCCCGGCCTGCGTCTTAGTGCACCTTGATGGTCATCCTCGACCGATTGGCAGACTGCAGAGGGCCTTCGCCGCAAAATCCTGCGGCTCAGGATGACACGAACTTTTGTTGGTTGGGTTAAAAAGGGGACAGGCCCTTCGACTGTCCCCACATGCCTTTGTTAGTTCCCCGTATTTCCTGTGTTGTTTGCCGCGGTTGTGGGCGCTGCGGGTTGAGCAGTGGTGCCACCATAGCGCGATAAGCGCGGGAAGAAGGGCGTGACTTCAAACGGCATCTTGTCGCGCGCCGAGGTGATGGCGACCGGAGCCGTCTTCACCATTTCTGCCTTGTCGTCCCAGGGATTGATCTTGATACGTCCGCCGAGTGGAAGCGCGGCGATCTGGTCGAGCTTGTTGTTATCGAGAGCCGGACCCTGTGTCGAGAGGGCCGACAGACGGCTGACCGTTCCGGCTTCCGCCAGCGGGTTGCCGAGGTGCGTGGTCAACAGTGCATTCAGGTTGGCCGCACGTGCCTGGAGAGCCTTGAGGAACAGGCCGACGTTATCGAGTTTCTGGGCGTAGGGCGAGTTCTTGAGAAGGTCGATCGCTTTTTTGTCGGCGGCCTGTTCTTCCTCCGGGATGTGCTTGAAGCCGAGGTTCTGATAGGTAGAGTCGTCGTTGAAGAGCATGCGGTCGTTGAATGCGTACTTCGAGCCCAGGTTGTGTCCGAGCACGATGTGTGCGAGTTCATGAGAGAGGACGGCCGCCAGGCTGGCTTCGTCAGGAAGCACGTCGACCAGACCCCGGCTGATCACGATGGTGTTGCCGACGCTGAAAGTTTCCAGAGGCGAAGTGAGAAGCACGCGCGTCCGAACCGGGCGGGGTAGATCGATGTTGTTGGTGACTTCCAGGTTGTTGACGACGGTCTGGAGGATCCGGTCGACATCGCCCTCAGGCGCCAGCAAGCCGGCTTCGGTGAGGCGCTCAACGACGTTATCTTCCGCCTGCTGCTGCCATACGCGTTCCGCCTGCAGCGGAGAAGCGTCCTGGGTGGTCGGAGTTTCGTCGGTGACGCTGTCAACGCGGATGTTGGTCAGTTCGTCGTCCTTGCTACCCTTCTTGAGGTCGTATCCCCAGATGCGGGTCTGCGCCTTGAAAGCCAGCTTGTTCTTCGCGCCCGCGGCGAAGTCGCCCTCTTCGCTATAGATAAAAGAGGGTACCCAGTAACCGGGGATGAGGTTCAAACGCCAACTGTCCATGTGGAAGAAGTAGCTGTTGCGCGGTGCGGGAGAGTAGGTCCCGTTCAGGCGGACGATGTTGAATCCCTGGTCCTCGACCCAGACACGGCCGAGGAAACGACCGCGCCCGGATTTCGGCTTCGGCACTACGTCGAACACGAGGCAGCGCACATCACCGAGGAATTCGCGGCGGACGTAACGGAAATCGTAGTGCTCACGGTCGAAGTCCGTGCGATCGGCGTACACCATCCAGGAGAAGCCCATCGGCTGGTACTGAACCTTGTAGAGCTTCTGGAAGCCTCCCATGAGGCGCTGCTGCATGCTCTTCTCTTCTTCTTTCAGATAGTCCTTGCGGTCGACGGTTTCGCCCATGTCGAGACGGCCGAGGAAATAGTGATCCTCGCTGGGGATGGGGCCGAGTTGCGGATCGGCGATCAGATTCTGGAGATAGGTCTCGACGACCGGGGTGCGGTTCGAGAGCATCTTGATGAGGCCGTGCTCGCGCTCGATAAACAGGTTCACGACCTGGTCCATGGTCGTGGGGGTTGCGACCGTCGGCGGAGGCAGCGGAATGGCCGAGGGCTGCGCCGTTGCAGCGGGCGCTTGCTGGGCCGCGGCGGCGGACTGAGTCGCCCGGCCTGCATCGGGCGGCAGAGGCTGCGCGGAGGGTTGCGACTCCGTCGGCTGCTGAGCGGCAGCGCTGAATGAGACCAGCAGGGCCGCAGTGAGAATCCAATTCGAAGTGCGCATGACTCTTTTCTCCAAGACCAGTTCTCAGTTCTCAGTTGCCAGTTGCCAGTGATTTCTGAACTGGTCGCCAGCAACCGGGACTACCGTAAAAAAGTCTCTTTATTGTTCTGCACCGAGCTACCGATGTCCTGTTGCCTCATTGGCAACCCGCCACCAGCAACTGGCTACTGCTTTTAATACGCCAGCTGGAACGTCACGTGAACGATCGCGGTGGAATCCATGGGCGTTCCGTAACGTAGAGCAGGCTTGAAACGAATCTTGTTGGCGGCGGCGATGGCGGCTTCATCCAGGCCATGGCCGAGACCGCGCACGACTTTGTTCACGTGCAGCGTACCTGTCGCCGAGAAACTCACTTCCAGCAGGACTTCGCCTTCCAGCTTCATATCGCGTGCTTCCTGGGTGTAGACCGGATTGGGCTTGAAGGTGATCTCCACGGGAGTCGTTGCAGGGCCGCTCTCAGGCTGAGTGACCTTCGGTCCCTGACTTTGAGCGACCTGCTGGGATCCGAAGCCGCCAGTGGCGATACCCTTGCCATTGCTGCGGCCGTCACCGTGGCCGGGAGTAGCGACGCCACTGCCAAAATCGGCACTGGCGACGGTACCTTTAATTCCTTTTGCGCCGCCGGATCCGTTGCCTTGACCCGGGCCAGCGGGCATGTCAAACGATCCGAGGGCTGCTGCGTAGAGCTTCGCGCCTTGCTTGCCGGTTGCAGGCAAGCCGTTGGGATCACCAAAGCCGCCAGTTTGCACCTTCTCGATGGGGGCGTTGACGGTCGGAGTCTGCGAGCTACCCGTCGGGGTGAAGTCACCGGTATGCACAAGCTGCGGGCGGGCGCCGCCCGCGGTCATCTTGATCTGCGGACCGGCAAACTGATTGACGACGACCTTGGGAGGTTCCACGGGCTGCGGCGCGTCGCGGTGAATCTCATGGGGAACGACCAGCTTGGGCTGTTCGAACACCGGGAGCTTTACTGCGGGCAGCAACTTGGCGTGGACTTCAGGCTTGGGCTTGATCGGTGCCGGTTCTGGACGAAGTGACGGCATCGGGATGATTTCAGTGATGTGGTACTGGGTGAGCTGCAACTTTTCCGGCATCAGGAGACTGACGTTGATGAGGATGAGAAGAAGCAGCGCAACAATGCCATAAGCCGTTGCGACTGCCCTCTTATTGACCTTTGGTTCGGGCAGCAGTCCTAGTTGAAATCCACGGTAAGCCGTCGCCATGCAATATCACTCCATTGGGACCCGGATGGGGAGAAGCCGGGAGCTTGGAGATTTCAAAATACGGGAGATAGGACAGGGGGTAAACGTGTCCACGGCTCTTGACCTTCGGTAACGTGACGGCATTCATTTTCGGGAATTGCCCCAAAATGGGCTTAGGACAGCCGGTTTGGGGGAGTGATCGAGAGGAGCGGACGAAAGACCTGGAAAAGCAGGAAAGGCAACGGTCTGTTCGGTTGATGCGGCCGTACAGAGAGTCTTGAACCGCAGAAACCGGCAAGAAAAGCCAAGAAGGGCGCAAACTTGATGTCGGTAAGATCTGGGACCGAGATCTCGTTTTTGCGAGTCTTGCGGTTATGAGGCTATCTCTGCGGACCTGTCTTCGCGTCCAACTAATGCACTGGAGACCCAGCCCACGGCGAAGGTCACTCCGGTTCCGATCATCACCCACCAGGTCCAGGGTACCTGGGTGCCTCGCCAGAGGTAGAGTTCGACAGCGAAACCGCAGAGCATGCCCAGCATTGCGCCTGACTGATTGGCTCTGCGTGTTAGCACGCCCAGGAGGAACGCGCCCAGCAGCGCTCCATAGGCGACCGAGGCGATCTGGAGCCCGACCTCGACGACGCGTCCTGCCTTGTGCAACGCGACAACGGCGAGTACGAAGAGGACCAAGGCCCATGCGAGTGTGGCCAGGCGCGAGAGGCGCATTTTTGTGGCTTCACCGGTCTGCGGCCGCATGCGGGAGTAGAAGTCCATGATGGAGCTGGAGGACAGCGAATTGAGTGCGGCGCTCAAGTTGGACATGGCTGCGGCGAGGATGGCGGCGATGAGTAGACCGGAGATGCCGTGCGGCATTTTGCTGACGATGAACGTGGGATAGATCCGGTCCGCGCGTACGAACGTTGCTGAAGGCACGCGATAGTAGGTCCAGAGCATGACTCCGACCGTCAGAAACAGAGCGAACTGAAACAGAATGGCGATGCCGCTGGAGATGAGTGCTGTGGCGGATTGTTTTTGTCCGCGCGCGGCGAGCAATCGCTGCACAATGAGTTGATCGGTGCCGTGGCTGGCGGTAGTGAAGAAAGTTCCACCGATGACCCCGGCCCAAAACGTGTAGGGAACAAAGACATTCATTCGAAAATCGAGGAACTGGAATTTACCGGCGGCTGAGGCGGCGGTGTGAATGGCGGTCCATCCGCCGGGCACAAGGTGCAGGATGGTAGCAAGCCCGACGAGTGTGCCACCCACATAGATCACCGTCTGCACGACGTCAGTCCAGATGACTGCGGCCAGCCCGCCTTCGAATGTATAGATCAGCGTCAATGCGGTGATGATTGCGATCGAAGAAACCTCGCCGGTCCCCAGCGCAATCGACACGACGATTGAAACGGCGTAAACGCGGACGCCCTCGGCGGCTGCCCTGGTTAGAAGAAAGAGTCCTGCTGTTAGTGAGCGCAGGCCGCGTCCGAAACGGCGTTCGATGAGTTCGTATGCGGTGAAGAGATCTCCCCGGAAGTAGTGCGGAAGAAACAACAGGCTGATTACGATGCGGCCGACCAGGTATCCCAGGATGACTTGCAGGAAGGTGAGATTGGTGTCGTAAGCGAGGCCTGGAATGCTGATGATGGTCAGGGTGCTGGTTTCGGCGGCGACGATGGAGAGTGCGATGGCCCACCAGGGGATGTCGCGTCCGGCGAGGAAGTAGTCGCGCAGGGTGCGCTGCTTCTTACGGAAACGAAGACCGAACAGCGTGATGCCGATCAGGTAGAGCGCGATGATGGCGTAGTCGAGATTGTTGAGGCCCATGAATCTCAAACGAAGAAAAATCTCTAACCACAAAGGGCAGTAAGGCTCACGAAGGAAATTCTTCAGACTACCTTTCGTGACACGCTTTCGGATGGATCATACGTCTCGGAGGAAATGGCGACTAGCCACAAGTCGGATTCATCCTCATTGCGGACGGCATGGGATGCGCCGGGAGAAATAAGGACGAGCACGGCGGCGGTGCCGTCGAACTGGCGATGCTGAGTGGGGGAGCCGTGATCATTGTCCCAGTGGAGAGACCATTTCGCGCCCGGGAGTACGACAATGGCCTCCCGGCGTCGCACGTGGTAGTGATTTCCGCGAACCGAGCGCGGTTTCGTCGACGCCAGATGGACGTCAGACATTCGTCCGACGAACGCGATCGCTTCAGGCGGAGCCGTGAAGCTGTAACCGCGGGCATCGCCGTTGTTGATGAGTTCGGTGACCTGGACCTTTGTAGTCATAGGCAGGAGGTTGCTTTCCCCGGACTTCATTATCGTGGTTGGCAACGTTTTTCGCGAGTGGGAGTAGGGGAGCGAGACCATTGAAAGCAACAGCTCTAACCGTTGAGGTCGCCAACAAAACGCAGAGGTCGCTAAGCAATGCAGATTTCCGTTGTCTTCACCGATGTCCTACCGCGGGTTGCCGGGGGCATGTACTGACTGAGAACTGAGGACTGAGAACGAAGAACCGCCTGTGTTAGAACTAACGCGTGTCCTACTATCTGGGAATTGACGGCGGCGGAACCAAAACCACTTGCGCTGTGGGGGACGACTCACGCCTGCTGACGACGGCTACGGCGGGGGCGAGCAACATTGTTCGTGTGGGAGAGACGCAAGCGCGCGAATCGCTTCGAAAGTCGGTGATGCAGGCGTGTGTGGCTGCCGGAATTGTGCCTTCCGATGTTTCACGCGTTTGTGTTGGAGGATCGGGCGCGGCGCATCCCGAACTGGCGGCTGTTGTACGGTCGATGGTTGGAGAAACTGTTTCCTGTCCGGTGGACGTTGTGGGTGACATGGAGGTTGCACTGGAAGCTGCCTTCGACACCGGTCCGGGAGTGATTGTCATCGCGGGAACGGGTTCCATTGCGTACGGCCGAGATGACAGAGGCAAGACTGCGCGGGCTGGAGGGTTTGGCTTTGCGATCGGAGACGAAGGTTCGGCTCACTGGATCGGGCGGACGGCTGTCAATTCCGTTCTCCGAGCTAGCGATTCGAGTGACGATGCCGGCGAGTCGTCTTTGGCGAAGGCCCTGTTCAAATTGTGGGGAGTGACTTCCTTAATGGATCTGGCGCGAGCGGCGAATTCAATTCCGCCTCCGGATTTTGCGGCGCTGTCCCCAGCCGTGTTCGCGAGCGAAGATGTGATTGCCGGAGAGGTTCTGCGCCGCGCGGGAAGGGAACTGGCTAATATCGCGGCGGTGGTGATTGAGCGCCTTTTTCCCAGAGAAAGCGTGGACGCTGTCCCCGTGGCCATGACGGGCGGCGTCTTTCGTCACGCCGCGATGGTGCGGGAGGCTTTCTACAATGAGCTTTGTGCACTGGAGTCGCGGGCGCAGGTGATAACGCAGGTGGTGGATCCGGTGGAGGGAGCGCTCCGCCTTGCGCGCAGGGCGGGAGGGATGGGTAAGTAGGAGCAGGATTCCAACTGCCGAGCCGCGCTTAGGAGCGGTGGACAGCCGAGGCGGCTTCCCCCACATTGGCGCCAATGTCTGATGAAGTCCAAATCGGCGAATTATCCCACGATAGGGAATCGGTCGCAGAACCCTCGTCGACTGACGCTCACAACGAAGATCAAGCGCTTGCGCGGCTGAAAGATAGAGATCTCGCAGCGGAAGCCATCGAAGAGATCAGCCAGAATGCCGGGTTGATGAAGTCGCGCAAGGTACGCATCGGAATGGCGGCGCATCCGAAGACTCCGCGACGAATCGCGCTACGTGTAATTCGCGAGTTCTACACCTTCGAGTTGATGCAGTTTGCGATGACACCCGCGGCCGCCGCCGACCTGAAGCGCATCGCAGAAGAGTTGCTGGTCTCTCGACTGGCCGGAATGACGCTGGGAGAACGCATCTCGCTGGCGCGACGTTCGTCGACGCTGGTGGCCGGGGCGTTGCTGCTCGATAAGGAATCACAAGTGTGGCAGCCAGCGCTGGAGAATCCGCGGCTGACGGAAGCTGCTGTGGTAAAAGCACTGCAGAAGGCCGGTGTATCGGGCGCATTCGTGGAGGCGATAAGCCATCACTCGAAATGGTCGGTGCGGCATGAAGTGCAAGTTGCGCTGCTGCGGAATGCGCACACTCCGGTGGCCAGGGCGATTGAGTTCGCGCGGAGAATTCCGCCGCGTCAGTTGCGAGATATTCTGCATGCTTCGCGGTTGCCGGAGAGTGTAAAGCGGGTGTTGCGGAAAGAGCGGGATGCCTCTGACCTCTGACCTCCGTCACCTTCCTCCGCCTATTTCCAGAATCGAACCGGTTACATACGAAGCCGCTGGGGACAGCAGCCAGAGCACGGCTTCCGCGACTTCAGTTGGCTGACCCGCGCGTCCCATTGGGATTGTGGGCATCAAGCGCTGGAGGCGGCCGGGCTCGCCGTCGGCGTGGATCTCGGTCTCGACCAGTCCGGGAGAGACGGCGTTGACGCGAATACCTTCAGTCGCGACTTCGCGGGCCAGGCCGATGGTGAACGTGTTGATGGCTCCCTTCGATGCCGAGTAGTGGACCCATTCGCCGGGTGCGCCGGTGCGGGTGGCGATGGAAGAGATGTTGACGATGCAACCGCCGCTGCCGCTGCGCTTCGTCGACATACGGCGGACTGCTTCCCGAGCGCAGAGGATCGATCCAGTGACATTGACCGCCAGGGTCTTTTCGATTGCTTCGGCGGTTATGTTCTCGACACGAGCGCATCCGCCGGTGATGCCGGCATTGTTGACCAGAGCTTTGATGGGACCAAGTTCGCGTTCGGCAGTCTGGAACAGCGAGATGATCTGATCTTCGCGGGAGATGTCGGCGTGGATAGCCAAAGCACGACCGCCCGCGGCTTCAATTTCGTTGACGACCGTATTTGCTGCAGTCCTGGCGGCGCTGAAGTTGACTGCAACCACATATCCGCGCTTGCCTGCAAGTGTTGCTATGGCCGCGCCGATGCCGCGGCCTGCGCCGGTGACGATGAGCGTACCCGGCTCTTGCAATTTGGGAGCAACGTGCATGACAACCTATCAACCACGAAGGACACGAAGTTACACGAAGAAAACCCTACTTCTTTGCGATTTCCCGTTTGCCGTGCATTAATTCGACGACCGCTTCGTACACGCGGCGGCGGGTCTCGTGACGCTGATAGGCCCGCGTGATGTAGCGGACGCGGACTTCGATGCCGGAAGCGGTCGGAAGGACATTGATGCCGGGTAAAGCTTTCAGGCTTTTGGCCCGGTACTTGGAAGTGGTAGCTTCCCACTCCGCCTCGGCCGTGCTGGCGTTGGCGGCGGTCTCCTGTTCCACCAGTTTCTGAATGCCGTCGACCACCGGATAAGGATCCTGACCGGGAGGAATCAGAACCTGCAACTCGTCCCACATCCATTGGCCTGATGTGGTGAAGTTGAAATAGTGCCCTTCGATCGCGAAGCTATTTACGAATGAGACACGGCGGCCGGTGGGATGGCTGGAGTCGGTCCAGTTGCCGGTTTCGAGCAGGACAGTCTTGAGCAAGCCAACTTCGACGACTTCGCCGCCTACACCATTGATCTCTACCCAGTCGCCCACTCGTATTCCATTCTTGCCCATCAGGATGAACCAGCCGAAGAAAGCGACGATGAAGTCTTTCATTGCGACCGTGAGGCCGGCGCCCGCGAGTCCGAGAATCGTAGTGGTCTGGGTGGGCATCCCGAAGATGATGAAAAGGATGAGGAGTGCCCCGACGGCCTGAACCGCGAACTTTACAACGGTACGAAGCGTGTCGATACGCTTGTTCTCCGCGCTCATGCCAGTGAACGAGCCTTCGATGACGCGGTTGGCGATGTAGATGGCGATCAGAATCAGGAAGATCCACAGTGCGGACTTGATCATGCTGTGGAGGGCGGCGCGTTGGCGTGTCACAACGAGAGCAATCCAGTTAGTGTAGATGTCGACAAGGTCCTCTTCATCCTGGATGCGACGGCCCAGATCGGCGAGGCGTTTCTGATCGCCGGAGTACTGCTTGAGCGAATCCAGCGCCGCTTGGGAGGCAGCCTTCGAGTCCTCGCGGCTGGCATCCTTGCTAGTTCGGGCAAGTTCGTTCGCCAACTGCTTGGCCTGCTCGCGGTCCTGCTCTTCTTTCCTCACCTGGGTCTGGAGTTTTTCGCGACGCTGGCTGAGGCGCTGCTGTTTGGTGCGAGTTTCGTCCAGCGCAAGTTGAAGCTGTGCCCCTTTGTTCCGAAGAGCCTGCCACGCACGTGCGACCGCCAAGAGAGTCCGCGCATTGTAGTCCTGCTCATGGGGATCGACCGCCGAACCCGCCGGCTGCGTGTTGTGGTCTCCGGCGTCATGTTGTTCCTGGAGACGCTTGATCTTTGCTTCAGGATCACCGCCGGCCTGTTCCAGGTCTTCGGAAGCGTCGTCAAATTCGTCCTGATCGAGTTCGAGCTGGGCCTTGGCAATGTCCAGTTGGTCTTCGATATTGCCCTTCTTAGGTTCCGGGGCGGCTGCCAGTTCGCGCGTCAGGTTCTTGACGTTCTCCTGATCAGCTTGAAGGGCCAGCCCGGCTTTGGCTTTTCGCTCGGCAATTTGCCTGGCCTCGGGAGTGAGCTTAGGGGGAGTTTCCTGCACCCGGCGCAGGGCGTCCAGAAATGCGAGGTCAACTTCGTGATCCGCGATTTTCTCGGCTTCGTGCGCCAGAGTCAGCTCTTCTGGAATGCCGGCCAATGTGGACATGAGGCGAGCGGTCTGCAAAGGGCGGAGATCTACTAACTGGCGCTGTCCAGATTGAGCCTTGCGGCCGAACAGTCGGCTTGCCTGAGTAGAGGGTTCTTCATCGGTGGGTGGCGGAAGTTCGCGCGTCAGGACGATGCCGACGACTGCGGCCGCCACCAACAGGAGCAGCACGCCCGCTGTGATCCAATGCCGGGCCTTCATGGTCTTCCACTGTACAAGAAACGCCGCGTCCCGCGAAGGGCGCACGTTCGTAACCTGCCGGGATACAGGCAAGTGCCTAAGATGAGGGCAGGAGACGATGCTCGAATATCTGCAATCGCTTGTAGAGGAGCCGTGGAAGCCGATACCGCGCTTCGCGGCAGTTGCATGGTTGGTGTTTTACGCAGGATTCCTGGCCTATGCGTTCTCGGCGCACGGGGGATTTCTGTTTATTGACTCAGCGAACCTGGTGGTTCACGAGGGTGGGCACAACCTGTTTGGATGGTTCGGCCCGACGTTGGGATTATGGGGTGGAACGCTGCTGCAATGGCTGGTTCCATTGCTGCTTGCGGCTTACTTTTTCACGCAGCGGCAGACTTCCGGATTCGTCTTCTGCCTATTCTTCTTCTTTGAGAACTGGCTCTATACCGCAACCTACATGGCGGATGCGCGGGCGCAGGAATTGCCGCTAGTGACGACGGGTGATCCTGATTTCGTGGAACATGATTTTCACGCAATCTTTTCCAGCCTTGGCGTTCTCGACTATGACACGAAGATAGCGCTGGTGGTGCGGGTGCTGGGGTGGTGCGGAATGATCGGCTGCGTCCTTTGGATGAGCTTGAGACTGCGAAATGCTGGAAACTCTATGGCACCCAGTCGCCGATAAAGATGTTGGTTTCGTGTGGTTGCTTGCCATTTCGATTCGAGGCCCATACCAACTTTTTGCCGTCGGGAGAGAACATGGGAAAGCCATCGAAGCCATCACTAAAGGTGATGCGCTCCAACCCGCTGCCATCCGGATTCATCATCCATAGTTCGAAATTGCCTTCGCCGCCTGTGGCGTGCGTTTCGGGGTCGTAGTTTGACGAAAAGATGATCTTTTTCCCGTCTGCTGTGAATGCGGGGCCGAAGCTCGCCGCACCCAGGTTGGTGATCTGTTTCTTGTCGCTGCCGTCGGACTTCATCAGCATGATTTCAAGAGACGTGGGGCGTATCAGATTCTTGGCCAGCAGGTCTTTGTAGTCGGCGATGTCGGTTTCTTCATGGGGATGGTAGGCGCGGTAGACAATCCACTTGCCATCTGGGGAAAACGTCGGGCCACCGTCGTAGCCGAGTTCGTGGGTGAGTTGTTTTACGTTCTTGCCATGGGCGTCCATGGTGTAGATATCGAGATCGCCATTACGTACGGAGGTGAAGGTAATTTTCTTGCCGTCGAGAGAGATCGTGGCCTCCGCATCGTAACCGGGTGTATTGGTCAGTTGCTTGAGATTCGAGCCATCGGGCTTGGCAGTGAAGATGTCGTATCCCGCGTAGACGCCCCACACGTAGCCTTTCGAATAGTCCGGTCTGGGTGGGCACTCCGGGCTCGCCAGGTGCGTGGAGGCGTAAAGAATCTTTTTGCCGTCGGGATAAAAGAAGCTGCAGGTGGTTCGTCCCTTGCCGGTCGAGACCATGTGTTGGTCGCTGCCGTCGATGTTCATTTCGAAAATCTGGTCGCACTTTACGTCGCCGTGGGAGGACTGGTAGATCAGCTTCATGCCATCGGCGGAGAAGTAGGCTTCTGCGTTCTGGCCGCCGAAGGTGAGTTGATGGACGTTGCGCAGGTGCTTTTCCCGGGGCGTCTCCAGGGTGGGCGAGGTTGGGCTCTGGGCCGACGCCATCTGCCAAGGTGCCAGTAGGACTAGAGATGTTGCGAAGAGAATCCGTATGCAATTCATAGGAGCGGAGGCCAGTGTAGCTCAGGACGTGTAAGGCTACAAAAAAGACGATTCCAAAGGGTGGTCGTTGCGAGCCTTGATTTCAAAAGCTCTTGGCCGCGGAGGGCGTGAAGGGGGCCGCAAGGAACAACGGCCAGGGCGCCAAGAAGAACCGCAAAGATCGCAACGAAGGCGAATCCGGATTTTCTTTCGTGGGAGGTGCGCGCACGTCAGGACGTGATCGCAATCACAGTGAGTTCAAAGCCCTTCCGAATAGCATAGAAAAAGAGAATGGCGGAGAAACTCAGGGCGGGGATTCTGGGGTACGGGCGGATGGGCCGCGCATTTGTAGCGGCGATGCAAGAAAACCCACTTTGGGATGTTGCCGCGATCTACGACATCAAGGATGCGACCCGCCAACTGGCCCGCCAGCAGGTGCCCACGGCTGCGATCCACGACGCTCCCGACCCTATTTTTGCCGATCCCTCGATCGATGTTGTGGGCTTGTTCACGCTGGCGGACGCCCGTCCGCAGCAAGTCCGGCGAGCCCTGGCAAGCCGGAAGCACGTCCTTGCAGAGAAGCCGCTGGGAGCAGATGTCAGTACGGAATGGCAGCTGGTTCGGGAGATAGAGGCCAGTGACCGCTTCGTGGCCGTGAATCTATTCAATCGGAATGCGTGGTACCACAAGGATATTCAGCGCTATATCGCGGAGGGCGAGATCGGCGATCTGGCGGTGATCCGCGTCTGCCACATGACGCCGGGGCATATGCCGCTGGAAGGGCATGATCCTGAGGGGCCGCCATTCCACGATTGCGGCATGCACTATGTCGATGTAGCCCGCTGGTATGCCAAGAGCGAGTATCAGACGTGGCACGCGCAGGGATTGCGCATGTGGGGTTACAAAGACCCGTGGTGGGTGCAGGCCCACGGCACGTTCAAGAACGGAGTGGTGTTCGACATCACGCAGGGATTTATCTACGGCCATCTGGCGAAGCAGCAGCCCCATAACTGCTACGTGGATGCGATCGGCACGAAGGGTGTCGCGCGCTTGACGCACGACTTCGCCGAAGCCACGATCGAGCTCTACGGAATCCACAACACGCTGTGCAAGACGGCGCCGTTCAACGACAAGAAACTGGACGTGATGGTGGACGTATTCGCGCGGTCGGTGCGTGCAGGGCAGAACCTTGGCTTTCCGCAGGCTCGAGACAGCGTAATCGCGTCGGAAGTCAGTTGGGCGATGCTCAATGATGCCGTTGCGCATATTCCCCCGGTACGTGGGACGGCAGAGGAAATGCAGCAGATTCTGGAGCACCGCCGCAGTCTGTCCAATGGATTTGGACTGCCGGTAAAGACGCATGAATTACTGGATGGTTCGCTAGTGTCGGGCTGAGGCTGCGACAGGGTATAATGCAGAGTTTTCGCAGGCCTCTCTTGTTGGAGCCCGATCCGAGAGCATTCCTTTCGCGAATCAAACAGAGAGCACCGGCTCGGAGTTTCAATTCATCGGTGAATTCTCCCCGAAGATTCAGCATCGCGGGGGGCCACTGACCTGCCAAAACAAGAGCTTAATGACCGTGTTTGGGGCAGCGGGTCGCCGCGCGTTGGCCGGCGTTTGTTCAATGGAGGAGTCTTGAGACTGATACCTCGCGACGAGAAATTTTTCGAGTTGTTTGCCGAGTTGTCGGGCTATCTGACCGAGGGTGCGAAGTTGCTGCGGGGCATCCTGGAAGACCCGAGAGATATGAAAATGCGAGTTGCGCAGGTCCAGGCGGTCGAACACAAGGCGGACCGGGCGACGCACGCCATCATCACGAAACTCAACCAGAGCTTCATTACTCCATTTGACCGGGAGGATATCCACAGGCTGGCGTCTTCCCTGGACGATGTGCTGGATTTCACGAACGCAGCCGCACACCGGCTCGTGCTCTACAAGATCAATGAGCCACCGCCTGCAGCCGCCGAACTGGCAGGGCTGATCGTCCTGCAAAGCGAGGAACTGGCGCGCGGAGTCTCCGTACTCGAAAAGAACGGTTCTGTGCTGAAACATTGCGACGAAGTGAACCGCCTGGAGGATGAAGCAGATCACGTCAGTCGGCGAGCCATCGCTCTGTTGTTTGACAATGAGAAGGATCCGATTCAGCTGATCAAGTTCAAGGAACTGTACGAAGTGCTCGAAACTGCGACCGATAAGGCGGAGGACGCGGCCAATGTTCTGGAAGCGATTGTGCTGAAGAGCGCGTAGTTCGAGTTGACTCAACGACCGAAACGAGCCCACTTTCCCCATGCACGCTGATGTTCTTCTGGTTCTAATCACAATCCTCGTCGCACTCATTTTTGACTTCGTGAACGGGTTTCACGATTCTGCGAACAGCATCGCTACGGTGGTTTCGACGCGCGTCCTGTCTCCGCGGTGGGCGGTGGCGTGGGCAGCGAGCTTCAACTTCCTGGCGGCATTCATCCTGGGAACGGCGGTGGCCAAGACCATAGGCACAGGCATGATCCGGTTGGAGTATGTCGATCAGCAGGTGGTGTTGGCGGGATTGTTCGGCGCGATTGCCTGGGATCTCCTGACATGGTGGTGGGGTCTGCCGACATCGTCGTCACACGCGTTGATCGGAGGATATGCCGGGGCGGCGATGGCAAGGGCGGCGATGCGGTCGGGGTTGTCCGCCATGCCGAGCGTGATCATCGCGCACGGATGGACGAAGACGCTGGTGTTTATTGTGGTTGCTCCGTTGATCGGGCTCGTCCTCGGATTTTGCTTCATGCTCTCCATCTACTGGATTTTCCGGCGTGCGGCTCCACAATCGGTGGACCGGTTGTTTCGCCGGCTGCAATTGCTATCGGCAGCGTTCTATAGCCTGGGCCACGGCGCCAACGATGCACAAAAGACGATGGGGATCATCGCGGGAGCGCTCTATACCGGCGGATTCATGAGCAAGACGGACATGATGGGGACATGGGGGCGCTTGCATTGGCCCATCATCCTGTCGGCGCATGCGGCCATTGCGGCCGGCACCTATTTCGGAGGTTGGCGCATTGTGAAAACCATGGGGCAGAAGATCACCAAATTGAAGCCAGTTGGAGGCTTTTGCGCCGAAAGTGCCGGATCACTCACGTTGTTCGGGACCGCTCTGGCGGGGATCCCCGTCAGCACAACCCACACCATCACGGGTGCGATCGTTGGAGTGGGAGCTGTCCATCGCTTGTCAGCGGTGCGGTGGGGTGTAGCAGGACGCATTGTTTGGGCGTGGATCTTCACCATTCCAGCATCGGCGATGGTGGCGGGGCTGGCCTTTCTGGTCATGAACAAGCTGTCCTGAATTTGTTTGTCCCCCGATCCTTGGCTTTGCGCTCACCTCATTGCGCCTGTGCGCTCCCCGTATAATCAAACTCTGGACTTTTTATGATTCAGACTTTGTTCGGCAGTCTTGAGGAAGAGAAGAAACCGAGTTTTTTGGACCGCATGAAGCAAGCGGTCACGCGCACGCGCGAGAATCTCGCCGAGCGCATCGACGAAGTGGTTTCGTTCGGCAAAGAGATCGACCGCAACACGCTGGATGATCTGGAAGCGACGCTGATCGGCGCTGACCTGGGTTCGACGACTACACAGGAAGTGCTCGGAAAGCTCCGGGAAAAGGCCGACCGTAAACAGATCAAGAACGTGGAAGAACTGAAGCGGCTGCTGAAAGAAGAGCTGCTGGGAATCCTGAGCGCAGCGAATTCGCGTCCGGTTAGCAAGGTCGATGCGAGTCCTGAGGTCATTCTGGTTGTGGGAGTGAACGGGACGGGGAAAACTACGACGATCGGAAAGCTGTCACAGGTATTTCGGTCGCAGGGGAAGAACGTTCTTTTGTGCGCGGCGGATACGTTTCGAGCGGCGGCCATTGAACAACTGGAGATCTGGGGACAGCGGACTGGGACTGAGGTCATTAAAACGAAAGCCGGCGGCGATCCGGCGGCCGTGCTGTTTGATGCGCTGCAGTCGGCGGTTGCGCGCAAGACCGATTACGTCGTTGTGGATACTGCTGGGCGTCTGCACACAAAGGCCAGTCTGATGGCGGAACTGGAGAAGATGCGGAGGACAGCGCAGAGGATTGTTCCGGGCGCGCCGCATGAGACTTTGCTGGTGATGGACGCCACCACAGGGCAGAATGGATTGCAGCAGGCGCGGCTATTTACGCAGTCCGCAGGCGTCACGGGAATTGTTCTCACCAAGCTGGATGGGACTGCGAAGGGCGGCGTGGTGGTCGCCATTTGCCGCGAGCTTGGACTCCCAGTACGCTACGTGGGTGTAGGCGAGAAAGCCGGGGATCTACTGCCGTTTGATCCGAAGGAGTTTGTGGATTCGTTGTTCGAGTAG
>Ga0335085_10002188_pt1 | contig 37437 bp, 34 predicted proteins | sample Lox_Sample_45_FD_206712 | JGI IMG/M metagenome (GOLD analysis project Ga0335085, IMG submission 206712) | Soil microbial communities from Loxahatchee National Wildlife Refuge, Florida, United States - Lox_Sample_4.5 | ecosystem: Environmental > Terrestrial > Soil > Wetlands | place: USA...
CTCATGTTGGACAGCATCCAGCCCGCACAACCGACAACCTCCACCTGAGACGAGCCTCAGACCAATGAAACCAGGCCGAAAAACAACTGCCCTCTGTCCCAAATCAGATTATCTTGGACAGCAGTGGCCCCCGACGCATAGAAGGAAATACCGCTGCCTAGTAACATGTAGAATAAATCCTTCCCATATTCCGCCCACCAGGTTGAGTTGTCAGGGATGATGCACATCATATTGTATCTTCTTTTTATGTTCGTTTCCTGAAGGCGTTTGGATATGCGGTGATAATCCGTGTGGAATCGATGCCGTCGATGATTCCGTAGAAAATTGGTCTTTCCTCCGTGTACGATTTGTAATTGGCAAATTTCTCGAGTTGCTCAAGAACGGCATCGTCCATTGCACCCCAGTATTGGGCGAGAAACACGTCCGCCGGGCACTTGAGAACCAATCGTTGGATCTGATCGCCGTTTTTTCCCATTTTACCTGGTGTCAGTCTGCCGGTCTTGCCAGGCCCCTTGAAAGCGAATGCGACGGCGTGCCTCTTACCCGAGATGACGACCCTTGTGCTCGATAGGTCTCGGTTCTCTCCTCCCCAGTCATTAAACTCGCCCCTCTCGCCCAGTATTTTGGCTATCCCGTTTTTGAACCTCGACTCGGACATTCGCGTGTACGGAAGGTTCTTCGGCACCGGGCGGACCTTTGAGAACGAGTCGATGTCGTCAATGGTGATGAGTTTTGCTTGGGATTTACGGCGTGGAATCACCAAGTCTATTCTAACGCGCTCGTGTCCGGCAGTGCGCCCGCTGGGATTCCTCTTTGTCGGAAATGCCTTAAGTCTTTGGGGTGATGAAGCGAGGGCGAGAATACGTTTCTTGTGGGTGTGTATGGAGTCGATCTTCTCGTAGGCTCTCCTTCCCTTGACCCTGATGGGGCTAACCACGTGGTTGTCGGAGAGCTTCTTCCCGTGTTCAACGACACATTTCTCCGAGAGACCAGTGACGAGGCTAATCTCCGGGACGGTTTTTATGCGCTTCTTGCCGGTGTAAATCGCGGCAAAGACCTTTCGTCGTCGCTCCGAGCGACCTACGGTCTTGGCCGCATGTTCAATTTGCTCCGGCGCGTTTGACGAGAAGTCAGATACGGCTTGAGGCATGGGCGTGTCCAGTTTACCTCGTCTTCTTGGCTTTCTTGGCGCTCCCCTCGGCGAGGAGTCTGCTTACCGAGCTCTGATTGATACCGAGGCCCTTGGCGACATCGCCTTGTGATGCGCCGCTTCTCAGTAGGGCCAAGATTAGGAGTCGCTTTATTTGGTCGACCGACTCCAGCAGATCGTCCAGTTTGTTCTCCATTTCGCTAGTCCTTCTTCTTCGTTTTCAAGTGTTTCACGATGCGGGACACGCGGTGTACCCCACACCCTACTATCTCGCGGATGGTCAACTGCGGCACTCCGGCGATTCCCAGTTGCGTGATCAGTAGGTCTCGCAGTAGCTCGTTCGTCGTGTCGTCGCTCTTTGGGTTCCGGGGCTTCTTGTTCTGGGTCATTCTAGCTATTCCCTTTCCAGTCTCACGTGAACTCCCCTAGCGATCTTCCTGATGGGGAAGCCGGCTCTTATGTTGCTTGCGCCCATCCCGGCCGCCAGGTCCACTTCCTCAGAGGTAGCACCGCATTTTATCAGGAAGAGCATCAAAAGTTTCTTAACTACCTGCAGTTCTCTGGTCACAGGGTCGACGCCCTGCCCTCTCGTCTTCTTTCCACGCTTCATTGTTAGGTTCCTCCGTCGGTTGCCTTCTTCGCGCGAGTTTTTGCTCCGCCCTGTTCGCGCCGCAATGCAGACAGCTCAACGCTCACCGTGTTTGCCGTCGTCCCGATCAACTCAGCGATTGTCTTTGGCGGCAGTCCTGCCGTCGAGAGAAGGCGGATCTGATCTCGGCGCTTCTTCCCCTCAGCTAGCGCCACCGCGTTCAGCCGGATTAATGCCTCTAGCTGTTGCGATAACACTCGTAAACCCAAATCTTCAATAGCCTTCATGTTCACCCTTTTCTCGTACGCCTAGTCGCGTTGACGGCGGTTATATAATTGACGGGCTTGCCCAAGATCTTGGCGATTTCGCTTGGTGACAGGCCAAGGCCGCCCAGTTTGTGAACCATGCTGGAAACGGATGTCGCCTTGTCCGGAGCGGGCCTGTCCAACATTAGGCAGATGATAATATCCAACCTCCGCAGGATTTCCTGTTGGAGTTCATTTTCATTCATTGCGCTTCTAAGGATATTTGTGCCACATCAGTTTGTCAAGTAGGATACTATAGAAGTATTCTTAGGCAATATGTGACACGATGTACTCCAAAGGGAACCCCTACGGCGATTGTGTGTCGTCATTTGTTTGCTGAGGGAGATGCTGCTGACTCTTTTCTCGACTTCGGGCGCTAACGCGGGCTGCGTGCAGACCCGGTCTTCGGCCTCTAGAGGGCTCTCGATGCCTGGCATTGTGTTGTCGTCCGTCTGGGGCTGTTCTTCATTTGCCGTGTGCGGTCGATACGTATTGATGAGGGGGTTGCGCGAGTTGACGGAGAGGTTCGGAGTAGAGGCGCCACGTGATGGCTTCGGCAACGCCGACACGGGAAGCGGCGATACCAACGACGAAGGCCCGCGAATGAGATTCGCGGCGACAAAGGCGGGGGGATCCTCCTTCGCCAAGGCTACGGAGGACAAGCGGGCGGGGGGCGGAGTACGACCACGCCTCGCAGAGGCGTGGCTACACCGGAGGGGGCGGGGAGCGGGGCGGAGAGGAGACGAAGGACGGCAAAGCGGTACGACCGGCGGTCATAGACCGCCGCTACAGTTCGGAGGGGGACGGAGGGGCAAACGGCAAAGCGCCGACGCGGGAAGCCCCGATAAGAAAACGCGACAAGGAGTCGAGGGCCACGTGATGCCTGCGGCAAACGTGGTCTACGCTGCCGCTTCGAGCGGCCCACCGACGACGAAGGCCCGCGAATGAGATTCGCGGCGACAAAGGCGGGGGGATCCTCCTTCGCCAAGGCTACGGAGGACAAGCGAGCGGGGGGACGGGGCACGACCGGCGGTCATAGACCGCCGCTACAGTTTGAACGGAATGCGGCGGGATACCCCGAGGCGACACGGGGCGTCGCGCCCCGCCAGAGGCTGGCAAGGCCACCAACAACGACGAACGGCAAAGCGGTGACGAGTCACCGCATTCCAAACAATGGTCCCCCTGCCCTGTTAATGGGCGGGGTGGGATTCGGCGAGGCGTTCCTGTTTTTCGGTGATGCGGGCGAGGGCTTCGGCGGCGGCATCACGGACGAGGCTGTTCTCGTCGTTCATGGCGCGGCGGAGGATGTCGCGGGCGGACGGGTCAGCGATCTGGCCGAGGGCCCAGGCAACGGAGGCGCGGACGCGGGATTCTTTTTCTTTGCGAAGGCGCATGGATTCGTCGGCGGCGCCGGTGGAGATGGTGAGGCCCTGGCTGTCGGCGGGGACGGTGTCGTAATAGGGTCGGACGGTGGCTTCGAGGGGTTTTTCCGCGGTGGCTTCGCCGATTTTGCCGAGGGAGACGGCCGACTCGGCGCGCAGGCCGGGGTCATCGGCTTTGAGTCCGTGCTCGATCAGGGCGTCGACGGCGGCCGGGTCGCGGATATCGCCGAGGGCCTTGGTGGCATTGATTTTTTCCTCGACGAGTTTGAGTCGGGCGATTTCGGGGAGCGCGCCGGGTTGATCGGAAATGACGAGGCCGTCCTGGGCCGAGCCGGAGGCGGGGCGGGGTTTATCGCCGGTGAGCACCTGAATCAGCGCGAGCGTGGCCGTGCGATCGCCGAGTTTGCCGAGGGATTCCGCGGCGGCGCTGCGAACGAACCCGTTGTCGTCGTGAAGCAGCTCGACGAGTTTCGGCACGGCTTTGCGGTCGCCGAGATTGCCGAGAGCGCGGGCGGATTCGGCGCGGACATCGGGGTCGGTGTCATTGGTTTTGGCGGCGATGGCGTCGAGCATGCCGTCGGCGGGAAGTTTTGAGAGCGCGCGCATGGCGGCGAGGCGGACGACGGGATCGGCATCGTCGAGGGCGGCGGTGACGAACGGGAGCTGGTCGTGACCGCCAATGGCGCCGAAGATGGTGATGATTTTCTCGCGAACGTCGCGGTTGGGGTCGTGGACGTGTTTGGCCAGGTCGGGGAGCGCGGCGACGGCTTTACAGGAGATGATGGTTTCGTGGGCGTCGAATCGGGCCTCGCGGTTGTCGGACACGATGGCATGGACGAGGGCGGCGACGGCTTTCTCGTCGTCGGGCCGGGCGAGGGCATCGGCGGCGCGGTCGCGGACGAGGGCGAAGGGGTCGTCCTGGAGACGGGCGGCGATGGGGTCGATGATTTTGGTGACAAGGGCCTTGTCGCGGTCGGCGAGGCGGGAGGCGGACATGATGGCGGCGGCGCGGACATGGAAATCGGGGTCGTTGAGGGCGGCGAGGAGCGCGGGGACAGAGGTCGGGTCGTCGAAGTGGGCGAGCGCACTGGCGGCAGCGGTGCGGACGGCGGCGTTGTCGTCGTGGAGGGCTTCGACGAGGGACGGGACGGCGGCGGCGGAGCCGCAGGCGCCGAGGGAGCCGATGATTTCCGCGCGGACGGCCGGGTCGGGATCGTGGATGACGTCGAGGAGGGCGGGCTCGGCGGATTTATCGGAGACCTGGCCGAGGAGGGCGGCGGTGAGTTTGCGGACATCGGGGCGCGGGTCTTTGAGGCCGTCGGGGGCGGCGGTGATCGGGGTGGTGGTCGCGAGGTGGACGAGTGAGCCCGCGGCGGCGGTGCGGACGTAGTCGATGGGGTCGAGCGTGAGGCGCCAGAGCGGTTTGGCGGCGTCGGGGTCGGGGAGTTCGCCGAGGAGAGTGGCGACGAGGACGCGGACGTCGGGGCGCGGGTCGGGGGCGAGGTCGTTGAGGGCGATGGCGGCGCGGGGCGCGGATTGAAGTTTGGTTTGGATGAGGGCGACGGCGTCAGCGGGGAAGAGGCGGTCGAAATGGAGGCGCTGGTAGGCGGCCTGGAGCTTGGGGTCGGCGGGGGCGGCCGGGGATGGCTGGGGGAGGCAGCGCGGCGCGAGGGCGAGGAGGAGGACGAGCGAAGTGAGGAGCGCGGGGTTGAGGGGCCGGCTCGGTGATTGAAGTTTCATTTGCCCTCCGCAGATGTTCGCGACGCGTGCCGGGGGTTAGCTGGGGTAGCCGGGGCCGCGCTGGATACGGCCGACTCCTTTGGCGAGGGCGCGGAGGACGCGGGGGAGACCGCGTTCGAGGACGTCGCCAGGGATGACGCCGGTGACTTTGACGGCGGGACCGTCGGCGACGATCTGGGCGCGGGACAATTGTTCGAGGGCGGCTTCGGCTTCGGAGCTGCCATAGCGGACGCGGGCGATGCCGATGGCCATCATGCGGGTATCGGAAAGCAATTGCGCGAGCTCCTGGGCTTTTTGAGGATCCATACTGAGGGCGACCATCTCGGCGCGGCCTTCGTCGAGGGAGATTTTTCCCTTGATGAGCGCGGCGGCCATGTACGGGCGAAAGCGATCCGTGAAGAGCAAGCCGGGCTCGGGAATGACGGCGATGAATGAGACCGGCTCGTGCAGGTAGTTTTGGACGGCCTCGTATCGGTTATTGAGAATCGCTTCGAGAAGATCGCGCTGACGCTTCTCAGCTTCGGGACTGGCGAGGATGACGACTTCGCGGCCCAAAGTGGCGAGCATCGACTGGCCCATTTGGAAGAAACTGTCGGGAAGTTGAGATTTCCAATAACCTTCGGCGCTGAAGGCGGGCAGTTTCTCGGGGACCAGGTTGCCGAAGATGTGGATGGCCACGTCGCGGAGTTCGCCCTCGGCGCGGTAGGTCACCAACATCATGGCGACATCGCCCTGGGCGAGCGTGGGGTTTTCGCCAAGCGCCTTGCCGAGGGAGTCCTTGATCTGCTCGAGCAATTGCGGGTTGTCGCCGAACGCCATTTGCAGAAACGCCGCGGAGAACTCCTTGCGCGCGGGGGTCTTGACGATCATTTCCTGGCGCTTGACAGCTTCCTGGACGACGGCGCGGACCTGATTGGTTTCCTGGACGACATTATGAATGCGGTGGGTAACACTGAGGGCGAGAACGCCGGCGACGAGAACGAGGACGGCCAGCACGGTCCAAACGATGACGTTGGCCCTGGTCCCTTTACCCTTACCGTTGCCACTCGCGCTGCCAGCCATAAGAAATCCCTATTGGGTGGCGATCGCTGTGCCACCCTCCCCGAACTTGATTGCCTCGTCGATGCCGAGCAATTCCCAGCCCGTATCGAACCCAGCCTCATCGGCAACCTTGCGTGCCTCGCGGAACACGTTAAAGCTATCATCTCTGACCAGAAAAGCAATGTATTGCTGGTTCTTATCGAGTTTGGCGAGGGTCTTGTGAAACTCACTATTGGGGTCATCCAAGCCGGTTACCGTTTCACCAGTAACACCCGGCTTGGCCTCCAACCCCATTCGCCCAACCAGCAAATACCGCGGGTCAACTCTGTAGTATGCGTTTCCAACCTCCTGCCCCTGAATCGCTTTCAGGAAGGATTCCAGATCCCCGCCGCGGATGCTGGGGTTCAATGTCGACATCAGTTTCTCGACCTGATCGTCCAACCCCGCCTTGTCGACGAAGAACAACTGGTTGGTTCGGCACTCGAAGAACACGCCCTGTTTCGACGTTATCTTCGCGCGCGGGGTCGGCTTAAAAACGGGTATCTTCACCGCTTCCTGCACCGTGATGAGCATGGCGAAGAACATCGCGGCGGTCGTGATGGTCACGATGTCGCAGAAAGACACGATCAACAGCTCCGGCTCGCCCTTCTTGATTCTGGTTCGTCGCCTCGCCATTGCCTCAGTCCTCGGAAATCGCCAGTGCCTTCTCCGCGGCGTTCCAGTCCACCTTGAAATCCGCGTCGATCGCGTCGTAGCCCACGTCGATCGGCCGCTTTTCGATAAGATTGCGTACCGTGCGGAAGAATTTCACGGATTGCGGGCGTACCATCACGACGACGTACTCTTCCTCCTTGTGCTGCTGCACTCTGTCCAAGAGACGGTTCACGGGATTGTCAGGCCGCTGGAGGTCATCCCATGTCACGGACACGCCCGCCGGCATATCGCTCGCGTACAGCGTAAGCCCATCCGGGTGGCAGTCGATGTACGACGGAATCTTTGGGTTGACGGTATTACCATGCCCGGAGTAGAGACCGGAGAAAGCGACAATCCGTTTGCCCTTCGGGTTCATTGCGATACGCATGACGATGACCACAAGAATCAGGGAGATCAACTTGAGCACGATCGCCATGATCGATAGGAACGGCTCGACATTGATGTCGATCTTCTCGTAAGCCTTCCGTCGCGCCATAAGATCGTCTCTTTCGAATGATCGAGCTTCGCGTCCCGCGACCGCGCGTTAGATGCCGTCGTCGCCGCGCGCTTCCTGGAACACCACCTTGCGCGGACGAGACAATTGCTTGAGCAATTCATCGCTTGTGCTCAGGTGATTGCGCAGATTGGCCAGTGTCTGGCGAAATTCATCGGAACTGCCCACCTGACGCAGCGTGGTTTCCATGGCCTGCGTGGTGCGCAGGACCTTCTCGATTTCCGCGCCCAACTGCGCGACCTTCTGCAGTTGCTCGTTCAACGATTCCACGGATTCCTGGATGCGTTCGCTGTACCGCGTCGACGCACTCTCCATTGCGCTCACAGACTGCTTGAACGAATCGGCCAGACGACCGGAGAGTTGGCTGAATTCCTGGACCATCTTCTCGAACCGCGCGATTTCCTTCTTGTCCAGTTCCTGGATCGCCTCAACGTAATTCTCATGGGCCTCGCTGAACTGCTCAGCCTGCTCCTTGGCCATGCTGGTCAATTGCTCGGTGAGCTCATCGAATCGCTCCGCGAGCTTTTGCTCGTTCTTCGAATACACCTCGAGATTGTGTTCCTGCGTCTTGGTCAGTTCGGACAGAATGCGGTGCGTGCCGTTGTTGAAGTTGTTGGCGACACCCTCGAGCTTGCCGCCAAGCTGTGACCCAAGCTCGCCGACCCGACGCTCGTAATTCTGGGCAAATTCGTCGTATTTCTGGTTGATGATGTCGCCAGCCTTGGAGATCGCCCGCGTAAATACTTCTTCGTATCGGTCCGGGTTTGGCAATCGTCTGAACCCGGCATCAATCGCCTGGGCCAACTCTTCGACCGGGAACTTCGATTGGGTTTGCAGGCCTTCCATGCCCTGACGGATCGCCGCCACCATGTCTTCGACCGGAAACCTCTTCGACTCCTCGCGGCCCTCCGAGGGCATTTGGGAAAGCAACCGGTCTTCCACGAATTCGTCGATCTCGCTCAGTGTCTCCTCTTCGCGGCGCTCCGCTGCCAAACTCGGGAACGCCGACAAGCCCGCTGTCAGCAATCCCAGCAGGGTGCAATAAAACGCGACTGCAAGACCGGTGGTAATGATGCCTACCTGCTCTTTGATTTGTTCGGGGCTGACATTGGCCTGCCGCAGGAATGCGGCGAATCCGCTGATACCCGCCGCGACGCCAAACACCGTACCGACGAACCCAAGCAACGGCATCGCCCAGATAAACAGACGATTGCGCCGGTACGAGGCATCCGAAGCGGCGGCGTCGAGGTCGGCTTGTTCGCGAGCGTACTCGGCCGTGCGCTCGAAGTCGCCCGAGTTGATCCACATCGCCAGGATGCGCGCAACGCGAGTTAGCCCGACGCTCTCGACGAGATGCGGGCGGGACTTGACACGTTCGTACACGCTGATCAGGCTTTCACGGTTGGAGAAGTCCAGTCCCTTGGGGAGAAGTGTTTCGTCCAGCGCCTCTCGCTCTTTGGCATTACGCATGATCTTCAGGATCACCGTGGAAATCGACAGTGCCCAGACGAATGTGATCGTCCCCTGAAAAATGAGACGTTCCGGCAAATAGGCGCGCACGATAACCCCGTCCTTGGCCTCGGAGCCCAGAAACAGGTCGCGGACGAAATTATGCTCAATCGGCGTCGCATACAGCATCGCGAACCAGATGAAGGTGAATGCCGCAGCGATTCCCAGCATTAACCCGGAATTGATTTCCGTATGCGGTCGCTCGTGGGTGGGAAACTCCACATGTTGAGTAGCCATGGCAATGTTATGCTCCTCTTTGAATAATCGTTTGGTTGGCTCGCTACGCGCGCCTGTTTGCCAACAAGCGATTTCCATGCTCACTTCATGGAACCCGCTTCCATCCAACGGCTTTCCAGCCGCCGGGACGCGCCAAGATGGTTCCTCACCGATACGAGGAGCATTCTATCGAAACGCTTTACCTGAGTCAACTGTGGACTTTTCCACCCACGAAGACCCGAGTTTTGAGAGGTCGATCGAGATGAACATCCCAAAACTGCCAAACCACCCGTCGTACATCGTCCAACTGCTCCTTGCTAAGCTTCACTCTTGCAATGCCTTCCAGCGACGAATTCGCCAATGATTGGAGCATGCGACCCGTACCAGTGTTCGTTTCCCATACTGCCTTCCAACCCGCCATGGCCATAAGACGAATCTCAAACCAAATCAGCAAAGTATCATCCAACCGGGCCTCAAAAACGTGCAGAATTGTCCGCAAAAGGTCGTAAACCGCCGCGTTGGGGTCCTCCTGCTCCGTAGCCAGTTCTACCAGTTCGCAGGCGTATGATGCTGCCGTCAACGACTTAACCGAATCCCGTAATGAGGGGTGAGCGTCTTCGAGGTAGCAATCGTGCAACAGGTGCAAATCGCTTCGCTTGCTTGGCAGGAACACAATCTCGTCGCGATAGAACAGGTCGATTTTACCCTGAAACGGCCCTTTCGTGCGACGTGCTCCCTTGGCCATCGTCTTGAGTTTGCCGAACTCACGCGTGTACCATGTCACCAGAAGGCTGGACTCGGTCACCGGCTGGCGACGCAAAACAATGCCTTCTGCGCGCTCGGTGTCCATGCGATCTTACGAGGGGCCGAGCTTCAGGTTCTGTTGCACTTCTGGTGTGTATGCCGGCACCACCGCCCCGCCCGAAATAACCATCTTCATTCCTTCGGCCACGGTCATCGTGAGATCCACGACCTGTTCGCGGGGCACCAGAATCAGAAATCCGCTCGTCGGATTCGGTGTCGTCGGCACGAAGACGTTAATAACCGTTTCGTTTGTCTTTTCCTGCACTTCGCCCACAGCTTCACTCGTGACAAAACCAACCGAGTAGACCCCCGCCCGGGGAAACTCGACCAGGACAACGCGCTGGAACATCGTCTTGCGCCCCGAAAGCACCGTATGGCTGATCTCCTTCATAAAGCCATACGTCTTGTTCATCAGGGGCACGCGACCGATAATATTCTCCGTCGCCAATACCATGCGACGGCCCACAACCAAACGCGTGACCCACCCCACCCCGGTCGTGAACGCGATAAACAACACCAACGCGATGATCCGATACAGAGGCGTGAACATCTGTTGGCGCAACGAGTCCGGCAGCATGAAATCCGTCACCCACGTGAAGATCCCGAGAAGAATCAGTGCGGAGGCGGCGACCGGTAGAACCACCAACAGTCCGGCAAAAAAGGAATTACGCAGCTTCTTCCACACGTCGCCCATGGCGCGGAATCGTAAGCTCACGCCGCAGCCGTGTCAATGTGCACGCGCACCCAAAAGACAGCGACCGGACCGCTGTTGCGACGTGGCACCGCAGGCCCCGCCATGGGTTACGGCAGCAACACCCGCACGCGGTAATACCGATTGGTCGGAGAGCCACCGACTGCTGTATCGGTCATGTCGGTAACGATGCCCGATCCATTCCCGCCACCGAGAATGTTCGTCTGGCCGGTGTCCTGCCACCCGCCATTCGTATAGTTGCCGCTGGCATCACCGGTTGTGAAATCCAGGACGTTCGTCCGCGAGCCAATCCCCGGGGTGTATGTATTGTCGCCATTTGGACCAAGGTACGTCACCATGACGTTCGTGTTCCCCTGGTTCATAATGCCAATGACGTGCAGGTACGCTGCCGGGTTCGTTGGGTTGAACCCGGCGAGGAACTTGTTGGTGTTGCTCATCCCGGTGCCGGTGTAATCCCCGCCCGGCGCGGTGCTCGTTGCGTAGTTCGTGCCGCCAAAATACTGGATCTGCCACCACGCAAACGGGTCGTACACATTGATCAGGCCTGACACGGTGCTCGTGCTTGAACCCCCGTTGCCGAAGACGATCTCCCGCACGGTGTAACTGCCCGGATTCACATACATATCCGACGGGCTCTGGCTGATCGACGTATTGCCGTCCCCAAATGTCCAGGCCCAGCCCGTGACCGAGCCGGAAGACGCGTCGACAAAGTTCACATTCAACGGTGCGGCTCCGTTGGTCGGCGCCGCCGTAAAACTCGCCACCGGCGGTGGCGGCAAAACGGTAATCAAATTCGTTTGCGTGTTGGTGCTGGAGCCGCCCGCGTTGCTGGCAATCAATCCTACAGAGTAGGTGCCGGGTGTCGTGTAGGTGTGACTCGGATTCTGCAACGTTGACGTGCCGGTATCCCCGAACGTCCACGCCCAGCTCGTCGGTGTGTTCGACGAGGTGTCGGTGAAATTCACGGTCAGTGACGCTACGCCACTCGTCGGGCTGGCGGTGAAACCGGCCACGGGCGGCACCGTGGCCGTGCCCACTGGGATCGTATAATCGGCGACCGTGGGCAGGTGATCGCTGGCACCGGTAAGGTCCTCCAACAGCACCGCCGCGGTCAGTTTGTAAAGATTTGTCAGAACCGGGTCCAGGTCGTTCAGCGCGGTATTGCCGGCGACGTTCACGCTGTTTCCCCACGTGAACGAGCCGTTGTTGCCAAACAGATGATACGAGCCTTGAACGTACTGCAGGCCGCCAGCCACATCATAGTAAACATTGCTCGTCATCACTTGAAAATCGTCTCGGTACCGCCGCTCGTAGCTCTCTTCGCTTAGCATGAACAGGATATTCGTGTTCGTCGTACTCGAGCTCCAGTTGATGTTCGTCGCCGCATCCGTGTATGGACCCCACAGAATGTTGAGCGGATCCACCCCCTGCCCTTGCGGGTTGCGCGGCGAGACGTTCGGCACGCCGTTGGAACAGATCGTCTGGTAGCCGGCCTCGCCGCTGTTGTCGTCCACATTATAATCGCCCACGTAAAGCACCCGCGCCGTGGCCGGCAGGTTCAGGTATTCGTTGCTGCGGATGATCGTGGCCTCCCCCAGCCGGGCTTTGTCGTTGCTGCTGCCCGAACTCGCCTTGTAATGGCTCACATACACGTAAAATTCATTGTTCGTCCCCGCTGTCACCCCCGTCGGCGCAAATTCGTACCGCATCACCTCGCGATATTCGCCACTGGCTGACCCGAGCTGGTTCGTCCCGCCCGGCGGATCGACCGGCACGGACGCCAGAAGCTGGAGCGTATTGGTGTTGTACACGAGGGCGTTGGGCCCGTTGCCACTGGCGGGGTCGCCGCCGCTTTCCGTCGCCTGATAAGGGCTCATCGCGTACCCGGCATGCTGGTTCGTGTAGTACAAATAGAAAGTATTTAAAGCGTTGACTATCGGCTGGACCGTCGTCGTGTTGCTGGTCGTCTCATTCAACGCCAGAATATCGATCGGCTGCGCCGGATCTCCGTTAATGATCTCTTCGCCAATCCCTTCGAGCACACCGCCATTCGTCGCAGTTCCACTGCAACTGGTCGTGAAACTTCCGCCGGTGCCGGTGAACGGAACGATCAATCCGCACGTCGGAATGGTGTAGGTCGTGTCGGCTTGGATGTTGTACTCGACGACGCGGATCGTCCTGGAGGTTTGCGCAAATACACTCCGGGCCATATTCGCGGCCACGAACAACGCCGCACATGCCAAAACATTCCGCACTGCGATTGTCTTTGTCGAAGAAGATTTCCTCATCACGATTTCCCCTGCTTTGGACGCGACCCATTCATGCTTGGCGAAGTGACACATTAAAACTCATACATTCCTGTAAGTCAATAAAAATGCCGATTCCAGCCGCATCATTCCAGAATTCATTGGGCAACCAAGCGGCTCCAGGCGAACCCTTTGCGCACTCGCATCATCAGCTTTCGCTCCGCCGCGCGCATCCGCCGTCGCTCCGGTGCGGTGAGATCGTCATACCCCCGAAGATGAAGAATCCCGTGCACGACGTACAATACCAGCTCTCTTGCCGTTGTGGTCCCGTATCGCCGTGCCTGCGCGACCGCCCGTTCCACCGAAATGATCAGCTCGCCCTGCCCTTCGCCGTAATCAAAACTCAAGATGTCAGTCGGCCCCGACGTCTGGTGATACTGGGAGTTGAGTTTCGCGATCGCCGCATCGTTGACCAGCGCGATCCCAAGATGAAACGGCTTGGCGCCCACAACGCCAAGCGCTCGCCCCGCAATCCCCGCCAGCCGACGCGTATCGATCCGCAGCCGCCGCTGCCGATTCGTTACGACGACCTCAATCCCCATATTCTCGCGGGTCATGCCGCGTGGGGTCTGCCGTTGCCGTTCGTTGCCGATTCCTGGCGGCGACGTTCCCGTTCCTCTTTGAACTTCGAATACGCCGAAATAATCTTCTGCACAAGCTCGTGCCGAACCACGTCGTGCTCGTCAAAGTAAACGATCTCCAGGCCGGGAATCTCCGTCAAAATCCCCTGGATCTCAATCAGCCCCGATGTCTTGTGCCCGGGCAGGTCCACCTGCGTGATGTCGCCGGTGATCACGACCCTGGAATCAAAGCCCATCCGGGTCAGAAACATCAGCATCTGCTCGCTCGTCGTGTTCTGCGCCTCATCGAGAATCACATACGCGTTGTTCAGCGTCCGCCCGCGCATGTACGCCAACGGCGCGATCTCAATCACGCCCCGTTCCATGTTCCGCTGAATCTCGTCCGGGTCCATCATGTCGTACAACGCATCGTACAACGGACGCAGATACGGACTCACCTTCTCCTCAAGCGTCCCCGGCAGAAACCCCAGCGCCTCGCCCGCCTCAACCGCCGGCCGGCACAAAATAATCCGCCCCACCCGATCGCTGCGCAACGCGTGCACCGCCATCGCCATCGCCAGATACGTCTTGCCCGTCCCCGCCGGCCCAATGCCGATGACGATGTCGTTCTTGCGGATCGCTTCGAGATAACGCTTCTGCCCCTGCGTCTTCGGGATGATCGGCCGCTTGCGCGTGGACACGTCCACACGGCCTTCATGCAGTTCCTGCATCTTCAGCGCTTCGCCCCGCGAGATCGCGCTGACGGCCCGGCTGAACTCCTGACGGCGAATCACCGTCCCCCGCGCGACAGCCTGTCGCAACTCGCCAAACAGGTTCTTGGCCCGCTCGATGTCTTCCGTCGAACCTTCGACGTTGATCCAACCGTCGCGGGCCGTGACCTTTAAGTTGAGCAGGTCTTCAACGAGTCGCAGATTCTTCGGCTCGTCGGCGTACAGGGATTGCGCTTGCCGCGCGTTGTCGAAATGCAGTGTTTCGCTTGCCATGTGCCGCTAGTACGTCATGCCCTCAAGCACCAGAAACATACTGCATATCCCCGTGCTTCGCAACCCGACGCCACGCGACCTCCGCTAGCTCTGCGGAATCGTCAACACCTGATTGACGTAGATCTTGTTCGGATTCTTGATCTTTTCTTTGTTGGCCCGATAGATCCGCGGCCATTTCAACGGATTGCCATACACCTTGCCGGCAATCTTCCACAGCGAATCGCCCCGACGCACCACGTACTTCGTCGGCCTCTCCGGCGTCTCGACTTTCGGCGGCTCGCTCTCGACGATCGTCGGCGCTGCCGGCGCCGCCGGCGGCAATGGCGTAATCTGCTCGACCACCGGCTCCGCTTCTGCCGCCGGTCGTCCCACGATGTATCCGCGATTCCCCCATTGCCCGCGGTCCACCCAGTAGTGCCGACGCCAGTTCGGATAATGCTCCTTCACGAAATCCGCCCAGTCCGGCTCCAGCTCGGGTTTCTCCACCACGTCCATCCCCTTGAGAAACTCGCTCTTCTGCTCCTCGTTGACCGGCGTCATCCGTTTCTGCTGCGTCGCGCAGCCGACAAACATTAACGCAACCCCTCCCACGAGGGTCAAAGACAGAAAATTCCTTCCAACGCTCTTCATAGTATCAACGCCTTCCTCCTTGCATTACGCCCTCGGTGATAACACCATCCCCCACCACCGTCAACGCCTTTTTCTCGCCGCTTCCGCCTGCCGATCCGTGAGTTACACCGCCCAGACCAACCCCGCATCCCTCGTCCTCCTCATTCACCCTCAGCGTAGTCGAGGCGCCTGACAAAACCCTGTTGTGCGAGAGTCTCCCGACCCCGCACAGTTTTCGACCGAAGGTCTCCCGGTCCGCCCGAACCTCCCTGTCCCGGTCACTGGTAGCGCTCGCTCGCCCAGCGCGCCGTCCTTCCTCCGTAGCGGCGGTCGTCGATGGGCCGCATCCCCGACGCCACAGGTCCAGTCCGCTCGCAGCGTCAGCGGAGACCACGTTTGCCGAAGGCATCACGTGGCGCCCAGCCCTCCAATTCTCCACCGCTCCACTCCCCCATCACTCCAATCCGCCCCCAAACGAAGCCAATTTATGGCCGAACGAAGCCAAACGAAGCCATTCACTTTTTCGCGCCGCCCGTCTGCGCAAGCAACTCCGCTCAAAGCACATCCAAGAGCAGACCCCCTCAAAAACCGTTGGCTTCGTTTCGCAGTCTTATACCCCCCTCCCCACTCTCCGAGTAGGCCGACCCCGCTCACCTGACTTCCTTGAGCTTGGTCCGCCATCTTGTCCACTGTAGCTCGCAGAGCGGAGGTGAAAGTCCTGGCAAAGGCTGTTTGCCAAACGGTTACCACTTCCGCTAATTGTCAAAGAACGTTCTTACGTCAACCCCCATCATATCCTGAAAGGATACAATGTCAACTCCAAATACGATGAATCCACCAACGTGCAGCCCCGCCGTCGTTTCCCCTCTCCGATTGTAGGCTCGTCCGCCTCAGGCGTGGCTTGTCCGCCTCTGGCGTGACACGTCCGGCCCGCTTACCCAACCGGCCAGATGCCCTCGTGGTCGAACCGCGTTGCGATGACTTGATGATTCACGCCAAATCGTGGGGCAATCTTCTTCGCGATAAACTCACGAGCCCCCTCAATCTCACGCCACCCCGACTCCGCGCTCGCGAGGTTCTGGCATGCCTGGTCGTACTCGCTCAGCAGAATCTCGCGGGGGACAAGAAATCGTCCCGCAAACTCGTTCGCCTGATACTCGGCGCTCCCATATTCCGACGGAGCGGCGGCCCATCGCTTGAATTCGTCCACGCTCTCGAACTGACGTTGCTCGATTTCCTTGCCGTGCAATACGAAATGGCCCAACTCGTGCGCAAAGGAAAACCGCAACCGTTGTTCAATCCAGTGGACGCCCTGCTCCCATGACATGTATGCGTCCTCATCGATATAAAAACCGCTCAAGTCCGGCAGCAGCGCCGCGTCAATCCGCTGCTCGGCAAAGAGGTTCTCCAGCGGGATTACATCCAGCCGCAGAACCACCTCCGCAATGTAGATCACGTCGATCGGCGGGAGATGATGCCCCCGAAGCTCGACGGACTCGCGAAAGCCGTCGGCAGCTTTCCAAATCTCCGCCCGTTCCCTATACCTTACGCTTCCGTTCACCGGGCGTATGGGCCTCCTTAACCTTCCGAATCAAATCGTCCAGTTCCTTCTCGCTCAGCTCCGCGCCCCGAACGCTGCGAAAGAACACCGGCAGCTTCTTCACCAGTTCCTCGTCATCAATGATGTCCTGCGGAATCTCTCCCCGCGCCACCGACGCCAGATCCATAAACGTCTGCCACCCGTCCGTACCGGCCTCCAGCCCCAATTGCTTCGCCCACCGTGCCAGCGTCTTCTCATCCCCCGGCGGCGGGTTGATCCCCCGTTCCACCTTGCTCCAATTGCTCGGGTCATGCCCGTGATCCAGACAGAACTGCCGCAACGTCTTCTTCTGCGCGATGCGCAAATCCTTCACGAGATCGCCAAACCTCATCTTTCACCCCTTCCTTCCGTGGTGGAAATTACACCACATGTGGTATAGAAGCAACCACATAATAGCGCGGTCGCCGCTCCGGGCCTTCGTGTCGTTTCCCCTCTCCGATTGTAGGGCGGGATCGCCCCGCGTCGTATCGGGGTATCCCGCCGCTCCGGTTTCCTCACCTTCCGCTCCCCGTCATCCCCCACCACAACCACCGCCTTCGTCGACGCAATATTGAACCTCGGTCCGTTGTAGCCGCGGGCGCTGACCGCGGTCCGTGCCGCGTCCTCGGTAGGGTCGCGCTGCTGCGCGACCGCTTCCCTCTCCCCCACCCCCGCTTGCCCGCCATAGTCCTCAGCGACGGCGGGCCCCGCCGAACCCTCGCGGATATGCGACCACAAGCCGAGCCTCTGGGAGCAGCGGGGCCGAAGGCGGCACTGGTCGCCGAGACGCAACCACACCGTGCCCAGGCTGCAAACGGCGTCGCGTCCTTTCGACGCCCGCAGGGCGACGTGAGGGGAACTTTGCGCGCGCCATCAAATCAGCCAGGCGCAGTACTACCAGTGGCGGGATCAGCTGTTCAACCAGGGAGCCGGGGTGTTTGATCGGGGCGGTCCCGAGCAGACCGAACAGCGACTGCGCGAGGAGAATCGTCGGCTCAAGACGCTGGTCGGCGAATTGACCGTGGAACTCAAAAAAAGCGAGGCCGAGCCGTGGTAACGCGCCAACGCTCCCCTCGGGTGCACCAGCGCGACGCGCAGTTGTTGCCGCGGCTGCAGCAGCTCAAGGCCGATCATCCCGCGTGGGGCTACCGACGGGTGTGGGCCTACCTGAAGTATCGGGAGGGACTGTCGGTCAACAAGAAGCGCATCTATCGGTTGCTCCAGGAGCATCGACTGTTGGCCCACCAGACCCGAAGGCTGCGGGCGACCCGCACCCCTGTGCGTTCCAAGCCCCGCGCCCAGCGGCCCAACGAACTGTGGGGCATCGACATGACCAAGATTCTGGTCAACTCGTGGGGCTGGGTGTACCTGCACGTCGTGCTGGACTGGGCCTCCAAGAAGATCGTCGGCTACGAACTGAGTTTGCGCAGCAAGACCACCGATTGGCTGGCCGCCTTGCGCCGGGCCGTCAGTCAGCAATTCCCACAGGGCATTCGCGAAACCGGCGCGTTGCGGTTGGTCAGCGACAACGGCTGCCAGCCGACCTCCGAGAGCTTCCTGCGGGAGTGTCGGATGTTGAACATCCAGCAGATCTTCACCAGCTACGACAACCCCAAGGGCAACGCCGATACCGAACGCGTCATCCGCACGATCAAGGAGGACCTGGTCTGGCCCCGCGAGTGGCTCACCGTCGAACAACTGCGCGTCGCCCTGGACTGGTGGATCAGTCAGTACAACGACGACTACCCACACTCGGCTATCGGCTATCAGACCCCACACCAATTCGAAGCGTCGTTTGAACCCAAACCATCAACCCCCAATCCTCTCTTATTCGCCGCTTGATTCACGGGGGGCACTACACTGGGACTCTCAAATCCGTCCCGATTATTCAAGGGGAGCAGTATACAGGCCCTTTACTTCTCACGCTTCTGCACTCTCTGCGATAGACATTTGGCCAAGCTTCCACAGAGCGGGCGTGTACCGGAGCTGCAAATCAGATTCGGTAGTTCATAGCAAACGTTTTGGTAAATTCACGCGCTTTAGAAGGGTCTGCATAATACAAACTGTTCATATAATCCAAAAGGAGGGACGAGTCCATGAGTCGAAACCCGGCATCTGTCAGCGTCTCCGTCTTCTCCGAAACAGCAATTAATGCTAATTCCCACGAAATTCGATCACAGAACACCGCCCATTTCAGCGAGGAACCCCAAAATGCACCAACGTCTCCACCGCGTGCTAGAAAAGAATCAGCTTGCCCGTCGCGAAACATCACCGGCAAATATCTCTCTGTTAAACTCGCAGGCCGGAATGAAGCTAAACCATAGAACTTATAGTTCTTAAGATAGTAGTTTACTGGATCAGGGGCAAGAGTCATGTAGCTGACCGACTCATCCTTAGACGAATAAGCCATTCTTTCAAGAAGCGAAGTGAATTCCTTTCTGTGAATCTCGCCGTGATCAATTGCGAAGTATTTTGCGAATGAACGGCGGAAAACAAACTCCGGGAATCGCTTCTTCGTATCAATAATTGTCTCGCATTGTTGTCGCAGGCCTAAGAATACGTTTCTATCCGTGACTAGCTCAGGTGGATTATTCATGGTTTTCCGAAATTTATTTTGAGTGTCCGGCCGCCAGAGCCTGCGGGAGCATAATCTGCCGCCACTCCCCCGGGCGCTGAGGTGCTGGGACGGAATACATACTGACTTCCGTTTGCATCAGTTAGAATTGTCGCTTCGCCATCAGCCGACATTCTCGCAGCATATCCATTGTTTTCCAAAGTGACAATCGTAGAACCGACCCCGATTTACTTGGGTCACACATTAGAGGGGGGTCGTAGAGGGGGTCGACGCTTTAGAAGCCGTTGAAAAACAACTCCTGAACGCGCGGACGTGCGCGACACCGGCGGATTTCCCAAGGAAGTTGTAGGCCGCGTGGCCTCACGCAGCGGGCCTCCAGCGTTCTTCAACAGCCTCTTTACATTTTACAGATCGGCCCTTGCCGACCCGCCCACCGCCTCACCATTTCCGGCCCAGACCTTTCCGCGCGTGGCCTCGCCCTCCTCAGCCTCTTGCCTCTCCGTGTCGACCCTCTCCCCTGAACTCCAATCCTCGCATTCTGTCCCTGCTCCGGCCTGGCGACCCCTGATCCCTGGCGTCATGCCATCATACCTACGTTACATATGTATCCGCCCGCGCATCCCCTACGTCTCCTGACCCCTGCTGTTACACCATGATGCCTAAGATTCTCATGTGTCCGCCTCACTCATCCCACCGCCCCGCCGATTTATGAATACTGCTATCCACAAACCCAGACTCGGCATTCAGTGCCATGCTAAAATTTTAGCACCCAACGACAGACACCCCGGGAATTAGGATCAGCTCTCAACATTGATACATTTGCAGACAAGCCTCCCCTTCGCCCGCTTCCTCCAACACCTCCAGGCCACCGATTCCAATAAACCCTGACCCCGCGCAGTTCTTCCCGTGCGCGCTTGCCCCGTGCACGACATCCTCCTATCCACAATTCCCGATCGCCTCGTGTGCCATGCTGAAAATTTAGCACCTCCCCGCCCATCCCGACTCCTCGAGGAGCACCCTCGTGTCGCATCGTCCTCTCCTGTCCACCATCTCGTCCGCCATGGCTTTAGCGAAGACGGAAGCCTCAGCGACGGCGGATCAACAATGCCACACAGAGATTCTACCCGCCGTTCTTTCACCCCGAATCCTCCCGCAGCCCTCGCGAACCCGTTCGGAGTTCGGGGCTGCGTGAGAAAATCCGCCTCCTCTTCGTGACAGCAGTTTACTCCGACTCCGAGGTCGGGGTGTCCTTCGCCGCGACAAATCCTCGGCCCACTGCCTCCTATCCCTTGGCCACTTCGGGGAAGAACAAAAGGCTTGCGGACGCCGCCCGCGGTCGTAAAATCTCCCTCGATTTGCTTCAGCCTCACGCGATCAAGGCCCGGATAAATCGTATGGCACCTGGTAGTGGCAATCGAACCAACCGCGAACACACCCTCTCGGACGACCCATTCGACGAGCGGTACGATGTGGAAAAGTTCTATCGCCGCATGGCAGCGGAACAGAACCTGCCCCTCGCAATCATCGCCGGCTCCATCGCCGCTCTGGCAGGATCGACATTATGGGCGTTGGTTTCACTCACGACCGGTTGGCGGTTTGGTATAATTGCCATTTTCGTGGGAACCCTTGTCGGTTGGGCTGTTCGCTATTTCGGGAAGGGCGTCACGCTTGCGTTCCCAGTCGCCGGCGCTGTGCTGGCTGTTCTTGGTTGCGCCCTGGGCGAGCTGTTGAGCGCTTGCGCCGCGTACTCGTTCATGCACGAGACCGAAGCCGTTACCGTATTCCTCCATCTGTTGAGCCGCCCGCAAGCGGCCCTTCGGACGCTGTTTCTGATAGCCGGTCCGTTGGACGGACTGTTCTACATCGTCGCGGTTTGCGCAGCCGCCAAACTGTCTTTCCGTCCGGTTGTCTTCAACGAGGACTAGCTGCCGGGCAAGCAGGGCGCAACGTGTTCGCCCCCGCCTGTCCGCCATCTTGTCCACCGTGGCCCGCAGAGCGAAGGTGGAACCTTCAGCAAAAACGGATTGCTGTCCATTCGCTCCCGTCTCCACTCCCCGCTGTTCCGCCTTCTGCCCGCCTTCCTTCGGCTACTTGGTTGCTCGCCTGCCGGCCTCACAAAATCTCCTTCCCCTTCCCCATCCGCCCGCTACAATGCCGCCGCAAACGGAGGGCGCACCCATGGACCTGATTCTTCACAACGCTCGCATTCGCGGTCACGACAAACCCGTCGATATCGCCATCAACAATGGCCTCATCGCCAAAATCGAGTCCGCGAGACGCCGAGGGGGAAGGGCGACAATCATCGATTGCGCCGGCAATCTCGTCTCGCCGCCGTTCACCGACATCCATGTTCACCTCGACGCTGTGCTCACCGTCGGACAGCCCCGCTTCAATCAATCGGGCACGCTCATCGAGGGCATCGAGATCTGGTCGGAACGCAAAAAGTCGCTCACGTTCGATGACGTGAAACGCCGCGCCACGCTCGCCGTAAAATGGGAACTCGCCCACGGCGTCACCCGCATCCGCAGCCACGTCGATGTCTGCGATCCCGAGCTCATCGCCGTCCAGGCCTTGCTCGATGTGAAAAAGGAGTTCGCCGGGCTTGTCGACATTCAGCTCGTCGCCTTCCCGCAGGATGGTATCTACGCGTTCCTGAACGGCGAATCGCTTATGGAACGCGCCATGGAACTCGGCTGCGACATCGTCGGCGGCATCCCCCACCACGAAATGACCCGCGACGACGGCGTGGCCGACGTGAAATTCGCTTGCGACCTCGCCCAGCAGTTCCACAAGCCGCTCGATCTGCACATCGACGAAACCGACGATCCGAACTCCCGTTTCACCGAAGTCCTCGCCGCCGAGACGATCAAGCGCGGCCTGAACGGTCGCGTCACCGCCAGTCACACAACCTCGATGCACAGCGTGGACAATGCCTACGCGTTCAAACTCATCCGCCTCATCAAACGCGCCGGCCTCCACATGGTCACCAATCCCTGCGACAATTCCGTCCTCCAAGGTCGATTCGATACCTATCCCAAACGCCGCGGCCACACCCGCGTGAAAGAGTTGCTGGCCGCCGGCGTGAACGTCGGCATCGGCCACGATTCGATCATGGATCCGTGGTACCCACTCGGCGTCGGTGATCCTCTCCAGGTCGCGTTCGTCTGGATTCACTACGGACAAATGAGCGGTGCCAGCGAAATCCCGCAGGTCTGGGACATGATCACCACCAATCCAGCCAAAGCGTTCGGCGCCGCCGACAAGTCCTACGGCATCGCTGTCGGCAATCCCGCCGACCTCGTCCTCCTCGATGCCGAAACCGAATTCGACGCCCTCCGCCGCATCGCGCCGCGTCTCTTGGTCATCCGCAACGGCCAAATCGTCGCCCGCACCACCCCGAGCGAAACCATGCTGTGCCCGAAGGGATGGAAAAAGGAAGTGATTACGTTCAACCCCTCGCAGCGGTAGGGCAAGCGGAAGACCATTTGCCCTGCCATCTCACTTTCCTTACCGTCGATGTCTTAATCCGGATCCACCCGCTTCGAACTCGGCAACGGCGCGGCATACCCGGTCGTCAGCAGCGCGCGAACTTCGGAATCCAGCACGTACGGCGGATCAAGTTGCGGGTCGCGTTCGGGCAACAATGTGTCCACGCCGAGCCCTTCCTCGCGCAGCGCCTCTCCGTAACTCAATGGGTCCTTCGGGTCTTTCACGTTCAGTTTCATCGCCCGCGCGCACGCCACATACACATCGTCCACCGTCACACATTTCCCCGATTGCCACCCGTGCAGCGGTTCCACCGCCAACCTCGTCAATGCCTTGATGTAGTCTTCGGACGCAATCTTGTCCGTCATTTTCACAGCCATCGCCTTCCCCAACATCACGGCAAACTGCTCCTGGCGCAGGCAGGTCTCCTCCGTCCGCACCACATGACGATGTGCCGTCGGCAGCCCCGCTGGTCGCGGCGTGATCTTGATATCGGCGGCGGCCGAATTGGTGTTGCTCGCCGTTGCTTCATGGACCGGCGCCGCCGTGACCGTCATACTCGTCGCGCAATCTTTCGCCTCCACCAACAGCTTCTCCGCGCGCGTCCAGCATAACGTCACGGTGTTCGCGTAGCCATCCACTCCCCCGGCTTCGTCGGATTTGATTCCCTGCCGAATGCTCTTCTGGGCGCTGAGCGTCAAATCCAGCAGGCCTTCGATCCTCAACACGCGCGAGTGAATGCAGTCCACCAGGTCCACTGCGTTTGTCGGCGCCGTCTCCTCCAGCTTGGCCGCCTCCTCACGAATCGCCTGTATCCGCGCCACGTGCGCATCGGCGTCCTTCGCGATCCCGGCCGCTTCATTGGTCGATAGCGCGGCAATCACAAGCCCGTTCCCAAGCGCCACGGCAAGCACAATGATCAACACCAATCCATCCGTCCTCCGCATGGCCCCGCAGTGTAACGGCGCGCCGAAAAAGCGCAAGCCCCGCGCCGGACAGCGCGCGCGGACCGCACGGCGCGGTTTCGCGCAACGAATTTCGAATGATTTCACCGTTGTCCGTGTCCAACATTCACCAACATCGTTCATCGGCCTTTTTCGTTGAAACATGCCCTGCCCATTTCTATACTCGGCGCATCGTGGCGTTGTGAGAAAGTCCATACTGACGGTAGTTCTTGTCTCTGTCCTGGCATTGGCCGGCGCGGTCCGGGCCGATGACCAGCCCGTTCCGTTTGCCGTCGGCGAAAAGCTCACTTACCAGGTCTTCTGGGGGCCGTTCGTCGTCGGCCGCGCCTCACTCGAGGTGACGGGAATCGACCCGGTCGACGGCCACAATTGCTATCACCTCGTCGCCAAAGCCAAAACCAGCGGCCTGATCGATGCCCTGTTCCCCGTCGATAGCACCGCCGAAAGCTGGCTCGACTGTGACGGCCTCTTCGCCCGGCGATACCGCGAAAACCGCACCGAGGGCAAACACCATCACAACAGCGAGTCCCACTACGATTACGCCGCCAAACAAACCATCATCACCAATTACATGAACGGCCGACAGCGGCATGTGGCGCTCGATCAACCGGTGCAGGACGTGATCTCCTCTCTCTACGTCGTGCGCACGAAAAACCTGATGCTGGATTCCGACGATGTGTTCACCATCAGCGCCGACACCACGAATTACAACGTCACCATCCATCCCGACGAACGCAAATTGATCTGGGTGAAACCGTTCGGCGACGTCCAGGCCCTGCGCATCGAGCCCACTCCCACCCTGAGCGTCGTCTCCGCCAACAAGGGGCGCATGTGGTTCTGGGTCAGCGATGATGCCCGCCATCTCCCGCTGGTCGTCACATCCGATCTGAAATTCGGCAGCGCGAAATTGGTGCTCTACAGTGTCACCAACAACAAGAGTCCCTCCGCTTCGGCCGGCCGGAATGGCGACGCCCCCGCTTCCCCGATACCGGTGGCCTCCAACATCTGCTCTCCCCAGCCCACTCCCTGACATGGAATTTCCCCCTCTCGATTTCGATCGCGTGCGCACGTACCCGATCCGCGAGCGCCCCAACAAGGTTCACCTCGACGAAATCGCCAGCGCCTGGAAACCCGGCGGCGCGTTCGCCCAATTTTACGATTCGCTCCCCCGCATCCTCGTCGGCAACGATTTCCGCGCCATCGTGGACGCCACCGTCGCCGCCGTCCGCAACCGCCGCCCCGTCGTCGTCATGATGGGCGCGCACACGATCAAGTGCGGGCTGAATCCGATTTTCCTCGACCTGATGAAACGGGGCATTGTCTCCGCCATCGCGTTCAACGGCGCAGGCGCCATCCATGATTTCGAGCTGGCCTACATCGGCGAGACCAGCGAAGACGTTCAACGCGGCCTCGATGATGGCAGCTTCGGCATGATCGATGAGACCGGCCGTCTCATGAATCAAGCCATGGCCGCCGGCGTGAAACAGGGCCTCGGCGCCGGCCGCGCCCTCGGCGAAGCCATTCTCACCGGCAAATTCCGCAACCGTGAACTCAGCATCCTGCACGAGGGCGTCGTCAGTAAGATCCCCGTCACCGTCCATATCGCCATCGGCACCGACATCATCCATCAGCATCCGACCACTAACGGCAGCGTCCTCGGCGAAGCTTCGTACCTCGATTTTCAAAAGTTCGCGGCCGTGGTCGCCCAACTCGAAGGCGGTGTGCTGTTCAACATCGGCTCGGCAGTGATCATGCCCGAGCTGTTTCTCAAAGCGCTCACGGTCGCCCGCAACCTCGGCCACAAGGTCGATACCCTGACGACCGTCACGTTCGACATGATCCGCCAGTATCGCCCCACCGAAAACGTCGTCCGCCGACCCACGCACAAGGGCGGCCATGGCTATTACATCGTCGGCCACCACGAACTCCTCGTCCCCCTCTGGGCCGCCGCCACTCTGGAACAACTTCAAAGCAAATGAACGCCAGCCGCCTTCGCCACATTCTCTCCCGTTTTCCCGACCAACGCATCCTCGTCGTCGGGGATGTCATGCTCGATCGATTCCTCTGGGGAAAGGTCTCGCGGATTTCGCCCGAGGCGCCGGTCCCCGTGGTCGAAATCAACCGCGAATCACTCTTCCCCGGCGGCGCCGCCAACGTCGCCCGCAACCTCCGCGCCCTCGGGGCGTCCGTCTCCGTCCTCGGCGTGCTTGGTGACGACGGCCCCGGCGAGGATCTGCGCGAGTCGCTCGATCAACAGGGCGTCGATACCGAGGGGCTGTTCGTGGACCCGAACCGTCCCACCACGCTCAAGACCCGCATCGTCGCCCACAGCCAGCAGATCGTCCGGTTCGACCGGGAAAAATGCGCGGATCTCTCCCCGCAAATCCAGCGCAAGGTCCTGGAACATTTCGAAACACATCTGGGAAACGTCTCCGCGGTGATTTTCGAGGATTACGCCAAGGGACTGATGTCGCAGAAGCTGCTCAATGCCATGCAACGATTGGCTCGCCACGCCCGCAAAACCACCGCCGCCGATCCGAACTCCCGCAGCCGGCTCCGGTACTCCGGGCTCACCGCCGTCACCCCGAACCGATCCGAGGCGTTTGTCGCCGCGGGGTTGCCACACACCGAGCCGGCGGATGACGTCCTCCGCGATGAAGCCCTCATGCGCGTCGGCCAGATCCTCCTGCGCACGTGGAAACCGCGCAATCTTCTCGTGACGCTTGGCGAGGATGGCATGTGCCTGTTTCGGCCGGGCAAAAAACCGCACCACATCCCGACCGTCGCCCAGGAGGTCTTCGATGTGTCCGGCGCCGGCGATACGGTGATTGCCGCTCTCGTGCTCGCCCTGGCAACGAAAGCCGATCCAGTGGATGCCGCGGAGATTTCCAATCACGCGGCGGGTGTCGTGGTGGGCAAGGTCGGCACGGCAACGTGTTCGCCCGACGAATTGATCGCCAGTTTCCTCCGAAACCGGCACTGACATCCGTCAATCGCGCGTGGAGGCAGCGTCGAGCTTGAGCTTTTCCAACTCGGGACGGACTACCTTCTCACGACACTCGGGGCAGATTCCGTGTGTGAATTGCGCCTCGGAATGTTCGGCGATGTACGAGTCCACCTGCTGCCAGTAGTTCTGGTCGTTGCGGATTTTCTTGCAGTAACAGCAGATCGGCAACAAGCCCTGCAGCAGTTTGACATTGGTCAGCGCCAGCTCCAACTCTTTCACGCGCGCCGACAGCTCCGATTGCAGGCGAATAATCCGTTCGCCCACGTTGATCCGCGCCTTCAATTCGGATCGGTCAAACGGCTTGATGATGTAGTCGTCCGCGCCCGCCGTCAGTCCCTGGACGATGTCCTCTTTGCGGTCCTTGGCCGTCAGCAAAATGATATACAACGACCGATCCGTCACCTGGCTTCGCGCCCGACGGCATACTTCCGCGCCGTCCATCCCCGGCATCATCCAGTCCAGCACCGCCAACGACGGCGCCCCGGGCTTGCACAACGCATCCAATGCCTGAATCCCGTCCGTCGTGACCACGACGTCGTAACCCCACTTCGTCAGTGTGGCCTCCACCAGACGGCGCGAGACGACGTCGTCCTCGGCAATCAGGATTCGCACGCCGCACTCTCCTTCCGATACGCGGACAGCGCTCGTGCCAGACGCGCCACTTCCGCCCGCAATTCCCCGACAACCGCGCCAGCCTCGTCAAACTGACCGGCGGCGCCCATTTGCTCCAGCCGCTCCGCCGTTGCCCGAGCGGGCTCGGCGCTAAACGCGGCGGTTGACCCCTTGAGCGAGTGCGCGGACCGCTCGAGAAGTTTCGCGTCGCGGCCGGCGATGGCCTCCTGAATCTGATCCAGCAACGTGACCGATTCGGTCATGAACAACCCCGCCAGTTCACTGAAAAGTTCGGCATCACCGTCGATCATCGCCAGCGCCGATTCCCGGTCAAACACCATCTCTTTCGACGCGGTGGTGGTGGCGGCGGCGGTGTCCTTGTCGGCGGGAAGCTTTTCCGCGATGCCGGCGACAAGGGCGGGGTCCGGCGCCAATCGATCGATGGCCTCGAACAACGCCGTCGCCTGGATCGGTTTCGTCACATAGTCGTCCATGCCGGCTTCCAAACAACGCTCGCGGTCGCCCTTGAGCGCGTGGGCCGTCATCGCAATCACCGGAATATGTTGACCGGTGGATTTCTCGCGATCGCGGATTCGCGCCGTGGCTTCGAACCCACCCATCTCCGGCATCTGCACGTCCATCAAGACCGCGTCAAACGTCTCGCGTTCCAGCGCATCGAGCGCTTCCACGCCGTTGTTGACGGCGACCCACTTGTGCCCGCGCTTTTCCATCAGCTTGATGACCAGCCGCTGATTGACCGGATTATCCTCCGCAAGCAGAATTCGGAACTTCCGGGACGCGCTCGCGGGAGCGGGCCTGGTCTTCTCGATTGGCGTGGTTGACTCGCAGCGGATGCCCACCGCCGCCGCGATCGTATTGAACAGTTCGGATTGCTTGACCGGTTTGGTGAGGTAACCCGCCAATCCCAGTTCCTTGCAGCGCGAGGCCACGCCGGCGTGGCCCGCCGAAGAGAGCATGATCACTTTCGTCGCCGACAAATCCGCATCCTGGCGAATCTGTGCGGCCAACTCGAACCCATCCGTCTCGGGCATCAGACAATCCAGCAAGACAATCCGGAACGGGTCGCCGATGGCGTGGGCCTTTTTCATTCCGGCGAAGGCCGCGGCGGCGCCGCTGGCAATCACCGGCTTCGCCTGCCACTGCCGCAGCACTTCTTCCAGAATCCGGCGGTTGGTCGCGTTGTCGTCGACCACCAACACCTGAAGACCATTCAGATCCGTCTGTTGGGCGGTCGATTTCGGCGGCAGATCCGTCGAGCGCCGCATCCTCGTGGTGAAATGGAACGTGCTGCCCTGCCCCACCTCGCTTTGCACCCAGATCTTCCCGCCCATCATCTTGACCAACTGCGTGCAGATCGCCAGCCCAAGGCCCGTCCCGCCGTACTTGCGCGTGGTGGACCCGTCGGCCTGCGCGAACGCCTCAAAGATCACGCTCTGTTTGTTCTCGGGAATCCCAATGCCCGTGTCGCTCACCGCAAAATGCAGACACAGATCGTCTCCCTCCGCGCTGTCCATCTCAACCCGCACGACCACCTCGCCGTGCTCGGTAAACTTGAGCGCGTTGCTGACAAGGTTGACAATGATCTGGCGCAAGCGAACCGGATCGCCGACCAGTTCGTCCGGCACATCCGGCAACACGTGCGCTGCGAGTTCGAGGCCCTTCTGATGGGCGCGAACTGCGAGCGTTTTGAGCGAATCGCCCAGTTCATCACGCAACCGGAAATCAATCGGGTCGATGTCCATCTTCCCCGCCTCGATCTTCGAGAAGTCGAGGATGTCGTTGATCAACTGCAGCAACGTTTCCGCGGAGAGTTTGACGGTATTCAGATATTCACGCTGCTCGCCTGTCAGATCAGTGTCCAGCGCCAGGTCGGCCATGCCGATGATTCCGTTCATCGGGGTGCGAATCTCGTGGCTCATGTTCGCCAGAAACTCGCTCTTGGCCCGCGTCGCCGATTCGGCCTTTTCCTTGGACTCCCGCAACGCCTTGTCCTGATGCTGGATTTCCTCCAGCATCTCGTTGAACTCATCCACCAGCAGCCCGATTTCGTCGGTGGAAAGTTTGTCGGCCCGCACCGAGTAATCGCGCGTCTCGGACACGGTCCGCGCCGAACGCACGAGATGCAGAATTGGGTCCGAAATCACCCTCTGCAGGCGGGACGACAGCAACAGCGAGACCAGCCAGGAGAGCAGCAGGATGATCGTGACAATGCGCAGTTCTTCGAGAAAACGGTCCGTCAGCCAGCGGAAATCCGCGCGGATGTACACCGTGCCCGCCTTTTTCCCCTGGAGCAGGATGGTCTGGTACAGCACGAGATAGCGGCCCTCGATGCGGTCGATATCGTCTCCCAACAACTCGGGAACTTCGCGCTGCGGCCTGACGTCGTCGCGGGCGTATTTGATTACCAGTTTACCGTCCTTGCTGTACACGCAGGCGATGGCGATGGAATGCTGCTTGTTCGCCCACGAGTTCACTTCCTTGACGACTTCGGGATCGGACAGGTCCCGCCCGGCCGCCTGTCCCTCTTCGATCATCTCCGTCAGCACGGATAGATCACGGGTCATTTGGTGGCGATAATTGAGCATCTCGTAGAGCCCAAAGGCGACGCACGCCAGAATGACGGCCCCCGTGCTCGTGAGCATGCTGATCCACATCAGCTTGCCACGTATCGATCTGTCGGTGATCAACCCCATTATCGAACAATTCCCTCGAACGGTCTTTCGCTCAATTTGCGCACAACCCGAACGCCTCGGGTCAGGTGGTCCAAATCAACCTCCCTGAATGTCATTATTAAGCACCGGCGATGCCATCCGCCATCGAACTCCTGACTTTCTCTCAAAATCGCGCCGGACCGCCCACGCATGCGCAATTATCCCGCCAGACGCAGAAATGCGGGATTCCAGCACACCAGGCGGATCGCCACCTTGTACAATCCTGAACAACCTCGCCGTCGCTCGGTCGTCACCCGGACGGCTACGCCACGGAGACGTTCCCAGCAGGTTCCCGTCCCTCGCTGAGATGCCGATCGATGCACTCGATTACCTTGCTGATGCTGGCCGGCTTGGCGAGAAATTCGTACCCGCCGCGCAGCACCGATTGGGTGGTGGCCTCTTGGCCGGAAACAAGGGATGTCAGGAAAATAATCGGCGTGGATCGCAGCGACGAATCACTGTGGATGCGGAACGCCACGTCGCCACCGTCGGCGTCGGGCATGCATACATCCAGCAAAATCACTCCAGGACGAAACTCGCGTGCCGTTGACGCGGCGCGGGTCGCCAGGTTCTCGACGGCAACTTGAAATGAACCCGTCTTCTCCAACCCCATCGCGAGGAGCCGGCTGGCGGCAATATCATCGTCTACGATCAGCACCTTCGTCTTGCTCATTGAACACCCATCCTTCCAAGCCCCTTTCGAAGCAGCTTACGTTCCACCTACATGAATTTGACAACCGTTGGGGCGGGCTTGGACAGGGGCTGCGGCGGTGCGAGCACGCGGGCAACCGCCTGTCGTAACGTTAACTGCGTGATGGGCTTGCGCAGAATCATGTTGGGCTGGTGTGCGGGATCGACGCCGTCCACGGGCATATCGGCAAAGCCGGTCACCATCACCACGGGCGTCTTCGGCGACGCCTGCTTGATGGCCGCGGTCAACTGGTCGCCATTCATTTCGGGCATGGCCCGGTCGGCCACCACCAGGTCGTATCCCCACCGCGTGAACCGTTCCATCGCTTCCCGACCGTCGGCTGCGGTCTCGACAAAGTGCCCGTCGCCCCGCAAATACTCCGACTCGATATCACGGAACTGTGGCTCATCCTCCACCACCAGGATTCGCAGAGGACGTCCCGGTGCCGCGCGGTTCATCGTCGTTTCCCCGGTTTCCCCGGCCTCGGCGCGAAAGACCGGCAACCGAATGAGGAAGACCGATCCTTTCTCGGGTTCGCTCTGTACGTCAATGGAACCGCCATGTCGTTGGACGATTCCGTATACAATCGCCAGGCCAAGACCCGTGCCCCGCTCTCCCTTCGTCGTAAAGAACGGTTCAAAACAACGCTGCCGGATTTCCTCGGTCATTCCCCGCCCTGTATCCCGCACCTGAATCACGACCCACTCCCCTTCGGTCGAGGTCGCCACCGTTACCGTTCCACCCTGCGGCATCGCATCGACGGCGTTGAACAATAGATTGATGAAGGACTCGCGCAAATCGGAATCGCTGCCCCGAACCGGAGGCACGTCTTTGAGATCGGCATCCACCACCACGGTCGCGCCGCTGGCCATCATCTGGTCCTTCCATTTCGGCTGCGTCATCACGATCGCCTGCGTAATCGTGTCGTTGACGTCGACGGCCTGATACACGTCCGATTCTTTCCGATGCCGATAGAATTCCCGGAGCCGATTGACGATGGTGACGGCCTCTTGCGCCGCGGCGCTGGTCATCTGGATGTACTTCTTGACCTTGTCCTTGTCGTTGAGATTCTCCGGCCAGGCCAGCAACAATTCGTTGAACCCGAGGATCTTCGCGAGGACATTGTTGAAATCGTGGGCCACGCCGCTGGCCATCTGCGCCAGCGCGCGCAACCGTTCCTGCTGAACGATCTGCTTCTGCGCCTCGCGCAATTCCGCCACGGTGGTGGCCAATTGGCGCGTGCTCTCCCGCAACGAGCGCTCGGTTTGCTGGCGGGCGGTGACGTCGCGAATACCCAGAAGCAATACCGGCCCCTTGGGGCAATGGACCAGGCCGGCGTTGCCTTCGCACGGGAACTCGGCGCCGTCGGGGCGCCGGAGCTGAAGCTCGCGGCCGGCCTCGTTGAACACCGTCGCCGCTCCCGACCCGTCGACCCGGGCCAGCACGGAGAGCAACGCGGGGCACAGATCGACGAATGGCTGGCCGATGAGCTCGTCCGCCTTGCGCCCGCTCAACTGGAGTGCCGCCTGGTTGGCCTGCAACACCCGAAATGTATTGGGATCAAGCAGGAACATCGCTTCGACGGAAGAATCGAACAGCGCGTGATAGTCCTGTTCGGACAATGTGACGTTGTCCTCAATCACCATGCCCACGATGATCAGCAGCGCCAGGATCGCCGAGGTCAGGTACGCGCCAGCCATCAACACCGGCGAGCCGCTGGCCAGCGGGAACCCGATCAGATGGATTCCCCACAGCAGGAAGCCCAATCCAAGGATGATGCTGCCACGCGACCGGCGACGCGCCCGCATGTACAGGACGCCGGTGTACACCCCCGCGGCCGCCAACAGCACAAACACCGGCAGCGTCAGCCACAGACCATCCTGGACACGATAGGCGGCGAAATAGCTCCAGATGACGATCAGCGCCGTCGCCAGCGTCAGTTCGCGCTGGTCTCGGGTGATTTCTGCCAGTTGGAAACTGCCCCAAAACATGAACAGCGCGCTGATGCCAATGCACGCCCGGGATGCCATGAGCAGGAACGGCGTTTCCGGAGATTCCTCCAAGCCGATCGATGCCGTCAGGTACACCGAATAAAACATCCACGCGACTGTCCACAGGCTCAGATGGGACCGCCGCGTCGAGAAGTTCATGTAGGTGAACAGGATGATCACCATCCACACCGTGATCAACGCCAGGACCAGGGCGGACTTGATCCATTCCGGCGGGAAAAACAGAACGGATTCATTGAGCAAACTCGACTGCAGCATGTTCGTCATGATTCCGTTCTCGGCCCCCTGACGGCCTCCGACTCCCGTCCATCAAGCACTTCCCGCACTCTTCGTGCCAGAATCTCCGGCGTGAACGGCTTTTCCACGAACGAGATCTGATCTTCATAGATCCCGCGACGAATCATCGCGTCCGCGGTGTATCCCGAAGTAAACAAAACCTTGGTTTCGGGCCGGGTCGTTCCAAACCAATCGGCCAGTTGTTTGCCGTCCATTTGCGGCATCACAATATCGGTGAACAGCAAATCGATTTTCGCCCCGGCGTTCTGCTCGGCCACGCGGATCCCCTCTTCGCCGTTGCTCGCTTCGATCACGTGATAGCCAAGCTCGCGCAGGATACCCGCCGCGAGCTTGCGTACGTCCGCCTCGTCCTCCGCCACCAGAATTGTTTCCGTGCCGGTCGCCCATGGCGCGGTTTTCGGTCGTTCGGATTGCGAATCGGCCGTGGCGTCCACTCGCGGAAGATAAATCCGGAACGTGGTGCCCCGGCCCACCTCCGTGTCCACTTCGATGCTCCCCCCGCTCTGTTTGACGATTCCGTAGCAGGTCGCCAATCCGAGCCCGGTCCCATTCCCTTGTCGCTTGGTCGTAAAAAACGGCTCGAAAATATGCGCCTTGACCTCCTCGGTCATCCCGGAACCCGTGTCCGTCACGGAGAGCATGACGTATTCTCCCGGGGCCATGCCGCTGAGCCGGGCGCGATCGTCGCGGAGGGTGGCCCGCGCGACTTCAATCACCAATTTGCCCCCGTTCGGCATGGCATCGCGCGCGTTTACCGCGAGGTTCATCAGTACCTGCTCGATCTGGGCGGGATCGGCGCGAACGTTTCCCACGGCCGCCCCGCGGATGGTGTGCAGCTCGATGTCCTCGCCGATCAATCGCCGCAGCATCTTCTCCATGTCCGTGACGATATTGCTCAAATCGACAATCCGCGGTTGCAGCGCCTGCTTGCGGCTGAACGCCAGCAGTTGTCTCGTCAAACCGCTCGCCCGCTCGGCGGCCTTGCGGATCTGTTCGGCCAGCCGGAATCGCGCATCGTCCGCTGGAAGCTTGCGCAGCAACAATTCCGTGTACCCGGTGATTGCCGTCAGGATATTGTTGAAATCGTGCGCCACGCCGCCGGCCAGCCGCCCGACAGCTTCGACCTTCTGGGCCTGCAGAAACTGCTCCTGCAGGGTCTTCTGCTCGGTCATGTCCTCCTTGATGGCGATGAAATGTGCCACCCGCCCGTCTTCGTCGGCCACGGGCGCAATCGTCATCCGCGCCGTGTACCGCGTTCCGTCCTTGCGGGAACTGACCAGTTCGCCCTGCCACACCTCGCCGGAGAGGATTGTCTTCCACAGTTTGTCATAGCTCGCCGGATCGTGACCGTCCGCTTTGAGCGCCGACCATCTCTCCCCGTACACGTCTGCCAACGCGTACCCGGTGAGCCTGGTAAAGGCCGGATTGACCCATTCGACCGTCCCCTCGCGATCGGTCAGCACGATGGCGTTGGCCGCGGAATCCAGAGCCGCTCCCTGCAATCGCAGGCGGTCGGCCGCCAACTGCTGCTGCTGGATGCTCTCTTGCAGCCTGGCTTGGGATTGCTGCAGCGCATCCAGCATCTGGTTGAGAGCACCCGCCAGCCCGGCCAATTCGTCCTTGCCGTCGATCACCATTCGCGCGGCAACATCGTTGCGTCTGCCAATTTGATTGACCTCCCGAATCATCCTCGCCAGGCGGGCCAAAACCAGTCGTTCGAATAGAACCGCCATCGCCACGCCGAAGCACAATCCGATCACCAGCAGAGAGACCACCAGCAATCGCGCCGTACCCAGCCCCTGCGCCAGGATATCCCGCGGCTTCTCGACCCGCAGGACCGCGGCGGGCTTCCCGAAGATATCCTTGCACACCACGTAGCCCCCAATCCAATCTCCCGTCAGAGATTGGACAAACACACCGTTGGGGTCGCTCTCCCGGGCCAACGCTTCCCGAAAATCCGCCGGCAATGCCGGGTCATCCGCCCGATGAATCATCAACATCAAATGCGCCGCGTCCGTGAAGCGCTTCACTGCTGCCGTATCCAGGTAACGACCGACAAGGACCGTCCCGCGCGACGGCGCGCCGCTTTGACCGGTCCCGATCGACCTCGACGCAACCAACGTGATCCCCTCGGGCAACAGGATCAGGCCCGAATGAGTCCGCCCATCGTTCGCGTGCTGCACCAGGGCGTTCCGTCCCTTCAACAGCCGCAGAAGGCTGTCGGGGACCGGCATCCTCTTCGCCTCGCGAAGATCGAATCCGCCGCTCCACTCCACCTGCCCATCGCCGTTCAGGCAGACTATGAAATTCAGCCGCAAGTCGGCAAAGGTCGAATCCTCCAGGTTGGCGCGGACATAATTCCGGTTGTGGTCCTGGACAAACTGGCTCGTGTCTTCCCTCGCGGCCCAATCGCCAGCCCTCTCGCCCAGGTCCGCCAACTCGTTGGCCAGCGCGCTCTTCGACCATGTCACGTCGCGAACCACGTCGCAGCGTTCGAGTCGGGAGAAATCAGCCAGCAGAATGCTCGACGAGACTTTGTACAAGCCGAGGATCAGCGCCACCAACGTCGCCCCGATGATCAAAAGTATCTTGCGGCGCAGAGTCATGACACTCTGTCCTGTCGGTTCATACTTGATGCAATCTTTTGCAGCGAACTCCTCACCGCATGCTCCTTCGTGCCATCAATTACAGCCGGGCATACGCCTAAAACGCAATATCTGTGCCACGGCGCGAGCTTTGCCCAATCGCGTCCGACCAAGCCGGCTGCCGAAAAAAACGTGACGTGTTGCGTCGACGGCCAGGCCAGTGAATCTCTGTCGTTACACCGACTCGACCAGCGAAACGATGAACTCTTTTACTGCAAACGGAAAAAACATCTTGACGCATGTATCAATTCTGCATAAGTTGATCGTGGCGTTGAACTGAAGATTTGCCCCGTATGAGTTGAGGAGCACGAAGTAATGTCCGTTCGAGTTACGTAAGTAAAAGTAAACAGGCTCACCCAAAGACGGTCACGTTAGCCGTATCTGTGTTGTTGTTGCCGCTGTTGTTTTCTTCACCCCAAACGAGCGCGGTTGCCAGGCAGTGTTGAGCGCGCGCGTCGTCGGGAAGTGAAGCCCTAACAGCCATGACGCTGGAAGGAACAACAGCCTATGAAGTCTCTGCAATCCTCTCCCTCCGGGAGATTCCCCGTCGTAATAATGATGTTCATCGTTGCTGCCCTCGCGCCCACCGACGCAATTTGGGCCGACGATTCTGCGCAAAGTGTGGATTCATCCAATCCCACCCCCCCATGGACGTGGAATGGAGTTCACCACCACTGGCGGCATTTCGAGGGTGACGGTTGGACCAACTACCCGGACGCCAGCGGTGTCTCCCCGGATTCTGCTGCGACCACAACCCCGACGGATACCGCGTCTCCGACTGATCCGACGCCCGCCGCTGACCCGGCAGCGATCGATCCCTCGACTACCGATCCGACCCGAACGACAACCGCGGATTCTGCCAGCACGACCCCGGACGCGACCTTTCAACCGCTTGCCCAGACCATCCTCCCCTCGACCGTGACCGCTCTGATGGCGACTCCGACATCTTCATCGCAAGTTACATTGCGCTGGAATGTCGCGCTGGACATCGGCGGACTCGGGCTCGGCGGTTATCAGATCTACCGCGACGGCACATTGATCGCCACGACCCTGCTGGCCACGGAATTCATCGATTCGACAGTGTCGCCCAACACAACGTACTGCTACACGGTGCTCGGTTATGACGTCGTTGGTAACGCCGGCCCTCCGAGCGCCGAGGCTTGCGCTTCCACGCCCCCTGTCCCGCAAGGCAACCCGACCCTGTCGGGGTATTTTGTCGATTATTCCTCCGGCTCCGACGCCAACCCAGGAACGAGCGCAACGACCCCCTGGCAACATTGCCCGGGTGATTCGGCAGCCATCGGGGTCCCGGCGGCGACCACACTGAAGGCCGGGAACGTCGTCTGGTTCAAACAGGGCGTCACCTACGTCTTCACCGTCGGCATCCCCAATCCGCCCGTGGTATCGCCGGGCATCCAGTGCTACTGGTCGGGCGTCACCTACGCCAGCACTAACGCCTGGACCACCGCCACCGGCGCCGGCAAAGCCCGGTTCACCGACAACTACGCCCAGGGCTACCACTACGTCGCCTTCTGGGACTACTACGGCGCCAGCAACCTGACCTTCGACACGCTCAACATCGGCCCGATGGGCGGCAGCGCCACCCTGCCCGCCGACACCGGCTCGGCCGTCGGCCCCAACGAGGGCGACGGCATCGTCTTCGACTGCACCGCCGTCAACATCCTGGTGAAGAACTGCGATTTCC
>Ga0335085_10002189_pt1 | contig 37421 bp, 32 predicted proteins | sample Lox_Sample_45_FD_206712 | JGI IMG/M metagenome (GOLD analysis project Ga0335085, IMG submission 206712) | Soil microbial communities from Loxahatchee National Wildlife Refuge, Florida, United States - Lox_Sample_4.5 | ecosystem: Environmental > Terrestrial > Soil > Wetlands | place: USA...
GTCGTCTTCGTCATCCAACAGCGTTTCTTCTGGTTCTTCATTATCATCATCCTCTTCATCCTCATCTTCTTCCCAACCGTCGACTACATCATCATTCTCATCATCCTCATCATCCTCATCATCCTCTTCATCCTCATCGTCGACGAGTTCGTCGGGTGGGACGCTTGTTTTTGATGACTTTGCCTATCCACAGCCGGACTTTAACAACCTACGCGTTCCGACGTTGAACCCCTACCCGGACTGGCTAGAAACTGTTACCTATCAGACGCTAGTTGATTTCAACGCGACCGCCGAGCAGCAGTTTAATCAGCTACAGCTCCTCCCAGATCTTGCCAGCAATTGGACCGTTTCCTCCAACGGAGAGACCTACAACTTTACAATTCGCCCCGATGTCACATTCTCAAACGGAGACCCGATGAATTCGTACCAGGTGTGGGCACAGTTCTACATGCTCTATGATCTGGAGGGCAACTATTCCACGTTCTGGCTTGGCATGCCTATATTCAACTTCTCGAATGTCGCTTTCGGGACTGGCACGCTTAACGTTCTGAACGCGAGCGGTCTTACAAACCCATCGAGCGCTGCTCTCGCCATAATGCAAAACAGCAGCTGGCCGGTCTACACTGAAGGCCCTAACAATGTCATCTTCCAGACTGACACGCCCTTTTCCTTCTTCCTTCCCTCTCTGACGGGCTGGGATGGGTTTCAGATGGATTCTCAGTACATAATTGAACACGGAGGGCCGGGAGTTCCAGGTTCACCAAATTCCTACTTCGCCTATCCTCCCAACATCATCCCTGGGACCGGGCCTTATATTCTCACTAATGCCACGCCGGGAAACGTCGCGGTTTTCAAGCAATACTCCGGCTATTGGGGCAACAAACTCAGCGCGGCGCAGATTTCTGGCAATCCATTCATAGATCCAGGGCACTACAATACGATCATCGTATACGACAAATCAAGTGAGACCACGAGATTAATTGACCTACAGAGCAACCAAGTTCAAATCGCGTCCCTGACAGGTAGTGACCTTCAATCTGCCCAAAGCCAGTCAAACACATATCAGATTATGCAGATCAAATATCCGGCCAGCTTGACCTACATGGAAATGAATAACGCAAGGTTCCCGACTAACATTACTCTAGTCAGGCAGGCGATCGTTCATGCAATCAACTACTCTGCAGTCATTCAGGCTGGCGCGCTTGGAGCGGGCACGCAGTACATGGGACCCGAAGCTCCAGTCTTCGGTCAGTTCTACGATCCCGGTGGGTTCCCTCCATATCAGCAAAATCTAACGCTTGCCGCCGATGATTTGAAGCAAGCGGGGTATCCGAATGGGAACGGGCTGCCGACCATGACCTTGGACATCGCTTCGGAATCAACTTATTGGGAGCTGCCAGCTGCTGAAATCATACAGGCTGGTTTGCAGTCAATAGGTATACAGACCAACATCCAAGTGGTTCCGCTCTCCACGGAGATTCAGTTCGTGGGCGGATACTCCTACGAGCTCAATCGGTCGCAGACGATACCGAATCTTGAATTGTCGTGGCAGGGGTATGCGCCGGACTTTATGGCGCCCAACGACTATTGGTCTGCGTTCGTCACAACTTCGGGCTTTGGAAACTATGTCATTTACAACAGCACGGTAGTCGATCAGAATGTGAACTTTATGTACACCACCGACAACACAAGCGCAATTATACAGCACTTACAGGTCGCGCAGCAACAGATTTACAACGATGCGCCATACGCATGGCTCTTTGCTTCAAAGTATCCTCTTGATGCCAATTCCTACGCATGGAAGGTGGGAACCATCAGCAGCTTGTATGCAGAGCCAAATCTCGAAGGAGTCACTAACATTCCAGCTCTGAACACAATCACACCCGGGTAAAATAGGATACACATCCACTCGAAAAACGCAAGGGAGGGCAAGAAAGCCCTCCTCTCCTTTATTTGTTCAATTTTTCCCGATCAGGAATAATTAGGGCGCAGTATCTTCCATCTGACCTGATGCTCGTTATTGTTTATCCAAATCTAAAAGCTAGGCAGATCCCGTATCACGTATCCAATCACTTGGATACGCGAGAAATTTCAAGGACGAGACCGTCGAAGAGGTAATTTCTCCCGAAGACGGCTTTACCCACCTCATTGTGCCGAGACACGTAGTGAATACGTCCAATGTGATCTATTACATCGGCCTTAACGTCCGGGACGCCTAGATCTTGGGCTCGGCGACCATTCCCAGAAACGTCCCACCTTCTACCTGAATCATCGTCGGGCGAAGGAGGAGCAATCCCGTCTCTTTGAAAGGAGCAGTATATGTTTCGACTACGCTGCCCGTAACGGGATCGAGGAGACGCCCAATTACCGTCCCCTGCTCGACCATCCTTCCCACATCGGTTTCTCGCAACTCTGGCAGGTAAACTCCTCCCTTGGACGGCCTAATTACCTTCGAGGGCCCCATAATTCTGGAGGCGTTATCGGGATGAACATTTGAAGTCTTGATCACGCCCGCGTGATTCAGAGCACGTTCGATTCCATCGGCTACTCGGTCAGCCCATTTCTCTTCTACGCTGCCCATCCCGCCCATCTCGATGAGAACTATTTTCGAGCCCTTGCTGCTCGCGTATCCGGTGAGAGTATTTGGAATCGGCTGCCTAGGAGTGATGAACGGCGCGCCGATTACGGTTGCAAGCTCCTCGCTCCCGGGAAACTGTGCAACAAAGGAATTCACACACCAGTTGCCACCGCCGTGCACATCAATAACAACATCGGCATCCTCCACGCCGTATTTACTAATTAGAGCAGCCACTCGTTCCGTGTGAAGCCCTTCAGGATCGCCGGGAAAAACCCTGTTCAAATCAAACGAGACTATATCCAAGGGGGAATTCCTTTTCCCCGCCTCGAATCCGGTTGGGTTGGAAACTGGAATAATGCGCAAGGTACCGTGCAGATCGTCAGTCGATACTTTGTCGAGAAACTTTCTGATCGCCCGCGCTCCCCATGGGCCCTCATCGCCGTGCAGACCTGCAACAATCAAACCCGCTGGCTTGCCCGAGCCAATCGTTCCTATTGAGAAATTAGTTTCACCAGTTGTGGCACCCGCGGCCAGTTTGTATGTAGACCACCGTATCGAATCGGCGAGAGTCTTTGCCATTTTGATTATTTCCGGGAAACACCGGCACAATGGAATCTATTTCAATCTAGCTAGCGGGCGATTTCTCCAAAATATCTACGAAGAACAAGATTATGAGTCCGCGTAATGTTCTCTGCGTAATCATGCCTATCACTGTAGTGAAGCACCCACCTCATAATTCATAAGTACTATACAACTTGTCCAGTTCTCAGGGAATGTCCAAAGCAAAATTCGGTTTGATTCTTCCAATTGACGCCGGTACAAGTGCGTGGGACGATGGATTGAACTTTGAGCGGATGAAAGAGGTTACCATGGTCTGCGAGCAGCTCGGTTTCGAATCCGTTTGGGGCCCTGATCATCTCATGACCGGACACAGTCTTGAAACTCTAGAAGTCTGGACGGTCCTCGCCGGTCTTAGCCAGGTCACCGAGACCATGCGGCTGGGGACGCTTGTAAATTGTGCTTCTCACAGAAATCCTGCACTGCTTGCGAAGATGGTGGCGACTGTGGATGTAATGTCCAATGGACGCGTGGACCTCGGAATCGGCGCGGGCTGGAACGGCTTTGAACAGCTTGCTTACGGTTTGCCGTGGGAAGAGGTCCCCAAAGAAAGGATTCGACGACTTGTCGAGACTGTCAAGATAGTCAAAGGAATGTGGACTAATGATCGCTTTACCTTCAAGGGAAAATATTACAGTGTCAGTGAAGCCGCCTGCCTGCCTCATCCGATTCAGAAACCCCATCCAAAAATCATGATCGGAGGCAAGGGAGAGAAACTCCTCCTGAAGGCAGTTGCAAAATACGCCGATGCTTACAACATCGACGAACTAACTCCGGAGGATTATGCGCATAAGCTCGAGGTGATAAAGCAGCACTGTTCAGCTGCGGGAACTGATTACAACAGAATAGAGAAGACAATGGAGCAGTACGTCCTAATCACCAATAATCCAGAGCAGGAAAAGAGGCTCGTTGACTGGACTAACATGCACATCGCGACCAGTCCTGAAAGAAAGAGATTGGGAAAGCAGCCAGTTACTGTAAAACTCGAAGACATCAAGAAGGAGTATGTTTTCGGCACGGTTGAAGAGGTGACGGAACGGTTTGGTAAGTACATCGACGTCGGCGTCGAGCGCTTTATGATCTACTTTATGGACTATCCGACGCTCAATACGATCGTTCCGTTTGCTAATGACATCATGCCATCTCTTTAGCGGTGGATTCTATCCCCACTTTGGGAAGGGAACTGCCTCGGGCGAGGAAATATCCCAGTTTTTTTCGATCCACTGCAGGTAATTTCGCACGCCCGCTTCGAGATCGAATTTCGGGGAATAAGCTAGAGAAGCCTTTGCCCGTTCGATGCTCATATGTCGCTCGGAGGGAAAGCTCGGACCCCCGCGCGGAATTGGAACCCCCTTCGACGGCCACAGCCCCGGACCTAGGGACAACTTTGCACCCGGTACTACGCTTTTTGTTACATCGATTAGCTCGCTGAAGCGAGAGCCTCTCTCGTACGCCACATTAAACGCAAAATCTTTCGGCACCGGTAGGGTAGCGGCGTTGTATACAATATCTGCGACATCAGACACGTGGACGAAATCCACAAACGTGTCGCCACCATATGGAATATGCACCTCTTCTTTTACGATCGCTTTACGCAGGAAGAGAGAAATCGCGGTGTTCAATCTATAATCGGTTATCCCCCGTCCGTAAACCCAAGCTAGGCGAAGCGCCACAGCACGCAGTCCGTAGAGCGCTCTATACATAGCAACCCATTCTTCTCCTAGCCGTTTTGACATGCAGTACGGCGCACCCGAGACATTGTCAATGCCCTCTCTCGGCGGATAGGCCGGTCCAAACTTTTCGTCCTCACAAATGTCTGCCGTCCCGTTCATCTGTCCGTAAATCGCACCGGAGCTCAAGTAAACCATCGTCAGGTCGTACCTCCTTGCCAATTCAAGCACGTTCGCAGTCCCTCTGACATTTACTTCAAACGTATCGTATGCCTCGGTCGGATTCAGAAATGTTGCAGTGTGAATAAGAATACGGGGTTTTTCCGCTTTGACAAGTTCCTCGATTAGACGGAACGATCTAGTGTCGCCCTTTGCGAAACTCAGCTTGCGGCTTTTCTCCGCTGCTTCCAGGAAATCAAGCACTTTCGGTTTCAAATCGAGTGCGGTAACCGAAACCCCTTCATCGACAAACTTTGCGGCAATGTTTCCACCGACAAATCCTGTGCCGGTTATCAAAACGTCGCCCAATTTTCTTCCCTGATCTCACTTTTGATCTGGGAATATTCAAGAGGATTTTGCCGGCGAGCCAAACTTTTCTTGGAAGAGGATTTGCGACATTTCTTTTCTTACTTTCTTGGGGTGTTCGGGCGTTGTTTTGGGATAGCCGAACGCGACGAGCTCTTGCATTCGCACGTTTTCGGGGACACCAAGTATCTTTCCGGCTCTCGTTCTATACTCTTCGCGGTCAGGTGGTTCGGGCCCAGAGATCACACAAGTCCCGATCCTGAGCTCCCAAGCGACCAAGGTCATCGTTTGGACGACGCGTCCCAAGTCAAAGAGCCAGAACTCCGATCTCGGATCGCCAACTATAGCTACGACCATCGGAGATTTCTTTGTCAGATCCTCGTCAATATCACCCTTCATCAATTCTGCCAGAGAATCGAGTGTCTTTCTATTCTTGATTATGATGAAGTACCATGGCTGCAAGTTTTTTGCGCTCTGCGTCAGGCGCGCAGCTTCCAGGATGGTTTCTAGTTCGTTATCGCTTATGATACGCGGCTCAAAATCTCTAACAGCCACGTTGGTTGAGGCAGCTTCGAATACGTTCATGTGGAGGGGAATATACCCAAAACTGGAATGCCGCTGCCAGTTTTTTAAAAGGTTCTTCTCACATGATTGTGTACCCGCCATCTACCACGAGATTGTGGCCGGTAACATACGAAGATCTACCAGATGCCAGGTAGGAAACCGCCTGCGCTATCTCACTTGCAAATCCGGTTCTCGCAAGCGGCACTCTGCTTATCAACACCCTTCTCGCCTCCGCTCGATCGGCGTTGAGGTCGTTGGTTCGATCGAGCATAGGCGTCTGGATTGGTCCCGGCGATACACAATTCACTCGGACTCCGTAATTTGCAAACTCTAGCGCAAGGACTTTGGTCAAGAGAATCACTCCTGCTTTGGATGCGCAGTATGCCGATCGCCCCGGAAGGGCGACTTCTCCGAGCTGGGAAGCGATATTTACAATCACGCCCCCCTTACTATTGGTAAGGTGCCCGAACGCGCATTTGGATGTGAGGAACGTGCCCTTTAGATTCGTATCAACTATCTTGTCCCACTCATCTTCGGAGGTTTCTGTGATCGATCGGTTTTGCTCCACACCTGCGTCATTGCAAAGTATGTCAATTCCCCCGAATTGCTCGAACGTTCTGTCAACCAAATTCTTAACTTCGTTAAAGACCCTTACATCTGTTTTCAGAAATCTCGCGATATGCCCGTTTCTGGATATCGCTTCCGCAGCACCAGAATCGCTGATGTCTGCTATCATAACTTTGGCACCTTCGCTTGAAAAAAGTTCTGCGATCGCGCGTCCGATGCCTGACGAGCCACCCGTTACAATAGCGACCTTTCCCAAAAATTCGTTAGCTACAGACATTTACTCACCAGCAGCAAGACCATAGGATCGTCCACCAAGGAGCGCCCTTGAAACAATAGGTATCGGGATGGAACCATAATTCAAGAGCAAACCGTGGAATCGTTTTAAGCTAAAGCCAATCCCCTCCTTTTTTGAGATCTCACTTCTTAGCTTGAGTATCGCGTCTAATCCAAGAAAGTACATCGCACCCGTGCAGGGAAACATTGAGTTTTTTACAACTTCGCTATAGGCCGCCTTCGGAGTCATCCCAATTTCTGCCACGTAGTAACTCACCGCATTATTGAAAGAGAAGTGACCGGAGTGGAGATTAGCATCGACGACCGAACGAGCGGTGAGTCGCATCGAAGAGTGTAGCTGCGCGACGTGTTCCTCAGGGGTATTGAAGCCAACCTCATCCATCAAGTGTGTCGCGTAGGTAGCCCATCCTTCTGCCATAGTTCCGCCACAAAACATGGCAATTCTGGAAGCGCAATCGACGCCCGCGATCCTCCCGACAGAAGAAACACCATGATAGGCATAGTAATTTTGAACGTGATGACCGATCGCCCCGTGATGAACGACGTGGTTTTGCTTGATTGTAGCAAAGCTTATGCCACGCAGCTTCTGCTCTAACTCTTGGGGCTGCAGATTCTGTTCAATGGGCGAAATTAGATAATAATTTGTCTTGATATTGTCGTACGGAGCGGGCGACCTGTAGTATAGAAAATACAAATACGGCGCCGCTTCGCGAAAGTATGGGTCGATGAATTTGAAAATCAGTGGGTAATCCGGCCACTCGATCAAGTTCTTTTCGATCGCAACTCTTCTGCACTCTGTCCAGCATTCTTGGCAGCTGGCAAGTATGCTGTCTTCTGCCGGGTGCATTCTAGACAGATCTGAAACTACCTGCTCCCAATTTCCGTCTCGTCTTATCTTCAGCGTTGCCTGCCATAACAGATCTTTCTGCTGACCGACTCTCTTTCTTCCAAACGTCGCTAGCTTCTCGACGTCCATGTCCTCAAAGGCGTGTCCTTGTCGGAGCAAAATATTGAACAATGGGCTCCCGCAACCGTACTGCTCCCGCTTGTACAAGAGCAGTTCCTTCGAGAGATACTCGCGGTAACCCTTGAATGCGTCGATAGCGCTTCGAGCGCTATCGTTTAACTGGTAGGTGGAGCCGGGTAACTCCCAGTTGGAAATTAGTACCTCTAATCCTTGGTCGAGGAATTTGATCGCACCATCGCACTGCCGTATTGCTTCGTTTGTCCATTCCTCAGGTGCTGAGCGAACATTGGACTCCCCCTCACCCAAGAAAATTGGAATCTCCTTCATCCTGCCAACCATCGCAGCAAGGCTCTTCGTCGTTGGTGCAAATTCTCGCAGGCAAAGCGAAATCAAGCCAAAAATTGCCTCGCTAGAGTACACAGCTGGATTGCCGCGCTGATAGTGTTCACTTTTCAGCTCTTCAAGCTGAATCAAAAGAAAGTTCGTTGCCAGATCGAGATCAATTTTTTCAATGGCGTTGGTTGTTTGCAAGCCTCGCTCGCTTCGCTCAAGAAGCTTCTCCATATTCGCCCGCAGGGCTTCCAGTCCTTGCTCAGAATAGTCGGGAAGCTTTGCATCAAACTTGTGGATCCCCGCAAACGTTGCATTAACAGGTCTGAATTGGAAGTACGACCGGAAAAAGTCGTCCATCCAAAGCGAAAATGATTCATCCGTCATGAGACTGTATTGCCCAGCGGTAGACTCACCCAGCGCTTTTCCCAGAAAGATTGTTCTACCGCGTTGATTACTTCCGAGACCCATGCAGAATCGGAGAAATCACCCTCGGGTTCTTTGTCCCCGAGTATCTCGTCTGCAAAGCTCGAAACTAGGTTTGCATAGAATAAAGTGCGCCAAGATTCTTGAGCAGACCCTCCTTTCGGGTACAGCCTCTGCGGGATCTCGATGTCTTTGAACTCGACCGAGTCAGGTTTCGCGCCTTTCAGAGTTTCGCAAATGCCAGACTCCTCCACGAGCCGGCATATCAATGCCCCTTCACTACCGTAGACGCGCGCTTCCAGTCCCGGGTAATTGCCGACTGTAACGAAAGAAGTTTGGATCGAGCAGAGCGCACCGTTTGCAAACTCTCCGATGAAAATATCACCATCATCTATGTTTATCCTCATCATCTTTCCAGTCTGCCTCACCACTCTCTCTGGCACAAAGTTTCGCATAGTTCCCACAACCCTTGTCAGATCAGATCCCACAAACCAATGCCCAAGGTCTATTATTGGAGCACCATACCCTTCAAGCGATGAAGTCTGTATTTTTGATTGATCACCGTAGGGATCAGCAATCTGCCTCAGCGGGGTTTGCGGATTTATCCACTGGGAGTTTTGTTCATACCCGTTGAAGACATAGGGTGTCCCAACATAGCCGTTATTGATGAGCTCCTTCATGTAGCGCATCGCGGGACTGTGACGAAACGTGAACCCGACCTTGGTTTTCAATCCGCGGGACTTTGCAAACTGGTGTGCTCTGAGCGTATCATGGAAATCAAACGCGACCGGTTTCTCGCAGAGGACGTGTTTTCCGGCGTTTAGGGCATCCATCGTGAGCTTGAAGTGTGTGTGGGAGGGCGTGCAGACGTCTATGATATCAATATCTTTCCTTTCAAGAACCTCTAGATAATCTCCGGTGACAAATGGAATGTCAAAAACCTTCGCCGCATCTTCCGCGAGATCTAACTGGGGATCGCACACCGCTACGACTTCAAAACGCGGATCTCGTTTGTAACCTGAGATATGAGCTCCCTTTGCCCAGGCACCCGCACCTAAGACTCCCACTTTCAATTTCCGAGAGCCGTTGCTCAAGAAAATACCTGCGTTCCCAGCGAACCGCGGCGGATATTTACGTTTATAGAGAGTCCACCATTAGAAATTTCCTGTCTAAATCAAAATGGCTTATGAAGATCTAAGGGGCAAGTGCGCTTTGGTTACAGGCGGTTCCAGAGGAATTGGGCGAGAAATTGCGAGACAGTTCCAGATGTACGGTTGCAACGTCGCCGTAAATTACAACAAGTCGAAGAAAGAGGCTGACGATCTGAAGGCAGACCTCGCCTCGCGGGTGGAAGTTTTCGGTGCTGACGTTTCAAAGCCCGAAGAAGCAAGTGCGCTTGTTAGAGATGTGGAAAGCAAACTAGGACCCGTTGACATCTTGGTAAACAACGCCGGAATCGTGGATGGAATGCGCTTTGATGAGTACGACGAGAAAAGATTTCGCGATCTCTGGGAGATCAATTTTATGGGAACGGTATATGTTACACTTGCATCGCTGGGTAAAATGAAAGAAAAACGCTCTGGCTCAATTATCACACTCGGTTCCAATTTTTCGATGGGAGCGGCGAGTAGTGGTGCCACATATTACGGAGTAACGAAGACTGCAATAGTCTCTCTAACCAAGAGAATTGCTTTCGAGCTCGGGGACTATGGAATTAGAGCAAACTGCATTGCGCCCGGCTGGATCAGGACGGACATGACAACGCTCGGGAGAACATCTGAGCAAGTCGAGGAGGCTGAAAGAATAATAAGATCAAAGAATGCCCTCCACATGATCGGCGAACCAATTCACATCGCCAAGCTTGCACTGTTTCTAGCATCAGAAGATTCCGCCTTTATTACCGGACAGGTGATCGTTGCCGATGGCGGGCGAGCCGATTATCTTTCCCATGGGATGTAAGAAAAATTAAGATCGAGGTGTTTAGGCGAAAAACATGTACAGGGTAATTGACCTCAGTTTTCCAATTGACGAAAAAGTTCCAAAACTTCTCGCCTCTTTCAGAGATGATGCCTACGCTCAAGTGTTCTCGGCATTCAGTGTTACACCGATCTTCACTTGGGAAAAAGACAATTTTTCAATGCAAAAGATTTCACTCCCAACTCACACTCCATACACCGCCCATCTGGACGCCCCCTACCACGAGCTAAGAAACGGCAAGACAATCGATCAGATGCCCGTTGAGAAATTCCTTGGAGAAGCGATCGTCTTGGATGCGAGAAGCAGAACCGGGAGAGCGGTTACGTCCGAGACTGTTCGAACACAGCTCGATCACATCAAAGAAAATGATGCCGTTCTAATAAGGACGGACTGGGACAAGAAGTTTGGTACCAATGAATATTTTGAAAAATCCCCGTTCATTAGCATGGATTTGGCTAGGATCTTCGTCGAGAAAAAAATCAGGTGCGTGGGAATCGATTTCCCGATTCCAGAAGATACGGGTCGCAAAGATAGGAACGAAACCGACGCAGACAAGCCAGTAATTCACTATCTGTTACTCGGAAACGAGATTTATATTATCGAGAGCATGGCTAACTTTCACAAGATATCAGAAGAGAGGCCTTTTCTGATCACGCTTCCACTGAACATTACAGGAGCAGATGGATTCCCCGTACGAGCCGTAGCAGTTGAAGGTCTTACAAGAACATCACGAAGTAGGTTTGAGACGGGAATTTCTTGATCGAGAATCATTCTTCGTTACTCTTAATTAGGATGCAATTTGTCCCAGCGGGGTGAGAGCGGTCTTGAAGGCAACTGACAGGTTGGACTCCGGGGCAATCGCAAAGTTTTCACACAAAATTTTCGAAGAAAGTTCAAATTAAGAGGTCCAAAGACCCCGGAGCTTTTCGATTCATTTCTTCTCTAATCTGGGAATGCTCGGCTATGCGGACCGTAGAGGAGAATTTGGAATCACTCCTTATCCTTAAATCTCCGAAGACAATCCACGCATCATCTCAAATTGTTTTGCCCCAAATGCGGCCAGGAAAACCCAGACGACGCAACCTTTTGCCAAAAATGCGGTGCTGACCTGAAAGTGAGCTCTGCTTCTCCGGGAAGCTCCTCTACTGATGGCGGAATGCCAAATACTCCACCTCCTCCATCTTATTCTGGTGCCAATCCAATGCCTGCGTCCTTTAATGTCATGGGGACGATCAAACATGCATTTGATCTAGTAAAGAGTCCGGCTTCAGTGATGACAGCGTACAGGGACTCTGATCCTCCTTTCAATTCATTGATCATTAACTATGTTGCGGTTTTAGCTGCGATTGATTTTATTGGCACTTTGATCGGGGATCTACTGTTCATTGGTCCAGGTTATGCGATCGCCGACGCGATCCTGTATTACATTCTAGGAATCGTACAGGTGATTGTTGTCGGTTACATCATTTGGAAACTAGCCCCCAATTTCGGATCGTCCACTACCCAGGTCCGGGCTACCAAGCTTGCAGCATACGCCTACACGCCCTACTTTCTAGTCTCAATTCTGAAAATTATTCCGATAATTGGGCTGGTGGTGCTTCTCGGATTATTGTACGGTTTGTACATTTTGTATCTGGGGTTGCCCATCTTGCTTGGGACTCCGAAAGATAGGACTCTCACATATTTCATCGTCATCCTCGTCGTGACCTTCGTCGTCTACCTTGTGATTTCTGTAATCGTGGGCGCGATAACTCTCGCAGCGTTCCATGTTGGCGGCTTGATCTAGTCAGTTAGAATAACTATCGAGAAAGCACCGGATAGCTTCGATTTTCCAATCGAATTCGAGTGTTTCGGACCTTGCTTCATCAGTAACACAAAGATAACGATCTTGCGTTTATGCGAACAAACTTACTTGGAATTTCTACGCTTCATCTCTATTTTGAGAATCTCAGCCCTTTGTTTGAAATGGGAGATTTTCCCATGGGCTTCAGACAATTCATTCAGAGTATAGCTTCCCAGATCAGCTCTTACTTGACCTTCAAGAAACTGAATTTCGCGCGCGCTTTTCGTATGAATTGTTCGTGTTGGCCCGCAGCGTACTGCCTTGTTGTGATAGATGATGCGTAGTCGTTTGTGATAATTCAAAATTTCACTGATGAGTCTAGGAGTACTGGATTATCTGCCAGGATTCCTGGGGTTTCAATCCTCCAAAGGATTATGTTTGAAAAACTGATCGCACAGCGAACAAGAAAGTACAATGGAAGATAAGAACTACAATAGGCTCATCCCGCTATGGAATGCCCCTTGAATCTTTCACTTTGATTCACACATCTTAGAGATACTAAGAGTAATTTATGCTTTCGAATCTTCTCTCGAAGAAATCTGCTTGCTAAACGCGGGGTGCCCGCTTCAATGACTTTCTGGACCTGTAGAAAAAATATCCCAGAATTAATATCGTGGCTGAAGGAGAAAGCCACTCAGGAATGTCTGCTCCAAAAGCGTCGAGGACCATGATGAAACCCAGCGCGAGCACTGAATACATCGCCCCATTCTTGAGGTATTTGTATCTCTTCAACGATTCCGCATTCCTCACTGTCAGTTGTCTGATTACGATAGCACCAATTCCGTTTCCAAAAAGGATGAGGGGGAACGTAGAAGGTAAATGCAAACGCACCCAATATGCCATCGATAGAAAAGGATGCGTCTATTACCTCAAGGTAGAGCAGTTTGCTTAGTTCTCCCGACCCGTTTTGTTCCTGACTTTGTTTTTCCATAATCATCTGTCTTTCCCTCTGTTCAGAGTTCTCTCTGAAGCCGTGAACAACAAAGAAAATACTTGACCCAACAGCCGTGCCGAAGGCCAGGATCGAGCTCTGATTTATGGAAACCCAAATCAAGAGTGTTAGAATCAGTGAAGCTATGGCAAAGAACCAAGCTCCTTTCTTTTGAATAAATTCTTCGCCTCTCAAACCGTACTCCTTTCCCTCCAAGAATAACCAGTGAAGGAAAAGGAGTATGAGAAAAGTTCCGGCTGCAATTAGCAGCGGCGGAGCGGATTTTTGGATTTCCGTTGCTATCGCAGGATCGCCTCCAAGAGCTCCTGAAACCGCCGCCACTAATCCGGCACTGGGATTGAGGGAATAAACTATCAAGATTGGCAATCCTCCGCGGACAACAAATACTGCTATCAGTACGCCCCAAAAAAGAAACCACTGCCTGCCCTTTCGTGACATGGTTGAAAGGACATCTGCGTTTATTACCGCATTGTCGATACTGGAGACTATTTCAAAAAAGGTAAGCCCCGTTCCCACCAGAATCAGAAATGGTATGTCGATCATTTGAACGTAAAGTCAGATATTCATTCTAGGTTCTAGTAGGGGTCACTAGAAATCGCCGATCAAAATCACGATTCCTAAAAAGTCCAAGGGAAATAGAAAGCCGGTCAAGAAACTATACAATCCGGAACCACTGCAAAAATGATCTTCTGAGAATAGATGAGTGAGAGCTATGACAGTCAAAGTTGTTAGAATTGCGGCCCCGAAGAAAATATGGAGGGCTATCGAAGGTATGGACGTGACTATCAACAATAGTCCAACGATTCCTCCTATCGCGAATCCCCTTCCAAAATCTGAGCGGTACCCTGATGATTCATCAGGCAAGTGTTCTTTTGCCTCCAAAACATGATCGTGCGAGGAGGAACTTATTCAACTTAGCTTTTTTCAGCTGGATAATTGAAAGACCGGCTTTCTATCTTCTGAGACTTGGAGTATTCCTTGATGGCAGCAGGATAGTCAATTGCCTCTCCATTATTTTCCACAACCTTGGAGAGAGAATCAATCAGCTCGATCCAATAATCTCTCATGTTTTGAATTAGCAAAAGCTGCTCCTTTGTGGTTGCAGAGGCTTCCAGCAAATCAAGCGTACCAAGGATCGCCTGAGCTTTGTTTCTTGAATGATGGCTCACTTCCACTTTCATCATGTTACTTTTCTTTATGGTCCGTTGGAGATGAGGAACTAACCAGAAAGGACTACTGATCAAGACCAGTCCCATGATCAAGAATAACACTAATTCCGTAGATTCGCTCAGAAATAGATTGAGAGGATCTTCGTTTTCGATTGAAAGTATCCCTCCAACCAAAAGCAGCATGACGATGCCGCCAAAGAAAATCGAAACAGCTACCGTATAATATAAGACCGAAGAAACATTCAATATTCTAACTGACTTTTTCCAGATGTGCCTTTTCTAATTTGCACAACAGTAAGATTTCCTCGATTTCTCATTAATAGAGTTGTGTGTCATCTTCTTCTAACAATTATTTCATGTCGTTTTTGATGGATCTTATGGTTTGAACATAAGAAACGCAAAATCGGTCTCCGGACCTTGAAAGTCGTCATTGTATCGGAGCTTTGATGCGGAACTTAAGAGGAAGTATACCTGTTGTTTGATTGACACATTTCTAGCGAGGGTTCGTCACAAACGCAGATACTGATTGTCACAATTCTTGTGGATGTGTTGTAAGCAACAAAAGTCGTCCGAAGCAGTACCGTCCCCTCTTGAGACGATAATAAATACCCAGCATCCAAAAGCGGCGGCTTGTGTTATTTTCAGGTAGAAATTCAATCTCGGAAAGGAAGAGCAGTCGTAAGTTAGCCAGGCTTGGAAATGTCAAAGTAAAGTCTATCATCACGGTCATCGCTGCAGTCCTTGTAGTACTGTATGTTGCTTCGGTAGGAGTCTCCGCATCCCAGAGTAATGCGCCTTCTCCGGCAGCAGTGACCGTGACGCGCAGGATCACCACTACTGTCACAAAAACCTCGACGACCACTATAACCGCTGGTGCGCAAGCCCTGAGTGGCGAGGGAACTCTGTACGCAAATGCCGACAATACGACATTCATCTTTGACAACGGAGGCGCTACGAGTCCAGATTGTCAAGTCACTTTTTCAATCAGGACTGGGGGTTTCAATGTGGCGCAGACCGGTGGTACCACGGGAATTTTAATTGAGGATGTTGTTGTTGGAGGTGGAATAGAACAAACTACCATCACTTCTGGAACAGATACTTACTTGCCCGGCACTACGATTTCGACACCGGAGCTGGGATTTTACTTTCATTTCCCTGCAGGGAACCCATCCGACTACTTCTTGGAGGTGTTCTATTCATGGACCGCCATCTGTCCCTCATAAAAGGAATCAGAATACAAAGTTAGGGCGGATCACGACAGATGATTTTTTCGGACTATGACCAGACCTTTAACTAATCCTGTCTAAGAACTGCTGGCACTAAGAGCAGTCCAGATAGCAACTGACAGGTTGGACTCCAGGGCAAGTTGATGCAACAGTTAGACCATAGATTCACGTGTAGAAAGACCCCGGAGTTATTCCTATCTTCTAGGTTGAAGTTCAACGCGCGCGCGCAGGCGCCCAACCGCATCTTCCCTTTCATCGCAACCTCCCATACACCCGCAGGATGTTTATCCGAAGGCGGATAGAGTTCCTCCTTCAGCTCCAGGTTTTTCCTAGCATAGCGAATTGCTATTTCGACTATCTTCCTTTTCCACCTACGATAGTAATTAGCAAACCATTCTCTAAAGACTCAAGGTCGAAGTCCTCACCATTGTCTGTCAACAATTTGCCTGCAATTGATGAAGTTCCAGCGTAAGGAAGTTTATCCATTATTGCTTTTATTCCCGCGCCCTTACACTTTGGACTTGGTGGGGTGACTTATGATTACAACTTTTCCGTTGCTAGTATATTCTCAAATCCAGAACCAGCTCTCCAGACGACGTAATTTTCCATAGCGCTTATGCGCCACCCATCAGCCGAACGCAAGAACTTCCCCGTTATTACTCCACCCGCAATGAACGAACTCTTGAGGAGATCTCTCTCCGCGGGTGAACTATCTTTCCAGACGTGTATGGCAACGAGATTGGCACGGATCGCAGCAGTATTGCCATTGATTTCTACATCGTGTCCAGTGAGAATGTGTTGAGTATTTCTAAATCGAGCAAAGCTCTTTTCTTGACTTTCGCCGATCTCTTTGGGTCCAACTAGAAACTGTCCGTGCGGTCGGACTATCCTCGCCTCTGGTGTAAACAAAGTTTGCAGATGAGACTCTGCGAAATTTTTTTCGTCAAGAGCACGGAAATACTTGTTGAATACTTGGATAATTCGTGCAGTATCAGTCAGATTACGAAGCATCGAGCTATCAGAATCTTGCATATTGAATCTTGACCGTATGGTCGATCCTTTAGATTATCTGACATATTCCCTTGTACATATAGATCTCGGATGATCCTCAAAATAACTTTCGAAATGGGATCTCCCTTCTATTATTTGGAGTGCTTGATGTTTTTTCACTTTTCGCCAATCTCATGCAATACAACTTTATAATTATGGTTCGCCGATATTTTTCTTTGTGTTATTGGCAAACGTAATTGCTTTGAGTATCTTTGTTTTTCAGACACTTTTCACGCTGAAGCAGTCTCAAATCTGATAATTCTATCTTTGGTATAGGCTTGAAACAAGGACTCTACAAGATGAAGTTTATGTTAGGGCGAAGTAAAATCCTAGATACGCAAATGTGCTTAACCGAATTTTTTTCGGTTTCTTTCGTGTGCTCCTTGCGTCGTTGAGCGAAGTGAAGTAGCGCGCGCTACATTCAAGCGTAAAGGATTGTTGTGCATATTATCGAGAATATCAGATTATTGCGTAAGTGATGCAGACCTTGGTAGTTCCGTAAGGGAGTGAGGTCATATTTGCATTCCCTTGGAGTATCAAACCGATTGTTGCATTCGAAGAGTCTAGTTTCTGGGCTTCGGCGCAAGCAGTGACCCCGTATGTATCTATTCCACTTACGATAATGGAACTATTCCATCCAAAGCCATGTCCGAAAAAATTACCCGATTCGATTGGACTGTCAGACCCGTCGCCCAGATAGCCTTGATATGACAATCCCCAAGGCCCACTGTAATTAATGGAAATCGCGAACGTTTGGTTGAAGAAATGTGGACAACCTATCCCGCCAGTCGCAGTGCAGGTGGAAGATGATGAGGAAGTGTTTGTAACAACCGTAACTACCTTTGTGATGAACATTGTGGTGGCTGATGAACTGGCGATTGTCTGCGTCGTTGTTTCAGTCTTTGTCATTGGGAAAGCAACTGAACCCAAAGCAGTGCCTATGACGAGCATGATGACTGCTACTCCTGCTATCGACAAAATCGTCGTACCTTTCATCAATTTCGGTTTTGCATGAAGGCATCCTATAAGGTTCTAGTATTCAGAACAATTGTTGGCTTTTTCAGTTAGCATGACCGATGATTTTATGACGCTATTAACTTTCCACCGACATCCTATTAGGACCCTACAAGTTCGGTCGGTCTAATGACCACACACCTAGTAAATTCGTGCTGGGGGTCCCACATCTCGCACCCGGGATTTACTAGTAAAAATTAGGTTGCGCTCGTTTGTATTTTTAAAGCAGCACCAAGCAGTATATCCACTGCCTTTGTCCAGGTTTCTCTAACCACTTCTTCCGAAACTCCTATCGCAAGCCAACACAACAATCCATTGAAGACTAGCCCTAGGGTAACGATTGAATCGTGAATCCTCTCTGAACTCTTGGAGCACGTCGTCCTCACTTTCGTACTATTTTTCTGAGATATGACACTCTCCAGAGCCGCGCTGAACTTTTCGATATTCTGACGCATCGTCTTCTGCAGATCAGTGTTTACCGAGGCTTCGGCGAGAAAATCGACAAAGAGGTTGGCATTTGGTTTCGTAGCCATCTTGTCAAACACCTCTCTTGAAGCGAGCACGGGATCTTTGGACGCAACCAGAAAGAGCGAGCGAAGGTTATCCGGTGCAGTTGCGTAAAGGGCAGAAAGAATCTTTTCTTTGCTCTCAAAGTACCGGTATATTGCCCCCTTGCTTATTCCAAGACGATTTGCAATCCCATCCATCGTACTCTGGAAATATCCTTTCTCTCTGAACTCCTCAGATGCAGCGTGGAGTATTCTCTTCTTCGCGTCCTCGGCATAAGTTGGTACTACCTTTGGCACTCTCGTCTCGTCCTGATAGTAAATCCTTGGTCAGATTAATATAAAGCGACCTAGACACCTGAATAGTGACTATTAGTCACAATAAGTGCATTAGGTTTATATCACGACTTATGGTTACTTCACTTCTAGATGAATTATGGCCTCGGTAAATGAAACCAAAGAAATGACAACACTCGTGATTGGGGCCACTGGAAACGTGGGAAAAGAGCTGACGGAACAGCTCGTGAACGCGGGTAAGCACACAAGGATTCTAGTCAGAGATCTTTCAAAGGTGCCGGATGCTTGGAGGGTTAGTTCACTGGTGAAACCAGTCGTGGGCGATCTCGACAAGCCCGACACCCTCCGGCGGGCTATGGTCGGAATTAAGAAAATGTTTTTGATAACTGGAAGCACGCAACAGGACAGAAATGTGCTCGATGTTGGGAAGAAGACTGGACTAAACCACATCGTCAAGCTTTCGACCCAAGAAGCGGGCTGGGTTCCGGTCAAGGGACATGGATTCTGGCACCACGAAAGAGAGGAGCTGATCAAAGAATCGGGGCTATCGTGGACATTCTTGAGGCCTTGTATGTTCATGAACACGTCATTAAGCTGGGCGCCCACGATAAAGGAAAAAGGCGTAGTGAACTACCCCGGAGGAGCAGGCGAAATAGCTCCGATAGATCCATGGGATGTCGCGGCTGTAGCAAGAGTTGCATTGACCGAGGTTGGGCACGAGCAAATGGGGTACGAACTGACGGGACCAGAGCTCCTGACGTTCGATGATATGACCAAGATACTTTCGGATGTGCTCGGAAAGTCAATCAAGTACGTGGAAGAATCCGACGAGGATTTTGTCAAGGATTTACTTCAAGCTCAACTTCCGAAGTATGTCGCGGACGGTCTTGCTTCAACGTTTTCATATATTCGCATGGGAGATTTTGCGCACCTAACTGATTCGGTTGAAAGAGTGACGGGTCAGAGACCCCGTACATTCGAGCACTGGTGTCAAGAACACAAGGTCGCTTTTATTTAGGTTATGAAGTTCCCGTTACTGCAATTATAGATTTCTTGCTAGTAAATTGGGGTTCAAATCCCACATTACGCGCGTGGAATTATTCTCTATCTTGATTTTTACTACTAAAGGCAGTTAATTTAGGACTCAGATTAGTAAAGATTGCCTTCGTGACTCAACACCATCAGGCGGATGATATTCTTATTAATGAATGAATTCCTTATTCATCCGTAGATGATCCACGAAAATGCCAAGATCTGAGGAAGCTCTTCAACAGATTCGTCAGGACCAACGCGAGAATATCCTGCAAGCCGCTCAGGCGGTGTTCGCGAGGAAGGGTGGCTCCACGACTATGGCAGATGTTGCCGAGGAGGCGAGAATCAGTCAGGGTCTCGCGTATCGCTATTTTGCTTGCAAAGAGGAGCTTTTTTCAATTCTTGTGAAGCGCTCCATGCAAGCTGCGGATGATTACGATAAGATAATCCGGAGACTACCTGGCACTCCGTTGGAGAAGATTCGAACGATCATTGAAAGATTGCTCGAGCTGAGAAGGGAACGACCAGGATACTATCAGTTTCTCTACCAAATGCTAAGCGACGAATCGATGTCGATCGAGCTGCGTAAAATGATGACAAAACGTAGCGTGGCATTCCAAAAGGAGTTGCGACGTCTCGTCGTCGAAGGGCAAAAATTGGGACAGGTAGTGCAAGACAACCCGGATCAATTGGTAGAGTCTGTCCTGGCCTGCATCGAGGGGCTATGGAGAAGGATGTCGTTCTTGGATCTTGAGAAAATCGGTAAGAATCTTCTTCCTGATGCCAGAATTATCCTTCGCATGCTTAGACCGGATTAAAATGGTGCATTCAATTGAAGCGCAAAGGAATATGCTACGACGTTGGACGAGTGATGATGGGAGGGAACTGGCGCCCCAAGTTCGATCCAAGGACTATTCGACGAGAGCTCGAAATAATAAGAAATGATCTCCATTGCAACGCAGTAAGGATCCAGGGGCTTGACATTGACAGATTGAAAACGGCTGCGGAATATGCCTTGACCCAGGATCTCGAAGTATGGCTTTCGCCCGAGATGTGGGATAAAAGTCAAGAAGAGACACTCGAATACATAACAAGAGCAGCTGCCGAAGCTGAAGTACTACGTCAACGCTGGCCCGGAAAACTGATATTCAGTGTAGGGTCGGAGCTGACGCTTTTCATGAGGGGAATTGTAGCGGGTGACAACTTTTTTGAAAGGATGAATAATCCCTCATTCTGGGAGAATATCAAAGCCGGCAAGCACAATCCTTTGCTGAATAATTTCTTAAAAAACGCAAGCGATCAAACGAGACAGGTATTTCACGGTCCTCTGACATATTTCTCTGTTCCGTTAGAGACTGTAGATTGGAGCGCCTTTGACTTTGTCGGCACCGATCTATATCGAGATGCTCGAATCAAGAATGTTTATGGAGAGTTCGTTAGGGCGTATGCAAAATACAACAAACCAATTGTAATTGGCGAGTTTGGGTGCTGTACGTTTCGGGGAGCCGAAGTATTGGGTGGAAATGGTTTTTTCATAACCATAGCAATGATGGAGGAATATCTGGGCTCCAAAACTCAAGTCCTGTCGCCAAGTATTGCTGCCGTGATCAAGGTGATACCGCAGGTAGACGGACATTATATTCGAGATGAGGACTTGCAAGCACGGGAATTAACCGATCAACTTGGTGTCCTCGATGATGCCGGTGTCGATGGAGCCTTTGTGTTCACTTTCATCTCACCAAATGCAGTTTTCAATGATGATCCTAGGTTCGACAGTGACATGGGAAGCTTCAGCTTGGTGAAAAGCTACGCAGAAAAAGAGACAGTTGATGAATTTGCAAGACAGGCGACGCGACAGGCAAAGGAGTTTCTGGGAATTGATCTCGATCCCTCAGTCCTTTCCAAATTCAAGGGAAACATCGGACTGCACGGAAAAACATACCCAGACGTGCCCTGGGAACCAAAGAAATCATTTAGATCTGTTGCAGACTATTATTCAACCCCATGAAGGAAGCGGTCACGTCGTTGCTTTAGTAGTAAATTAGGATTCATTTCAAAAGCTCAACCACGATCAGGTGCACTTCGTTGCTCCCAATATTCTCAGCTTCGTGCGATTGGGAATCCATGAAAACAGCTTGCTTTGAGGGTACATCCATCTCATTCACGGATCCGTCGCCCATCTTTAGTTTGAGCTTGCCTCCACTTATGACGTAGGCCACGTGGTCGGGATGCCAGTGCATCCTTGCAACAGCGCCAGGCTTGAACGTGACATCAAACACTCTTACTTTGTCGTTTTCTAGAAGTGGCTTGTAGACGTTAGATGCGACATCCTTGGGATCTGGTCCTTGGGGGTTCAATACTTATTTCGAGTTGCATCAGATAATTGGGAAAAAATTTAAACTTTCTTCGACTTTCCTCCAACAGACCCTGGTGCCTCTCATTCCGTTATCGCAAAAATGATGGTTGCAAATAACAATACTAGAATTTTTGCAAGACCCTCTTCTGAGCAATTATTTTCCAATTAGAATGAGCCTGACCTTCGAGTGCTATTTCAGGACAAAAATCCACCAAACTTCCTTGAGTTCCATCTCGGACCATTATCGTGTAGGCGAGGCCCATACTTTAACTGACGAATATCCACCGTCAGCCCCTATCATCGAACCCGTTACAAAACTAGCATCATCCGATAATAGAAACGCGGCCACCTTTGCCACCTCCTCTGCCTCCGGGCATCTTTCTAGGGCATGCTCCATTACCATCCTTTCCTCAGCCCCAGGATTGTTCTTTAGATACTCTTCAAGGAGTGGCGTCCTAACGGCACCGGGGAGTATGCAATTTACCCTTATGTTGTCTCTGCCAAAGTCTATAGCCATTGATTTCACCAACGCTATAACACCGCCTTTTGAAGCGATGTAAGCTGCTTCGTTGTGAATGGCCAAGATTCCATCAGGGCTGGCTGTGCAAACTATGGAGCCTTTCTTTGTCTTTTTCATTTCCGGAATGGAGTATCTGGACATGAAGAACATCCCGTACAGATTAACCTCGAGTACTCGACACCAATCCTCTATTGTCGAATCTACAACAGTCCCGTTGGAATCAATCCCGGCGTTACTGAACAAACCATCGAGTCTGCCATATTCTGACACCGCCGTATCTACGCACCGTTTTGCATCTTCAGGTTTAGAGACATCTGTAGCGACAAAAGTTGCCCGCGCACCTTTGGCCCTAAGTTCCTCTTCCACAAGACGTCCTTTCTCTTTGGCGATATCAGCCATTACTACTTTTGCTCCCATCTGAGTAAAGAGTAATGCCGACGCTTTTCCGATTCCAGAGGCTGCGCCTGTGACAATGATGACCTTGTCATTGAGAATCATGTTAGGTGTACACCGGTTGGATTTTACAAGTAGTATAAGAATCTTGGATTAACGAATCACAAAAATCAAAACACTACGGGAAAGCTTGAGATTTTCTGATACCCACTGTCAGTGATTATGTAAGCATCCTCGATTCTTGCACCGCCTGCATATCGATCATAGATTCCCGGTTCAACAACACAGACTTGTCCACTTTTGATTTCACTTTCGCTTTTTGGAATAAACCAGGGTGCCTCTTGGTCATCCAATCCAATTCCATGTCCAGCATGGTGCGGAAGTGGAGAATACCCGCTTCGGATCAATTCTTCGGATACAGCCTTGTAAACTTCTTTTCCTCGAGTGCCGGGGACAAGTAAATTCTCTGCTTTCTCCTTAGCGCGAATTAGAGTTTGCATTACTTCCTCCTGCTTTGTCGAGGGCTTTCCGACTACGTACGTCCTAGCGAGGTCTGACCAATAATTGTTGTCTGTAGCTTGGAGGTCTAGTATGAGTGTTTCACCAGCCGATAGTTTTCTGTTTGTAGGAACACCAGCCATACCAAGACTTCTATTTCCAGATACGTGGTCTCCGAAAATCTCGCCGAACTGTCCGAACCTTTCAAAGCTGCGATTATTCATCTCACGAAAAACATCCATCTCAGATTTTCCCGCTGACACTGCCTGTTTTGCAGTCTCGAATGCGAGTTCCACCATTGAGGTCGCTTTTCTCAAGCATTCTATCTCGTCTGCTCCCTTCGTATGTCTCATTAAATCGATGTAACTAGAGACTCCTTCGAACTTCGAATTTGCAAAAGTGTTAGAAATGACATCCATGTAGATCCCCGCTAAATGCCAATCTTCGACTCCGATTTGGTTGAACTTGATGCCAGCTGCTGACAGATTCAGTAACCATTTCTTTAACTCTCGAGCTGTGTACATGGGGTCCGCAACCATTCGCTCGTCAAGCTTGTAATCGTCGAACTGGGTAATGCCCTCTCTGAATACTTCTTTTGCCCTAACTTTGAGGTAGTTCGGCCATGGATCGGTATACTCAGACGTTCCCAAGAGTAAATCGGATTTCCCATCAGAACTGACACAAAGGAATGAGACAGTTCTTGGCCCTTTCATTAAGGTAATCCACATGTTGAGATTCGAAGGAAATCCAGTAAGGTAAAAGATGTGTTTTGGGTTCGAGATTATTGCTGCATCAAGGCCACGTTCACTCAACATCTCAGTGATAAGTTGCCTCCTTTCGACGGGACCATTTTTCTTATTCCCGGTCAAAATTATCCTTTTTTCGAACAAGAGGAAAGGATTTTGAAGTCCTTTCATTTGGTGAACCTTTAATTGGAGTTGTAAGACTGGACTTGTAAGACAAGCCTTTCGAATCGTTATTCTCGCCTCTAGAGATAGGTCCTGTTGAAATCAAAAAACCGAATCCAAAGCTAGTCGATAAAGTCTATGAAATCGGAGATGGCGACGTGGCGGGAGAAACTCTATGTTCTGCCATTGATTCTGGTTACATGGCAGGGGTCTCCGTTTGAGTCTAATTTCACATGAAGTCTGACATGCTGGAGGTGGCGTTACCTTCAATTCTTTGTCTGATAAGAAGACATTCTAATAGCGGACCAACCTCCATCTACAGGTACTATTGCTCCTGTCATGAATGATGAAGCATCAGAAAGCAGGAACATCGCAACTGATGCCACTTCTTCTGGGCTGCCCACTCTTCCCAACGCATGAAGGGCTGTCATGTCGGGATAAGGGATGTCTTCCCTAGTCCATTTCTTGCCTCCAGGCGCCCTTATGACCCCAGGACAGATACAATTTACTCTTATGTTATCCTGCGCGTGGTCTAGCGCCATTGACTTGACCAATGCGATCACACCTCCCTTTGATGCGTTGTACGCAGCTTGCTTTGGAAAGGCGACGATTCCATCCACGCTGGCAGTACAAACTATTGTGCCCTTGCCCATCTTTTTCATCTCAGGTATGGAAAACCTGCTCATCAAATACATCCCTTTCAGATTCACATCCATAATTCTGTCCCAGACCTCCTCTGACGTGTCGAGAACTGAACCCACCGTCGCTATACCAGCATGGCTGAACAGACAATCAAGTCTCCCATAGGTTTTCACAGCCATCGCTACACAATTTTTGGCATCTTTGATCTTTGATACGTCTGCCCTAACAAAAACTGCCTCTTGGCCCCTTCTCCTTATCTCGTTGGCGACCCGATTTCCGGCATCTCCATTTACGTCTGAAATAACTAGCTGCGCTCCATTTTCTGCAAAGAGAAAAGACGCCGCTTTGCCCATTCCTGCAGCTGCAGCAGTAATGATGACGACCTTGTCCTTCAACGGTAATTGCGTTGCAGCCATATCAGAACATCTTCCCTGGATTCAGAAGGTGATCGCTGTCGAGTGCTTTCTTTATCTTCCTTGCAACTTCGGAAGAGCCCGGCATTTCCATTTGTGCGAAATTTAGCAGAAGAGTTCCAATCGCCCCTGAGGCAGATATTGTACCGCCGAACTTTTTGCTCAATTCGCAAACTTTTTCTGCCCATGCGTTGAATTGAACGACACTTTCCGAATCACCATCATTCAGTAAGACTCCGCAAATCTGAATTGCATCGAGCTGTGGTAAGAACACATAGGAAGTTATTCCTGCGTCGATCAACTTGTCCCCGGGGGGAAGGGCTTCTCTGACTGCTTTGTTGTATTTTGCTAGAGCCCTTATTGGGATCCCTCCTCTAATGCTGTTGTACTTGCGGCCTCCGTATGTCGCGTTCATCTGCGGTGTCACCACGGCTCCAATCTGAGTCAGATTTTCCCAGTACGATTCGACTACTCTATGATCTCGAATTTTAGTTCCCCCGTTTGATTGAATGATAGTTTCGGCGTTTTCTATCGAGAATTTTACAATAGGAGCATCCCCAGAAAATACAACCAGTACAAATTGTTCGTTGTCTTCTAGAATTTCCGAGACATCGACCGTTGACAACAAAGGAAGCAACGCCTCGTTGTAGATCCTCTGTCTTTCAGGTATCATCACCGATTCTGGCACAAGTCCGGAATCCACTATTCCCTGCAGTGCTTTTGCTACATCATCTAAATTCTTGAATCCAAAAAGTTCCATCATTCTGGATTTAGGAATCGGATACACTTTCAGTGTTATTTCGGTGATAATGCCTACACACCCCTCGGTTCCGATGAAAAGATTCTTCATCCGAAAGACGTTATCAAACATCGTTTTGTTCCCAACGTCGTAAATCTCACCATCAGAGAGCACCACTTTCATTGCAAGGACCTGATCTCCCGGCCTTCCGAATTTTGTTGAAAATGGGCTAATGCCGTTAACACTTATTGCGCCGGCGACTGTGGCAGTGATTCTGCTTTCCGGGTGATGTGGATAGCGAAGTCCCTTTCTCTCAAGAAACTTATTTAGTTGCTCAACAGTAACACATGGCTGGACAGTTACCGTCCCGCTGAACTCGTCAAGGTCTAGAATCTGATTCATCCTACGCAGGTCTAGAACGATAGACTCCTTTTCTGTAGTAACAGGCCCTCCGGATACATAAAATGTCGTTGCGCCTCCCAGGGGCACCATTGGAAGACTTAATGATCTTGCTGCCCTAACAATCTCTTGTATTTCTTTGATGGATGAGGGTCTAACTACGCACTTTCGATTTCGCATTGCTATCTTGTTTCCGGAAACATCAGCGTACGTCTGCAGATGTATCGACGGAAGCTCGACCCAATCATCGCTGACATTTTCAGTGCCGACAATCCCACGAAACGTTTCTTGTGCAAGCTCGCTGAGACGACTATTCATACAGCGGGATCCACTCCCCCGGCCGTAGTTAAGCTTCTCTTCTTTTCTCAGAGCAAAGCTGTTAGAACACCTGTTTTTCTATTTTCAAGTCAGATCGAAATTTTTCTCGACAAAAAATTACTAGAATGACGGAGAGGGTAACAATATTTTAATAGTTCTGCCCTTTTCAACTGCAGCCAGAGATTTTTTGAGAAAGGTCATTAGCGCCATCTCGAGAGTCATTGCAGTTGTAGTCATCATTATCATATTTGTTGTCGCGGGTGTAGGCGCCTACGCCGTCCTTGGTAATTCCAAATCTGCCACATCAACAACAACCCAATCCTCGTCGGCCTCAAGTCAAACTAGTATTGCCAGTTCATTGTCATCTTCATCTACTAGTGCAGCTCTCTCCACTTCGAGTTTTGAATCATCGGCTATTACCTCATCAACTTCGAGCCTTCAATCATCAAGCTCCACCACTTCCCAGTCCTCTACGATTTCTTCTACGTCGAGTTCTGGTGCTCCCTCGTCACTTGTAATCGATGATTACGCGTGGCCGATTGATGATTTGAACCAGCTTTACAATATCTTTGAGGTTCCCTATCCCAACTGGCTTACTGATACAGTGTATCAACCCCTTGTGAATGCAAATCTGACAAGAGAATATCAGGACGGGTCTGTTCAATACACTCCAGTACTTGCTCAGAATTGGACCGTATCCGCTGACGCAAGGACGTATACATTCAATCTGAGACCAGATGTAACGTTCTCAAATGGGGATCCATTGAATGCCTATCAGATTTGGATGGAGATGTATGGTTTCTACTATTTGTCCGGCAATAGTTCAACTTGGATGATTTCCTACTATGTTTTCAACATGTCAACGACTAATTTCGGACCGGCGACTGTGGCCCTGATTAATCAGTCTGGACTCATCAATCCATCTCCACAGGCGTTGAGCATAATGCAGAACAGCTCCTGGCCGATATATGCCACCGGTCCTAGTACAATTGTTTTCCACCTCAAAGCTCCCTTCTCCTACTTTCCGGGGGTCTTGTGCTGCTTTACCGGTCTTATTTTCGATACACAGTGGGTACTCAACCACGGTGGGTTTGGAACTCCGACGACAATCAATTCCTACTTTAATCAGAACGACATTCCCGGCACTGGTCCTTACATGGTCACTGGACTTTCAGAAAACAGCTACGTCCAGTTCGAACAAAATCCTTCATACTGGGGAGCTAACCTGACCACTCAACAGATAGCCCAAAATCCTGTTCTCGATCCCGGCCATGTGAAGAAGGTAATAATCAACGCTGTAATTGATGACCTTGCAAGGTATACGGCACTCGCATCTGGAACTGCTCAGATAGCTGCAATAGGCTCTTCAAACTGGAACCAGATTCTCGCAAGTCCAGGTACTTACTCGTACCTTCACTTAAACCCAATCGGACTAGACCATTCTGCTCTAGCCTTCAATACCAATGAATATCCCACTAACATTACCGATTTCAGACTGGCACTGGTCCATGCCATCAATATTACTGATATCTCCGTGAAGGCTTTTGAGAGTTCATCCACTCCTGAAGTCGGGCCCGAGGCGCCCTTGTTCAGTGACTATTACAATCTCGGAAACTTTACACCGTACTCCTATAACCTCACCCTTGCAAAGGAATATCTAACGAAATCGAATGTGACAAATATTCCGACTCTGACATTTACTGCAATTTCCGGTTGCACATGGTGTGTCACCGAAGCAGAGGTTGTGCAGGGAGACTTGGCTCAAATAGGAATTAATGTGAATGTTCAGGTCGCCCAAGCAGGGAGCTACGAATCGGTATATGGATCGTATTCGACCAATGTAGCAAATGCGGCTGAGATCGGCCAAATTTCACAGCTTGGTGGATACGGATTTTGGACCCTTGCCGCCCTGACTCCTGCTGACGACTGGAATTCATTTGTAAGTAATATGTCAGGTTGGGGGAACTGGGCTGGTTATTCGAGACCTGATGTTCAAGCGTGTGTAAACGCCTTTACCAGTAATTCGAATGTATCATACATACAATCGGTGTGCAGTGTAGCTCAAGCGCAAATATACAATGATGCTCCCTACGATTGGGTTGGCATATTGAATCTTTGGCTTCCAGATGGATCTCTCGTTTGGAAGAATGGAGTTATCTCTGGGTTCTATACAGATTGTCTCATGAACGGGGACAATACGTCACCGCTTTTCAATACGGTGACGTTTGGATAGACAAAAAAAGTATATTTGATCATTCGTATCACTTAGCTAGAGGTCAGACGCATCAAGACCGAATAGTCATCTTTGCCGTCTACTAACGGATTCCTTGTGAAGAAAATAGTTTCAGTAGTTTTGAAACGATGAGTTACTTCAAAAAGAAATCCATAGGTTACATGGTTGTACCAGACTATCGGGATGCACAGACGACTCTAGCTCACGCCGCGCTCGCTGAAAAATCAGGATTTTCAGGGATATGGATTCCTGACCATTTTCATCCATGGTTCCATACGAGTGCAAATGAATACCACTCTTGGATTTGGCTTTCAACAGCAATGGATAGAATTAGGTCGATCCCTTTCGGGACCGCTGTTACTGCTCCGATATTAAGATACCATCCTGCTCTCATAGCCCAAGCTTTTGCAACTCTAGAGGAAATTCATGGTCATCGAATTGTTCTTGGAGTGGGGTCTGGTGAGGCCTTAAACGAAGTCCCTCTCGGTTTCGACTGGCCTTCGTTGGGCGAAAGAATTGATAGAATGGTAGAAGCTGTCAAAATCATAAGGATGCTGGGAACGCAAGAATTTGTTGACTATCAAGGAAAATACTTCGCACTAAACAAAGCAAATCTCTACATGAAGTCCTCCCTTCCCATATTCATATCCGCGCTGGGTCCCAGGACCGCAAGGATAGCTGGAAGATTTGGTGATGGATTCATAACAGTACCTGCGCCACTTGATTACATCAAGAATACGATCTTCCCAAAGATCACCGAGGGTGCCGAGTCTGTGGGCCGATCAATTAATGACATTACAAAGGTAATCGAACTGGATGTCTCACTCGACGACGATTATGACAAAGCACTGAACTCACTAAGGTGCTTCAAGCCAAACCTCTTGCCCAACATCTTCCATTCAAGCGAGTACGACCCGAGGATACTTGAAAAGCGAGGATCAATAGAAGTTAGCGACGCAGAACTTGCCAAGGCATTCATAATAGGATCTTCGGTTGATGCCCACATCAAGAGAATCGAAGAACTATTCGATGTCGGCTTCGATCATGTTTATGTCTCAAGCAACAGTCCAGATGAAGAAAGATTTCTTGGGGAATACAAAAAGAAGGTTGTTCCGTACTTTGAGGAAAAGATGAAGTAGAGCGAAAGTCAGTCTTCATTTTTTGATATTTTTTGTCAAATCATGGATTAGGAGTTAACGGTCGATAGGGCCCCAGACACTTGAAACGTGAAAGAAATCTGAGTAGAATCGCACTTCTTGAACGCGTTGGTTTATCGCATTATCTTCTGTGCTGCGATCATCAAGTACAGTCCTTTATCAGTCTTGAAGATCGTGCTCCTGAACTAATAGATACGCAGTCGCAACCTTCACTGATTGTTGTTGAGGTGATTTCGCATGATAGTGGAAAGCAAGGAGAAGGAACGACAGAAAGAGAAGGAATCGCAAAAGCTGCGCAAAGCTTCTCATGGTACTCTGTTGAAGCGCAGTCTAGCAGCTACAGGAAGTCTAGTTTCAATGATACTTGGAACATATCTGATCGCCTAAGCCGTTTCAGATTGGAGCTTAGGTTCGGTTCCGCCTGCTGTGTTGTCAATCATACCAGTTCGTACGTTCGCGACAGGTGGCTTGCAGGATTTCGTCTTGGTTGATCTTGGAATCTCGTTCTGGGGATTGGGAATATTTGGTCTACGGAAATCGCTAGCAATGAAACAGTATTCGGCAAAGCAAATTGAGCTGTTGCGCTAAGGTAACGCGAGTTTCAGCTAACAAGAAAGAAATGTGGAACGACCGCAGTATTGAGGGATTTCCTCACTAAAATGCTGAAGATTCTCTTATGAGAATCTCGCTCATAGTGGTCGGTTTGCCGACATTTATCTCTGCTAATGAAGGAAAAGTATTTGCCGATGATTTTGATTGTGAAACTTGCAACAGACTAGAACACGTGCATTTTTATTCCCAGTGACGGCACTTGTCTTATGAAAGATGGTTTAAACCCAGACCTCATTCGACTACCAGGGGACCTTGAGATCCACTTCGTTAGCTCGGGCTTACTGAACCATCATAAGTGTCCTAAGGGAGACTTTGATGCCCAAAGTCGTCATTGACTATGAGGACTTTAGACTGAATAAGCAACCTCCGCTGGAGTTTCGCTATTGATCTTTGTCGGTTCAATGTGTTACTGCGGGAATTGTCTTCGTAGGAGGAGCAGCAGTAGGACTTGATCCTTGCACACTACTCACTTCCGATTCGACGTACGTCTTAACCATTGAAGCATATTTGTCGGTACTGCCCTCCAGCAGATTATCGATGGCTGTAAGGTCCGGCATTTGCATGTTACCACTTTGGTACACCTTATATTCAAAGTCTGAAATCGTCTCAAAGTCTAACGAATGAGCTTTGTAGATCATCTGGATTTGCGCTAACTTACCGACTGCTTCCTCAAGCTTCGTTTGGGTTTGAAAGAAAAACAGGGCGATGAAGGTTGAAAGTCCCAATCCTCCCATGAAATAACTGAATGCATCTGCACTTTGTTTGTACCAGCCAAATGCAATTGAATTTCCAAGAAGAACAACACCGATCACAACAACAACGATGTTGATAGTTCTATTCGTACTAAATGTCTGCTGAGCAGACACCATCGTATTATCAAACAAATCGTCCATCCTCTTCCAGAATTTTTCAGCATCCGTAGGACCATTAGGTCTCGGAGCAGCTGTCAGCACCAACGTTTATCTTACCCTATTAGAGGTCGGTATTAGTTTGTAGTTAAGATAGAATACAATTCTCATTGCTGAGAACAGCGACGATAGTATGTGGGACTCACTCATGACTCCAATTCTGTCACAGTCCTCTTTTGGAAACGTGTAACAATATCTTATCCCGGTCGTTGCCCTCAGCAGAATTACACTTTTAATCTGACGAAAAACACCCATGACATGTAATAGCATTTCTCTGGTTATTTTGAGGACGGGAGAGATATGTCCGGCTTGTGGAAACGGCAAGCTAGAACGTGATTGTGTAAGCCAAGGATGACTCACTTAAAGGTAGACGATTATCAGTCTTGGTAATTGTAGGAACTGGCTTCCCCTTTTTGTCGGACAATTCTTGGGCTTTTCTGGTCCCTGTGGCTGTAAAGTTGATTTCTGCTAAAATATCTCTCAGTAGCTCTCTATCTTCATAATGAGTCGGTTAGATTACACAGCGAAGTCGCGTTTCAAGAAAAAGCACGAGCTTCCCATCTAAGAAAAGCAAAACCTAACTTGGGGGCACGCAGACCACAGGTATTTTGGAGTGCTCGACTACTTTCGTCACAGTACCACCGATATAGCTGAATCTTGCGATTCCGTGTATCCCTTTACGCCCATTACGATCATAGCAGGATGCTCCTTTTCAGCTACATTCAAGATTTGCTCCGCAGGATGACCTTCCGGGGTAATCGATCTAACCGGAATGCCGGCTTCGCGGAATGGGATCGACATCTTGTCTGTTACCTCTTCGCTGAGATCCTGAAGATAATTAGCGTATGCATCAGGAAAGTTTTCGGCTCTCTCAAAAGCGATCATATCTGCTGTCTCTCCAGAAGCCGACGAATGCACAACGTAAACTAGAATGACTCCTGCCGAGAGAGATTTCGCGATCTGCCTTGCAACATCGACAACCTTGGCAGAGTGCTTGGATCCGTCAACCGCTACGAGAATTTCGCTCATCGAGATTTTCTACCGAAACCCTGTTTCTAAGCGTAGCTCTCGAATAGACGCAAGACTTGGCCTGATTAATCTCCTTTCTTTTACTGGACATTTGGAACTTTGTACGAAGTGACGGCCATTCCCTCCGAGCTATTAACGATGAAATCTTCGGAAAGTGGTGACATTTTCGGCTCAAGGTGTCGGACTTGGAAGCTCCAATTTTTGGACGTTGTCATCACACGAGTACCCAGAGGCCCGCTGCAACTTTTAGTTCGAACTGTTATTCAATGTAAGTGAAATCTGAGGACAAATTGGTGAATATTTTGTCAAGCAAGGAAGATCACTTGCCCTAATAAATAAGTCAGACTTCATCTGATCTTGTTCGTCGAGTCACAGTAAGTTAGAATGTACTGAACACCCCACGTTATCATGAAAATCTTAACTAAGATGCATTTTCTTGGAACTTACATTTCGCATTTGGAAAAAGTACGAGTGGGAATTGTAGGTGCGGGATTTGCAGCACGGTTTCATCTCGATTCCTACAAGAGAGTATATGGGGTGCCCGTTGAAGTTCTTGGATTAACATCACCCAGCAGATCTAGAAGAGAAAAGCTGGCAACTGAATACCGACTGAAAGAGTTCGAATCTCTGCGGGCAATGACGAAAGAAGTCGACTTGGTTGATATTTGTGCGCCGGGCTTTGCTCACGAGAAAGTAGCATTGGAGGCCCTTGATGCTGGTTGCCATGTCGCGATAGAAAAACCGTTCACGGGTTACTACGGAGACGGCTCTGACGTTTTTCATGGTGATCGATCGCCTAAGAAGAAAATGCTGGAAGAAGCCGTTGCGAGCTCGGACAGAATAGTGAGTGCTGGCAGAAAAGCAAACAAAAAGATCATGTATGCAGAAAACTGGGTTTACGCACCTTCTGTCCAAAAGGAAGCTGACATTCTAAGAGCTACTTCGGGGCAAATTCTCTGGATGATTGGTGACGAGTCCCACAGTGGTTCCCATTCAGAGAGCTACGGGGACTGGTCAAAGTCCGGTGGAGGGTCGCTTGTGGGAAAGGCCTGCCATCCTCTCGGTGCTATGCTTTATTTCAAGAGGCAGGAAGGTCTATGGCGAAATGGAGAACCCATTGTCGCTAGATCTGTAAGCGCAAACGTGCACGAGATCACGAAACTCTCCTCCTTCCGTAATGCGGGTTATCTAAGGACAGATTACAAAGACGTGGAAGATTATGCACAGCTCCATGTCACTTTTTCCGACGGTACTGTTGCAGACGTATTTGCCTCAGAGCTCGTCCTCGGAGGAGTGAACTCTTGGTTAGAAGTTTTCGCCAACAATCACAGAACAAAATGCCAGGTTAATCCGGTTGATGCGCTGCGCACTTTCAATCCCAAGGAGGAGCTGCTTCGAGACGTTTATGTTACAGAAAAAATCGGCACCAAGCAGGGATGGAACAATCCGACGCCTGATGATAATTGGATAAACGGATACTATCAGGAGATGCAGAATTTTGCCGAGTCTGTGTACTTCGATCGCGTTCCACTTTCTGATGGTGAACTCGGCAGGGAATGCGTCAAGAGTATGTATGCAGCTTACGTCTCGGCCGAATCTCTAGGACAACAGATCGAGTTGCCGAGATAGAAAATGGCAGGCAATAAAGGGTCTTTCCCAAGAAGATCTCTTGAGAGTTCGCTCCGAGTTGTCAAAGGATCTGAAAAAATGACCAAGTCTCAACGCATCAAGTCGTCGATTGGGGTTTTATAGCCTGATAAATTACAGTTGCGATAAATGGGCAGAAATAGCATGCAGGCGTTATGGGAAATGTTCTTCCGAGTTGGAATGACGGAGATTGCCGAGAGAGAATCTTAAATTCAATCGATTCAATGGCAAACGATCCGAATTCATCGACGTTTGTTCCACAAGAAAAGCGAATTGCAGTTTTCGACAACGATGGGACTCTCTGGTGCGAGAAACCTGGACCCGTTCAATTATTTTTCTTGGTAAGTCGCTGGAAGCAGATGGCAAGCGCTGATCCATCGAAACGAAACATTCAACCTTACAAGGCGGCATTCGAAAATGACATTCGTTATTTTGCGGATCTTTATTCCCATGTTCCTGATTTGATTGCCGCTGTTGGGGCTTCGTTCTCTGGGATCACAGTTGAAGACTTTGAGAAGGAAGTTAGACTTTTTTTATCTGCAGCCAACCATCCGCGATTCAAAACCGCTCTTTCAAACTTGTCCTACAAGCCAATGCGCGAGTTAATCGATTTTCTGAAGGAAAACGGATTTAGTGTTTACATTACAACGGGAGGGGGAAGAGACTTTGTCCGGAGTGTTAGCCAGAATGTCTACGGGTTATCAAAAGCTAATGTTATTGGAAGCTCCGTTGTCATAAATTACGAGGGTGGACACTTGGTTAGGTCATCAGATCTACGGCCACCATTGGATGACGGTGAAGGGAAACCAATTCACATTTTCGAATACATTGGATATCCCCCCGTTTTCGCCGCGGGAAACGCTGACGGCGATACTCAAATGCTAGAGACGGCGAGATTTTCTATTCTGCTAAATCATGATGATGCCGATCGAGAATATTCCTACAGCGACGGAGCCGAGAAAGTGTCTAAAGTCGCTCAGAAAAATGGATGGCAGATCGTCAGCATGAAGAACGATTTTACACAGATATTTGACCTTGATGCAAAAAGGATACCAAGTCCTATACCCGTCTGAGCGAATTCTCACCTGCCATGGTTTCTCTCTGGCTCTGGGTGATCTAATATTCACTGGTTTGGATCTGGGATTCTGATAAATTCCTCAGCAGATCCTACAATTTGTTCCTTTTGGTCCGATCGACAATCAGTCCCGAATGAGATAGGAATCGCCTCGATTAAGGTGCTCCAATTAGAGAATCAAACTATTGATTAGTTTGGATACGATCCAGAGTTTGGTTATGGTAACGAGAATCGTTCGCTTGCCTCATTGCGCATATTAACTGGAATTCTAGAATTGTACGCTTCGACGGCATCCGTGACGGTCGCAAAGAAATTCTCTCGACCAATTCTGTCATATAATCCAGATTTCTTCATCTCATCCATGAGAGGTTTTTCTGCCCGCGCAATTACGAGTGTAACATCGCGCTTTTTCAACTCGTCAAGCAGTGTTTCAAGACTCTCAACAGCCGTCAAGTCAATCTCCCCAAAGGAGATTGCATTCAGGATTATCCATCTTATTGGGTCCTTTGCCTGATCTATCAGCTCGTTTACCCGGGTTATGAGGCGGTCGGAATTTCCAAAAAAGAGTGGAGCCTCGAAGCGATATACTATGAGACCTTTCTCAGCTTCTTCTTGGTTGGGATCCGACAGAGAATGAAACCCATCAACATCTCGAGTTTTTCCAAGGACAGAATCGTGTGGTTTAGATATTTTGGCGATCATCACTGTAATTGACAGGATCGCGGCCAAAAGCAGACCTGGAACTATTCCAAAGAGGAGAACACCCACGGCAGAGATTACAAGAAGAGTAAATTCGATTTTCTGGTAATCGTATGCCCTCTTTATGTGGCGTCTCTCGATTAAACCTGTTGCCGCAACGATGATGATCGCTCCCAAAGCGACATTTGGAAGAAAGTAAAGCGTCGTTGTAAGAAAGAGAAGAAACAGACAAAGTATTCCGGCAGCAACCAGTCCGACGATTTGTGTTTTGCCCCCAGCTTGGTAGTTGACTTCTGTCCTCGACTGACTGCCGGTTGCCGGTATCCCTTGAAAGATCCCCGATACGATCTGGGCAACTCCTAGTCCTATCAAGTCCTGATCGGGATTGGTTTTTGATTCATCTTTTTCGGCGAAAGCTCTCGAAGTCAGCACAACATCGGCGTATGAGACAACCGAGATACTCAACGCCCCGGGGATTAGTCCAGAAATTACATTCGCATTGACATTGGGGATTGTCAAGGCGGGCAGTCCCGCCGGTATTTTCCCTAAAATCGATATTCCCTGAGATTGGAAATCTAGAACAAATGAAGCGATCGTTAGAACGACCACGACCACCAACGCGCTAGGAATTCGAGGAAGATAGCGCTTCATCGCCAATATTAGTGCAATTGTGAAAATCCCCACAGCCAGCGTGTAGATATTGGTCTGATTCAGATGTGTCAGAAAGTATGAAATCTCCGAGATGAAGCTGCCGCTCGGAACTTTGATCCCGAATATCTTTCCCAGCTGACTCGCGATTATTATCCCTGCGACTCCGACGAGGTATCCCACAAGGACCGGACCAGATACAAAATTCGCAAGGAATCCGAGCCGAAGGAATCCGGCCAAAAGTGCAAAAGCTCCACAGAGGATCGAGACAACTGCAACCATGGCAGCGTACTGAGCGGGTGTACCCGAAACAGCGACTGCAGCAACGGAACTTGCAGTGAGGATGGCAACAGCTGATTCAGGTCCGACTATCAATTTGCGATAATAACCGAATATCGCAAACGATACCAGAGCCGCGATAGCTCCGTATAATCCGGCGACCGGAGTAACTCCCGCTAATTGGCCGTACGCCATTCCCTGAGGAATCAAGATTGCAGATATTGTAATCCCTGCAATAACGTCAAATCTGAGCCAGCTTCGTTTGTAAGAACGCAGTTGCAGGATCAGAGGAATGTGATCTGAAATGATATTCTTGATCGAATGCCTTCGAGGAGCATTTTTC
>Ga0335085_10002190_pt1 | contig 37418 bp, 34 predicted proteins | sample Lox_Sample_45_FD_206712 | JGI IMG/M metagenome (GOLD analysis project Ga0335085, IMG submission 206712) | Soil microbial communities from Loxahatchee National Wildlife Refuge, Florida, United States - Lox_Sample_4.5 | ecosystem: Environmental > Terrestrial > Soil > Wetlands | place: USA...
TGCTGCGAATACTGGGAGCGCGCCAGATACGAGCTTGAGGAAGAACTCGAGCTGTCGTGCGATCTGCCGCTTGCCATGGAAGAACGCATGGACCTGGTGATGCCGCACCCGCCGATCTCGAAGCAGCCGTTCCGCCACGAGGCAGGGCGGATCGACCCCGACTGGTTCCGCCAAGCGGCGTGAGACTCTGCGAGCCGCACCCGATGCGCCGCTCGCGATGACGTTCATCGCATTGCTCCGGCACGTTCGCGAGAATTAGCTTCCGCTACGACACCTCCATCCATCTTGCCTCTTCGCCTCACCGGTGCATGCTCGATCCCGGATGAGCGCCCGAACCGATCCCGCCGCCCGAGATTTCCACGCCGCCTTCGCGCATCATCGCGCCGGCCGGCTCGATCGCGCCGAAACGCTCTATCGCAAGGTGCTGAAGCGCGCGCCGGGCCACCCGGACACGCTGAACATGCTCGGCCTTATCGCGCTGGCGCGCGGGCGGCCGCAACGCGCCGTTCAGCTGATCGGCGAAGCCGTGCGGCGCAACCCCGCCTTTGCCGACGCGCATTCGAACCTGGGCAACGCGCTGTTGGCCGCCGGACGCGACGGCGAAGCCATCGACAGCTACCGCCGGGCCATCGCGCTGGCGCCGTCGGCGCCCGCACCCGCCTACAACCTGTCTGTCGCGCTCAGGGCGCAGGGGCGCATCTCGGACGCCGAAGTCGCGCTGCGCGCCGCGATCGCGCTGGACCCTTCGGCGCTTGACTGGCGCTGCGAGCTTGCCGCCGCGCTGATGGAACTGGAACGGTACGACGAAGCGCTTGGCGTGCTCGATGAGCTTGCGGGGCTGAGGCAGGACGGCGGCGACGTGCTGGTGCGCGCGGCCGCACTCTACCGCAAGGCCGACTATGCCGGGGCCGAAGCAGCCTATCGCCGGGGCGGCGCGCTCCTGCCCGATCGCGAAGAGGCGTGGAACGGAATGGGGCTTTGCCTACGCGCGGCGGGACGCTTCGCCGAAGCCGAAGCGGCGTTCCGGCGAGCCGCGGCACTGGCGCCGGATCGCAGCGAGGCGCGCCGCAATCTCGGCCTGATCGGCAAGCTCGATGCCGTCGAGACCGGTCGTCTGGCGCAGGCCGCAGCCGATGCGGCGGCTTCCGCAATGGATCGGGTCGCCGCGGGATTTGCCCTCGGCAAGCTGCTCGACGAAGCGGAGCGCTACGACGACGCGTTCGAAGCCTATCGGGCAGCGAACGCACTGTTCCTGAGCGCAACCGGCAGGCGCTACGACCGCGCCACCACGGCGGCCCAAGTCGACCGGATCATCGCCGAGCCCTTTTCGCCGCCCGCCGGACCCGCCTCGGACCTTGCGGTGTTCGTCGTGGGCATGCCGCGCTCGGGCACCAGCTTGATCGAGCAGATCGCCGCCAGCCATCCACAGGTGCATGGTGCAGGCGAGCTGAAGGCCATCGGCCGCATCGCAGAATCGCCGCGTGCCCTCAAGATGGCGCAAGAACATCTCGAACACCTGCGCCGTATCGGCGGCGGCGCCGCGCGCGTGATCGACAAGATGCCGGACAACATCTTCCTGCTCGGCCGCATCGTCGGGCTATATCCGGCCGCGCGCGTGATCTTCTGCCGCCGCGACCCCAGGGATACGTGCCTATCCTGCTTCTTCACGCTGTTCGCGTCGGGAAACCCGTTTTCCTACGATCTTTCCGATTGCGCCGAGCGCCAGCGCCAGACTTCGCGCCTGATGCGCCATTGGCAAGACAACCTGCCGCTCGCGAACCTGACGATCGACTACGAAAGCCTGGTCCGCGATCCCGAGGGCCAGTCGCGGCGCCTTATCGCGTTCCTCGGGCTCGACTGGGACCCGGCCTGCCTCGATTTCCACAAAACGTCGCGCGCCGTGGCGACCGCGTCGAGCTGGCAGGTGCGCCAGCCGCTCTATGCGCGATCGGTCGGCCGCTGGCGCCATTATGCCAAGCATCTCGACGCACTCGGCGACTTCGGCTGAAAAGCAAAGGGGCTGAAAAGCAAAACGGCGGCCAAGAAGGCCGCCGTTTCCCCTCATCCTTGCGAGGACGTTACCGCTTTTTGCGACGGAACCGCGCTGCCACGCCGGCAAGCCCGATGCCGAACAGCGCCAGCGTCGCGGGCTCCGGCGCGCCGACCGGCGGGCCGACTTTCGGCGGCGCCGACAGATTGATGGACTCTTCCAGCGAGAAAAACGCCATGCCGCCGTTCGGAATGCCGCCGATGAAGTTCACGAACCCATTGCTTGCGTCGGTGACCGTGAACCAAGCCTGCGGGCCGCCGTAGCCGCCAAAGCTGGTGTCCATCGCGTTGGGCGAAATGCCGAGATAGTTGTCGATGCCGTCGCTGCCGTCGAACCCAAAGATGTTCGAGCCCGAGAGCGCAAACGAAGTGATCGTGTGTCCGCTGTTGTTGTGGACACCAACCAGCGCATCATCCGATCCGTCGTAGTTGCCGCCTGGGCCGCTCGTCGAAATCGAACCGTCGCCGTTGAACGTGATGATGAAATTGCAGTCGGGCGCCACGCCGTCGAACGCACCGCCGTGCGAGGTCAGCGTGGTCGTGTCCGGGCAGCCGTTGGCCGTCAGCGTGCCATCCCATGCGGCTTGCGCCTGTCCCATGGTCAACGCGGCGATCGCTGCGCCTGCCATCAGGCCGAGCATTTTCTTCATGTGGAATCCTCCGAATCGCTGCTGGATGCGTCGACGGCACCCGGTTGTCCCATAGAAAAGCAATCACCGTGCCAGCAATGGTCGGTGTGCGATCCGTCAACGGCGGCAAGACGTTAGATCTCATGACTCAAGGGCGGGAACCCGGCGGTGTAAACGGCGCTGACACTCCGCAGCGGGCTCAGCGCAAGTCCGAGCCGACGGCGGCGTCGATGGCGCGCGCCCATTCCACCTTTTCGCTTTCGCTCAAAAAGGAGCCGGCGAAGCTGTTGTGAGTGAGCGTAACAGCCTCAGCCTTGGAAAGCCCCAGCGCGCCGGCAACCGCTGTGAAATTTTCCCCCGCATAGCCGCCGAAAAAGGCGGGATCGTCGGAGTTCACGGTCGCGTTGAGGCCGAGATCGAGCATGCGCTTGAGGGGATGGTGCTTGAGGTCCTTGACCACGCGCAACTTGAGATTCGAAAGCGGGCAAACAGTCAGCGTCATCCCGTCCGCGACCAGGCGTTCGACCAGACAGGAATCCTCGAGCGCGCGGTTGCCGTGGTCGATGCGGTCCACCTTGAGCACGTCGAGCGCCTCCCAGACGTATTCCGGCGGGCCTTCCTCGCCGGCATGCGCCACCAGCTTCATTCCCGCCGCGCCCGCCGCGGCGAACACACGGGCGAACTTCGAAGGCGGATGCCCCACTTCCGAGGAATCGAGCCCGACGCCCGTGAGTCGTTCGAACCAGGGTTCGGCTTCGCGCAACGTGGCAAACGCCTCGTCCTCGCTGAGGTGCCGAAGGAAGCAGAGAATGAGCCGAAAGGTGATGCCGAAGCGGCGTTCGCCCTCTTTCAGGCCGGACCAGATGCCGTCGATCACCACCGCGAACGGGATGCCGCGGGCGGTGTGCGTCTGCGGGTCGAAGAACACCTCTACATGCCGCACGTTGTCCTGCGCCACGCGCTTCAGGTAGGCGAAGGCAAGCTCGTGGAAATCCCGTTCGGTGCGCAGCACGCAGGCGCTGCGATAATAGATGTCGAGGAAGTCCTGCAGGTTCGAGAAGCGGTAGGCCGCCCGCACCTCGTCCACGCTGGCGAACGGGATGTCCACCTTGTTCCGCCGGGCGATGGCGAACATCAGCTCGGGCTCGAAGCTGCCTTCGAGATGCAGGTGGAGTTCGGCTTTGGGGAGCTTGGAGATGAAGGAGTCGTCCATGGCGAAAGATGACAGAGTCACCGAGACACTGGCAACAGTTGTCATTCCCGGCCGAGCGACACGTCAGTGTTGCAAGGGGAAGGGAACCCAGGTTTTCCGACCGAAATCATCCACACGATATGGCACGGATGCGCGGCCAGTTGTCTTTAGGACGGACCGCCTTTGCTGGCTGGATCCCCTTCCCTCGCATCGCGCTTGCGCGCAATGCCCGCCGGGGATGACATCAACGCTTGCATTCGAATGGTCGAAGTCGCAGGCAAGCGCCTCGCTCACAAGCACATGCCGGCCGAGGCGCCTTCGATCCCTGTGATCCGGCCGTCGGCGGCCGCTTTCCAGCCGGCCATGACGGTCATCCGGCAGAACGGCTCCTGCCAGGCATAGACGGCGATGCGCCCGCGCGGGTCGACCCAGAATCCCTGCCGGCGCAGCACCGTGGTCATGCCCGCCTCGTCGGTGCCGGGCGGGAAACGACGCCTCAGCGTGGCGGTCCACTTGGCATCGGGCACAGGACGGCCGCGCGCTTCGATCCTCTGTTCGCCCAGAATGGCCGGCGGCTCGCCGGTGCTCCGGCCGATCGCGACCCACGCAATGAGGTACAGCAGCGCCAGCACGCCGCCCAGCCCGAGCAGCACGGTTATGAGAAAACGCCCCGTTTTCCTCCAGTGCCCCGTGGCTCACTCCCTCGCATGCGCCAGCGCGCCTGCAACGTAGGTGCGCGCCACGGCACGATCATCGCCCAAAACCGCCAGCGCGAACAGACGCTCGGCGACGGACGAGGTCTGGGCCCAGCGCCGCTTGAGCAGCGGCAACGCCTTGGCGTCGAGCACCAGGAAATCCGCCTCCTTGCCCGGCGCGAAATTGCCGATCTTGTCGTCGAGCCGCAGCGCCCGCGCCGCGCCCAGCGTGGCGAGATAGAACAGCTTGAGAGCGCCCACCGCCTGCTTCCGCATCTGGCAGACCTTGAAGGCCTCGTTCATGGTGGCGAGCAGCGACAGGCTGGTGCCCGCGCCGACATCCGTCGCCAATCCTACGCGCGCGCCTGCGGTCTCCGCCGCCGCCAGGTCGAACAAGCCGCTGCCGAGGAAGAGGTTTGAAGTCGGGCAGAACGCCACGCCAGCGCCCGACCTGCCGAGCCGCGCCCATTCGCCGGCGGAAAGATGCAGGCAATGGGCAAACACCGAATGCGGCGTCGCCAAGCCAAACTGCTCGTAGACACCGAAATAGTCGCTTGAGGCGGGAAATGCCCGATGCACGGCGGCCAGTTCATCGAGGTTCTCCGACAGATGCGTGTGCAGCTTGACGCCGGGGTACTCGGCGAGCAGGCGGCCCGCCAGCTCAAGCTGGCGCGCGCTGGAGGTCAGCGCAAAGCGCGGCGTCACGGCATAGTCGAGCCGGCCCCTGCCGTGCCAGTCGCGGATCAGGGCGCGGCTTTCCATGTAACCTGTTTCGGCGGTATCGGAGATGCCGGCGGGCGCGTTCACGTCCATCAGCACCTTGCCGGTGATGAGGCGCATGTTGCGCTTGTAGCTTTCCATAAACAGCGCTTCGGCTGAAACCTTATGCGCGGTGGCGAACACCAGCGCCGTCGTCGTGCCGTTGGCGAGCAACTGGTCGAGGAAAAAACGCGCGGTTTCGGCGGCGACCTCCTTGTGGTGGAAGGCGGCCTCGGCCGGAAACGCGTAGTTCGACAGCCACTGCAGGAGCTGGGTGCCCGGCGAGGCGACGATGTCGACCTGCGGGAAATGCACGTGCGCGTCGACGAATCCCGGCACGATGATCGCATCGGCGAAGCGTTCCACGGGCGCGCCCTTGAGCGCGGGGACGATGTCGTTCCAGGCGCCCAGCTCGGCAACGTGACCGTCTTCCACGATCAGTGCGCCGTCGTCGAAATGCGCGGCCGCGCCCTCGCCCCGCGAAGGGTCGTCGAGAAGGTGGAAGATCGTGCCTCTGAATGCCTGACGTGCCATGGAGCTGTCATCCCCGGCCGAGCGGCGCGAATGCGACGCGAGGGGAAGGGGGCCCAGGCGTCCAAACCTGGGCTGCGCCGATCATAGCGCACAAAAGAGCCTGCGAAATCTTCAACATGGGCCGGGCTTGACTACCTGGGTCCCCCTCCCTTCGTGCGAGCGCAAGCGCTCTCACTCAGCCGGGGACGACGATTGTTTTGTTTCTTCTCACGTTACCCGCGCATGCACGAGCGGCCGCGGCGGGGGCGCCGTATCGCCGATCTCGATCGTTTCCGCAAGCGCGGCACAAGCACACGCCGCCGAAGCCTCGTCCCGGGCGTGCACCAGCGCCAGCGCATCGCCCGTCGAGACTCTCGTGCCCACCGGAAGGACGTCCGAAAGGCCAACGGCGAGGTCGATCGTGTCGGCCGTACTGCGCCGGCCGCCGCCGAGATCGACCACCACGAGCCCGATGTTGCGCGTCTTCTGCCGCGCGATCACGCCCGAACGCGCCGCCGCGCAGGCCACGGTGACCGGCGCGCGAACGAGGTATTTCGCGCTTCGTTCGAGAAAGTCGTTCGGACCGCCGAGCGCCGCCACCATCTCGGAGAACTTGGCCGCCGCCTTGCCCGATTCGAGCGCCGCCTGCGCCTTGGCTTGACCCTCCTCCGGCGTCGCCGCCAGCATGCCGGTCGCCAGCATCTCGCCCGCCAGCGCCACCGTGACGGCATGGAGCCGCGGCTCGCGGGCCTTGCCGATAAGGTAATCCACGGCTTCCGCGACCTCGATGGCGTTGCCCGCTGTGGTGCCCAGCACCTCGTCCATGTCGGTCAGCAGCGCGGTCGTTTTGAGTCCCGCACCTTCGGCGATTCTCACAATAGTCTCGGCCAGTTCCCTGGCGCTGTTGAGGTCCTGCATGAACGCGCCGGAGCCCAGCTTCACGTCCATTGTGAGGCCCTGAAGGCCCGCCGCCAGCTTCTTCGACAGGATCGAGGCGCAGATCAGCGGGATCGATTCGACCGTGGCTGTGACGTCGCGCACGGCATAGATGCGCTGGTCGGCAGGCGCCAGATCGGCGGTCTGGCCGATGATGGCGCAACCCACCTCGCCGACCACGCGGCGCAGGGTGGAAAGATCCGGCTGGGCGCGGTAGCCGGGAATGGCGCCGAGCTTGTCGAGCGTGCCGCCGGTGTGGCCAAGCCCGCGGCCGGAGATCATCGGCACATGGCCGCCGCACGCCGCCACGATCGGGGCGAGCATCAGGCTGACCTTGTCGCCCACGCCGCCGGTGGAGTGCTTGTCGAGGACCGGGCCGACGCCTTCCCATCTCAGCACGGTTCCCGATTGCGTCATGGCGCGGGTGAGCGCCACGCGCTCGGACATCGCCATGCCGCGGAAGAACACGGCCATGGTGAAGGCCGAGACCTGGCTCTCGCTTATCGTGCCGGCGGTGACGCCCATGATGAACTCGGCGATTTCGGCGTCCGAAAGCGCACCGCCGTCGCGTTTCTTGCGGATGATTTCTTGGGGGAGCATCGGACTATTTCTTGAGGATGGTGGGGCCGAAGGACATCGGGAACAGCTCGCCAAGGGTGACGGTTTTTTTGATGCCGGTCGGGTCGGCGACATGGATCGGCAAGTCGTCGGACGCGAACTCGCGCAGGCGCTGGCGGCAGGCGCCGCAGGGCGTGCAGAGATCATCGCCCTCTGGGCCGATCACCAAGGCCTCGGTGATGCGCCTCTCGCCGTCGGCGATCATGGCGGCCAAAGCCGAGACTTCGGCGCAGTGGCCGACCGGATAGGCGATGTTCTCGACGTTGGTGCCGGCATAGAGCTTGCCGTTCGCAGCGCGAACCACCGCCGCGACTTGGTATTTCGAATAAGGGGCATAGGCGCGGGTCCGCATGGTCCGTGCCAGCGCCAGCATATCTTGGCTCATTGCACCTTCTCGCATGCAACGCCGTCCGCGCGATGGCGCGGCCCCGTCAACAATAGCACAGTCTAGCTCGGCATGGCGGTGATTGCGGCCGGAATGGCTCCCACCAGGGCCGCGCTCATGCAGGTCGCGAAGAAGCCCGCCAGCATCGCCTTGCCCACCATCTTGATGACCTCGTCGCGGCGCTCGGGCAAGAGCACCGAATAACCGGCGAGATTGATCCCGACCGAGGCGACGTTGGCAAACCCGCACAGCGCATAGGTCATGATCGTGCGGGTGCGCTCGGTCAGCTCCGCCGCCGGAATGGCACCCAGCCTGATGAAGGCGGTGAACTCGGTCAGCATCATCTTGGTGCCGAGCAGCTGTCCGGCCGTCTGGATTTCGCTTGACTGGATGCCGAGGCACCAGGCAACCGGCGAGAAGACGTAGCCGAGGATGCGTTCGACGCTGATCGGGGCGCCCCAAACCGGCGGCAGGGCGCCGAGCATCATATTGACCATCGCGACCAGGGCAACGAACACGATCAGGCACGCGGCGACATTGACCGCGATCTGCATGCCGTCATGGATGCCCTTCATGATCGCGTCCATCGAACTCTTATAGACGCGCTCGTCCGGCGGCATCTTGTCCTGGGCGGCTTCGGCTGCCGGATCGCGCGGGATCAGGATGCGCGCCAACAGAATCCCTGCCGGCGCCGAAATGATCGAGGCGGTCAGGATATGCGCGGCGGCGCCCGGCAGAACACCCTGCAGAATGGTGACATAAGCCACCATGGTGGAACCGGAAACGCACGCCATGCCCACGGTGATGAGCAGAAACAGCTCCGAGCGCGTCAAGCGGTTGAGATAGGCGCGGATGATAATGGGGCCTTCGACTTGGCCCATGAAGATGGTGGCCGCTGCCGCGAGGGCGGTGGGACCGCGCAGGCCCATGGTGCGCGAGAACACGAAGCCGAACGCTTTGGTGATCCACTTCAGGATGTGCCAGTGCCACAGAAGCGCCGCCAGCGTGCACACCACCATGATCACCGGCAGGACGCGGAAGCCGAAGACGAACAGCGCGCCGGGAGTGGTCAGCGGATATGGCTGAGGATTGGTGCCGCTCAAAAAGCCGAAGACGAAGGCGGTGCCGGCCTGGGCGGACTTCGCCAAGCCGTCGAACACCGCCCCGAAATTGGTCAGGCCGGCGCGGATCGCGGGCACGCCGAACAGCGCCAGCACCAGCGCCAGCTGCAGGCCGATCGCCCCGATGGTGAGGAGGAACGGGAAGCGCCGCTTGTTCTCAGAGAACAGCCAGCACAAGACGAGGATCAGCAAAACCCCCGCCAAGCTTTGCAGATTGAGCGGACTCATCACACCGTGAAACATGCCCCGAATTCCCCCGCTAGAGCGGCGTACGCAAAAGTGTCTGCGGTTTTGCGCGAAAACGCCGCGAAAATCAAAGAACTCGAGCGAAGCGCCAAGCGCTTTGCTCGAGCTTGTGCGCCAGTCACCGCCGACTGCGGCGCGACGTCACTTGCCCATATGACGCGGGGGACCTTCCGGGCTGGCCGCGTCGGATCACCTCGTCTAGGCCCCGTATGGAATCCAGATGTTCTTCACCTGTGTCGCATGCCGCAGGAATTCGCGCCCCTCGCCGTTCGCCAGCCAGTCCCGCGGACCTTGCGTCCAGACCTGCTTGATGTCGTCGGCCGAGGCGTCGTCGATCGCCGCGCTGAGCCCGCCGAAATACCAGATGGCGTCGACCGCGTGATGCTTCGCCAACTCCAGCGCCAGCCCATCGCGGCCGCCGGTGACGATGTTCACCACGCCGCCCGGCACGTCGGAGGTTTCCAGCACCTGATAGAAATCGGTCGCGACCAGCGGATGTTTTTCCGATGGTACGATCACCACGCGATTGCCCATTGCCACGGCCGGCGCCCACAGCGAGGTGAAGGCCAGCAGCGGCGCCTCGTCGGGGCAGGCGATCGCGATCACGCCGACCGGCTCGTTCATGGCGAGCGTCACTCCGCGGATCGGCGGATTGTGCACAGCTCCGTCGTACTTGTCGGCCCAGGCGGCGTAGGTGAAAAGGCGCTTGACCGAGGTTTCCACCTCCTTCGCCGCGGCGGCTTTCGAAACACCGGTCATGGCGCGAAGGCGCGCGGCGAACTCGCCCGAGCGCTGCACCAGGTTCTCGGCGACATAATAGAGTATCTGCGCGCGCGCGTGGCCGGTGGTCGTGCCCCAGCTTTCCGCCTTCGCGGCGGCTTCCACCGCGTTGCGAATGTCCTTGCGATTGCCCTCGCCCACGTGGCCGACGAACGCTCCGCCCGGCCCTTTGATCGCGCGGCTGTAGCCGCCGTCGGGACGCGCCTGCTTGCCGCCGATATAGAGTTTGGCGGTGCGATCGATTTCGTCAGTGATGATCTCGGGCGCGGCATCCGACACGGGCGCGGCCGGAACCTGCTTCGCCTTGGCTTTCAGGTAATCCAGCATGCCTTCGCGGCCGCCTTCGCGCCCATAACCGGACTCGCGATAGCCGCCGAAGCCGACCGCCGCGTCGAACTGGTTGGTGCAGTTCACCCACACCACGCCGCATTTGATCTTGGGCGCGAGGTCGAGCGCGACGTTGATGTCCTCGCTCCAGATCGAGGCCGCAAGACCATAGCGCGTGTTGTTGGAAAGCTGCGCGGCTTCCGCGGGCGTGCGGAAGGTCATCGCCACCAGCACCGGGCCGAAGATCTCTTCCTGCGCCACGGTGGAGGCGGGTTCGACATTGGTCAGCAGCGTCGGCGGATAGAAGCAACCTTCGGGGCAGCGCGACGTCTGGAATATCTGCGCGCCTTCGGCCACGCCCTGCTGCACCAGCTTGTCGATGCTGGCGCGCTGGGTCATCGAGACGATGGCGCCCACGTCGGTCGCCTTGTCGAGCGGATCGCCGACGCGCAGCGTTTCCATGCGCGCCTTCAGCTTGGCGACGAAGCGGTCGGCCACGCTTTCCTGCACGAACAGGCGCGAGCCCGCGCAGCAGACCTGACCCTGGTTGAACCAGATCGCATCGACCGCGCCCTCCACCGCGCCGTCGAGGTCGGCGTTCTCGAACACCACGAAGGGCGACTTGCCGCCGAGTTCCATGGTGAGCTTCTTCCCCGTTCCCGCGGCCGCCTTGATGATGCCGCGGCCGACTTCGGTCGAACCGGTGAAAGCGATTTTGTTCACGTCCGGATGGCGCACGATCACGTCGCCGACCGCGCCCGGCCCGGTGATGATGTTGACCACGCCCGGCGGGATTTTCGCTTCCTCGCAGACGTGCGCGAACAGGAGCGTGGAGAGGCTGGTTTCCCTGGATGGCTTCAGCACGATGGTGTTGCCGGCCGCCAGCGCGGGGGCGACTTTCCACGCCATGATCAGGAACGGGAAGTTCCACGGCACGATCTGGCCGATCACGCCGACGGGCTCGTAATCGGGGAATTCGCTTTCGAGCAGCTGCGCCCAGCCGGCGTGGTGATAGAAATGGCGCACCGCCAGCGGCACGTCGATGTCGCGCGTTTCGCGGATCGGCTTGCCGTTGTCCATCGTTTCCAGCACCGCGAACAGCCGCGAATGCTTCTGGATCAGCCGCGCCAGCGCATAGAGGTAGCGTGCCCTGCCCGCTCCGCCGAGCTTGGCCCAGCCCGGCTGCGCCGCGCGCGCGGCCTTCACCGCGGCATCGATGTCTTCAGGTGCCGCGTGCGCGATGGCGGCGAGCTTTTCGTTCGTCGCCGGATTGATGCTGTCGATGCGCTTGCCGCCGGTGGGAGCAACCCAGGCGCCGTTGATGTAAAGGTCGAAGCTGCGATTGTGGAGATCGAGCCAGGCTTCCACCGGCGCGGCGCTTTCCGGCGCAGGGCCGTATTCCATGGTTTCGAGGATTTCAGCGACATTGGTCATCGACTTGGTCCTTTACCTCCCCCTTGCGGGGAGGTCGAAATGCGGAGCGGAGCGAAGCGGAGCATTTCGCGCGGGGGGCGGTGCCAAACGGAGCCGCGGCTCCCCACCCGAAGCGCTGCGCGCTTCGACCTCCCCGCGAAAGGGAGGTTAAGAGGAAGAGAGACGCCGTCGGGTGCATCGACCTCAACCCATCGGGTGGCGGTGGGCGGAAGAGTAGCGGCCGCTCACGAAGTGATCCAATTGCCGTTCGATGTCGGTCAACAGGCTGGAGGCGCCGACGCGGAACAGGCTCGGCTGCAGCCATTCCACGCCCAACTCCTCCTTCATCAGCAACTGGAAGTTCATCACGGTCTTGGCGTCGGAGATGCCGCCCGCGGGCTTGAAGCCCACCTTGTAGCCGGTCAGCCGGCGCCATTCGCGGATCGTGCGCACCATGGTGAGCGCCACCGGCAGCGTGGCATTGACGGTCTCCTTGCCGGTGGACGTCTTGATGAAATCCGCGCCCGCCATCATGCACACCATCGAGGCCTTCGCGACATTGGCCAGCGTGCCGAGATCGCCCGTGCCCAGGATCGTTTTCAGATGCGCCGGGCCGCAGGCTTCGCGGAACGCCTTGACCTCGTCGTAGACCGCCTGCCAGTTGCCGGTGAGCACGTTGGCGCGCTTCAAGACGATGTCGATCTCGCGCGCGCCTGCGGCGGCCGAGGCTTCCACTTCCTTGATGCGCAGGTCGAGCGGATTGAGGCCCGCGGGGAAGCCGGTCGAAACGGCGGCGACCGGTATGGCGGTACCCTTCAGGGCTTCCACGGCAACGGGGATCATCTCGTGATAGACGCACACCGCCCCCGCGGTGATGCCGCGATCGCCGATGCCCATCGCATCCAGCAGATCCTGGCGCACGGGCTGGCGCGCTTTGGCACAGAGCCGGCGCACGCGTCCGGGCGTGTCGTCGCCCGACAGCGTGGTGAGATCGATGCACGTGACCGCCTTTACGAGCCACGCGGCCTGCCACTGCTTCTTCACCGTGCGGCGGCCCGGCAGGGTTGCGACCCGGCGCTCGCTGGCGCTGCGGTTGACGCGAATGGAATCGACGAGATCGGGATCGAAGGCCGCGATGGGGTTTCGGCCGCCAACGGGGGCATGGTCGTTCGACGGGACCGGTTGTATCTTGAACATTATTTAACGGTTTCACCGGCCTAAGGCCGAGTCAAGCGGCCCCGGGCCGCAGCCTGTGCACAAGGTCCTTCACGCTATACTGCGCGTCACGGGGGACGAGGGATGGGCAGAGTTCTGGTGCGCGGCGTGCTGCCGGCTGTGGCGGCGGGGGTGGTGCTTTTCATTCTGGTGATGACGGCGTGCGGGTTCGTGCAGGGCGAACTGGTTCTGGCGCAGGCAACCAAATTCGCCGCGCTGGAAAAGGCGCTGAACTTCGCTTTCATCGGATTTCTGTTCGTGATGGCGACCGGAACGGCGCCGAACATGGCGATGAAGGCCTTGGGCGTGCGAAACGCGGCAGCCTACCTGCTGAACGGCGCGGTTTCGGGCGTCGTCGCCGAGCGCTGCTACTTCCTCGAAAACGACGTGTGGGACACGTGGGATTTCTCGACGCCCCACTTCGCCGTCATCCTGACCGGCGCCGTCCATGATTTTCCGGCGTTCCTCTCCGGGATGGCGCGTATGCTGCCCGAAGCCGCCATTCCGGTCGCGGTGGGCCTGATCTCCGCAGGTTCCTACTGGCTCCTGTTCGCGCGGAGGAACGCGCGCCGCGCCGCTGCGCCGCCGGCCCCGGATCAACCGGAATTGTTCGTCCCCCGGCGATAGCGGACGCGATGCTGCGGTTGAGCCGATGAAATGCTAAAAGCGGCACGTCACTTCCAGGCGAGGATTCGATGCTGCGCACGCTGGTCTTGGGTGTTCTTGCCGCAGCCGCCGCCGCGCATGCGCAGACAACCGTCAAGGTGGACGTCGACAAACCCGAAGGCGCACTGACCCATCCCTGGACATATTTCGGTTACGACGAACCGAACTACACCTACAGCGCCAACGGCCGAAAGCTCCTAGGCGAGCTCAAGCGGAGCGATCGCGCGCCGGTCTATGTCCGCGCTCACAATCTTCTCACCAGCGGCGACGGCACCGGCTCGCTGAAATGGGGATCGACCAACGTCTACACCGAAGACGCGCAGGGCCGCCCGGTCTACGACTGGAAGATCGTCGATCGCATCTTCGACGCCTATCGCAACGCCGGCGTGCGCCCGCTGGTGGAGATCGGCTTCATGCCGGAGGCGCTGACCACCGGCCCCGCCCCCTACCGCCACGATTTCCCGCACGGCTCCATCTTTACCGGTTGGAGCTGGCCGCCCAAGGACTACGCCAAATGGGGCGAGTTGGTGTTCCAGTTCGCCAAGCACCTGCGCGCGCGCTACGGCGACGAGTATGTCAAGACCTGGCTGTGGGAGGTGTGGAACGAGCCGGACATTCCCTATTGGCACGGAACGGCCGAGGAATTTTTCCGCCTCTACGACGTTTCCGCCGATGCCGTGCAGCGCGCGATTCCGTTCGCAGCGGTCGGCGGGCCGGACGCGACGGGGCCGGCGAGCCCGAACGCCGAGGAGTTCCTCCACCGGTTCCTCGACCACTGTGCCCACGGAAAGAACTATGCGACGGGAAAGACCGGTTCGCCGCTCGCCTTCGTCAGCTTCCATCCCAAGGGCAAGGCGCAGTGGGCCGACGGCCACGTGCGGATGGGCATGGCGCCACAACTTGCCGCCGCCGAAAACGGCTTCAAGATCGTCGCGAGTTTTCCCGAATGGAAGCACACGCCGGTCATCCTGGGCGAGAACGATCCCGAGCCGTGCGCTGGCTGCTCGCCCAGGGACCATCCCGAAGACAACTACCGCAACGGGCCGATCTATGCGGCGTACAACGCGGTGGACTTCATCCACACGATGGAAGCGGCCGAGCGCGACGGCGTGATGCTGCAAGCCATGGTGACCTGGGCGTTCCAGTTCGACGGCCAGCCTATCTTCGCAGGCTTTCGCGATCTGGCGACCGACGGCATCGACAAGCCGGTGCTCAACGGCTTCCGCATTCTGGGAATGCTAGACGATACGCGCGTGCGCGCCGTCAGCAGTGCGCCTGGCGGCGATATCGTGCCGAACGGCGTGCCTTCCGCGATCGTCGAGGCGCTGGCCGCGCGCGGCAAGAACGAGGCCACCGTGCTGTTGGTTCATTACCGCGACGATGAGATCGCCACGCCCGACGCCCATGTCGCGCTGACGTTTGCCGGTCTTCCGGCGCAGAAGGTGACGGTGGAGCGCTTCCGCGTCGACGGCACGCACGCCAACGCGTTTGCCGCCTGGCAGGCGATGGGCTCACCGGAAAAGCCTTCGCCGGAGCAGTTGCGCAAGCTCGATGCCGCGGGGCGATTGCAGCGCGACGGCGCCACCCGGCTTCTGCCCGTCGCCGAAGGCACATTGACGCTCGACGAAACCGTACCGGTGGAAGGACTCGAGCTGGTGCGCGTGCGCTGGCATTGAAGTCGTTGCCGGCACTTGCGCAATAAACAGTCGCCCTGCCCTGTGATCCGGCAACATGCCGCGTTGCCATCGCCGCCCATTTCTGCATCTTGCCTAACTTGTAAGCAGTTGCCTGCGAGGGGATCGCAATGATCAATGGCGCCGATACCGCCTGGCTGATGACGTCGGGCGCACTCGTTCTGATGATGACGCTTCCGGCATTGGGCTTCTTCTACGCGGGCCTGGTGCAGGCCAAGAACATCCTGTCGATTCTGTTCCAGTGCTTCGCCATCGCGGGCGTCGTTTCGCTGCTGTGGTTCGCCTTCGTCTACAGCGAGGCTTTCTCCGGCACAGGCGCGTGGATCGGCGATCTCAATGCCGCCTTCCTGTTGAACGCGGCGCGCGAGGCCGCCCATCCGGGCACCTCGATCCCCGAAAGCGTCTTTGTGATGTTCCAGATGACATTCGCGATCATCACGCCCGCTCTCATCATCGGCGCCTATGTTGAGCGCATCAAATTCGGTGCGGTGTTGCTGTTCTCGTCGCTGTGGCTTGTGCTCGTCTACGCGCCTGTGTGCCACTGGGTATGGGGCGGCGGCTTCTTCGCGGCACGCGGCGTGATGGACTTCGCGGGCGGCATCGTGGTGCATCTGACCGCCGGATTGTCCGCCATCGTGGCCGCCTGGACGCTCGGTCCGCGGCTCGGCTTCCCCCGCTCCATCCAGCCGCCGCATGCGCCCTGGATGGTGATGGTCGGCGCCGCTTTCCTGTGGGTGGGTTGGTTCGGCTTCAACGCGGGCAGCGCGCTCAAAGCCGGCGCGGACGCGGGCATGGCGATGCTGGCGACGCATCTGGCCGCCGCCACCGCGACCTGCGTGTGGGTGGCGATCGAGTGGATCAAGTTCGGCAAGCCGAGCCTGGTCGGCGCGGTGACCGGCGCGGTGGCGGGACTGGCCACCATCACGCCGGCCTCGGGCTATGTCGGCCCCCTGGGCGCGGTGACGCTGGGGGCGTTGGGCGGCGGCGTCTGCTACATGGCGGTGCTGTTGGTGAAGCGCGGCTTCAAGGTGGACGACGCGCTCGACGTGCTGGGCGTGCACGGCGTCGGCGGCGCGCTCGGCAGCCTGCTGGTTCCGTTCATGGTCGGCATTGGCGTGGGCGGCGCGACGCTCGCCCGTTCGCCGCTCGCCCAATTCGGCGTGCAGGCCGAGGCCGTGGCGGTGGCCGGCCTCTGGTCGTTGGCCGTGACGTTCGTCATTATCCAGGTCGTCAAGGCCGCCGCCGGTTGGCGCATCGCCCGCGAAGCCGAAGTCCAGGGGCTCGACTTCTCGAGCCACGGCGAAACCGGCTATCACACTGCGGGTTAGGAGAATTTCATGAAACTCGTCATCGCCATCATCCAGCCGCACCGCCTCGACGCCGTGCGCGACGCCCTGCTCGCCATCGGCAACGAAGGCATGACCGTGTCGGAAGTGCGCGGCTACGGCCGCCAGAAGGGCCACAAAGAGGTCTATCGCGGCGCCGAATACAACATCAGCTTCATCCCCAAGCTGAAGCTGGAAGTTGCGGTGGCCGACGAGCGCCTCGAACCCGTGGTGGAAGCCATCCGCAAGGCGGCGCATACCGGCAAGATCGGCGACGGCAAGGTCTTCGTGGTCGATCTCGAATCCGCGCTGCGCGTGCGCACCGGCGAACGCGACGCCGACGCGCTGTAGTCCGCGCCATGAACAAGCCCGACGGACGCGGCTGGTCGAGGCGGGAGCTGCAGCAGCTAAAGGCGCTGTCGTCGCCCGAGGCGATTCAGGGCTTCCTCGACGCGATCCCCTACAATCCGCTCGCCACCTGCCGTTCGCCGCAACGCGTGCTGCATGACCGCACTGCCAATTGCACGGAAGGCGCCCTGTTCGCGGCGGCCGCGCTCGGCCTGATCGGGGAGCCGCCGCTGCTGATCGACCTGCGCGCGGTCCGCGACGACGATCACGTCATCGCGCCATTCCGCCGGCGGGGCCGCTGGGGCGCGGTGTCGAAGTCGAACTTCTCCGGTTTGCGCTACCGCTCTCCGATCTTCCAGTCGGTCGAGAGCCTGGCGCATTCGTACTTCGACCAGTTCTTCAACCTCGAGCGCGAACTTTCGCTGCGTTCGTTCTCGCGGCCTATGAGCCTTGCGGCCAAGCGCTTCGATGGCTGGCAGTTCCGGCGCGACGAGCTGGACGACATCTGCGACCACCTCGACACCTATCGGCACTGGCCGATTCTGGAAAAGGGCGGCGAGCGCGAATTGCGCCCGGTCGACGACCGCTTGTTCAGGTCGGCGCTGCTCGGGTCGGTGCGCAAGGGGCTCTACGGGTACGAACCGGGCTGATTACCGCGCGCGGTAGAACGTGACCACGCCGCCCATGTTCACGTCCTGCATCGTGAACTGGTTGGGACCCTGGAACGTGATCCGGTAGGTGCCGCCGGGCGGCTTGCTGGTGGGCTCCTGCGTGGTGTAGCCGCCGACCGTACCGGTGGGATGGTAGACAGGCATCGTCCTCGGCTGCCAATCCTCAACCGCGAAGCTCACCACGCCCTGCTGGAACGAGCGCAGGTGCCCGGTCTGCATGGTCATGATGGCGGGCGTGCGTTCGACCTCGCTGAAACTGCCATCGGGACCGACGACCAGCTGCATGGCGATGCCCATGAATGTTCCGTTCCACGTGCCGGCCATTTGGGCGACCTGCGCCTTCGCCGGCATCAATGCGATGACGAGCGCCGCAGCAGCGCCCAAGCCCAGTCTCGACATCCTGCGCCCTCCTAGTGTCGTGGTTTCGAAGTTCGCACCATCACCGATATCGGCCGCTTGGCGAACTTCGAAACCAAGGCGACACCAGGATTCAATGGGTTGCTGGTGTCCTTGCGATTCCGAAACTCGCAGCAAGCCGGTATCGAGATGCGGCGAATTTCGAAATCGGGACACACGTTTCCAGGCGCCCCATCATAGGCTGGCGGCAGCCGGGTGCAAATTGACGGATTGGTCGAAACGTCTGCGACCCAACGAAGGATGCTCGGCAGAATCCCCAAGAACCGCAATATCTGAAAGCATCCAGCGACAAACCCCACGAGTGCGGCCACGCCAGCATCCGCAATCAAACAGGGACGCATCAGATTTCACAGTACGCGCCCAGCTGTTCGAGCGCCCCGTGCCGTGGGCCGCAAAACCGGTCGCGATTCCGCCGGGGCTTAGGACTCGGACGGACGACTGCTCCAGCAGCTCGAACGTGCTGCGCTTCCAAGCCGCTATTTTCTGCCGTTGCCGCTCTTGGAGTACTCCGGCCGCTTGATCAGCCAGATCACGGGGAAGACGACCAGCGTGATCCAGAACATGAACAGGAAATCGTTGGCATAGGCCTCGATCGCGGCGCGGATCGAGATGGCGCCGTTCAACATGGCGCGCGTCATGGGCAGCTGCATGTTGAAAAACAGTGACGGCGCGTTGATGCCCAGCGCCCGGTTGAACGGCGTGGCAAACCGCGTCAGGTCGGAGTGGATCGCCTGAAAGCTGTTGGAGAGAATCGTGGTGGTGATCGAAATGCCGATCGCCGCGCCGATGTTGCGCACCAGGTTCATCAGCGAGGTGCCATCGGGGCGAAAGCGGCCCGGCATGGTGGCAAACGCAACGAGCTGCAGCGGCGAGAACACAAAGCCGAGGCCGAAGCCCTGAACCACGGTCACAAACAAGAGGTGCGCGTTGTCGATCGACGGCGTCCACTGCGACATCTGCCACAGCGACCACGCCATGGCCATGGCTCCCACCGTGATCTGCCAGCGCGGATCGATGTGGTTGGCGATGCGTCCGGTGATCGCCAGTGCGACGATCGTGCCGAGCCCGCGCGGACCCAAGAGCAGCCCGGATTCCAGCACCGAATGCCCGCCCAGCGTCTGCAGGAACGGCGGCATCAGCGCCGTGGACGCCAGCAGCACGGCGCCCACCACGAACATCAGGATTTGCGCCAGCACGAAATTGCGGTCTTTGAAAATCTCCCTCTGCAGAAACGTCTTCTCGGCTGTCGCCATGTGCACCAGGAACAGGTAGAAGCCGAACGCCGCCAGCGCGCATTCGATGACGATCTCGGTCGAGTTGAACCAGTCCTTGGTGGTTCCGCGGTCGAGCAGAAGCTGCAGCGCGCCAACGCCGATCGCCATGAAGCCGAAGCCCATCCAGTCGAACTTGAGAGTCTTGTCGCTGTCGCTGTCCTTGAAGAAAAGCCACAGCCCCGCCGCCGCCAGCACGCCGAACGGCAGGTTGACGTAGAACACCCAGCGCCAGCTATAGGCGTCGGTGAGCCAGCCGCCCAGCATCGGCCCCAGGATCGGGCCCAGCATGATGCCGATGCCGAAGGTCGCCATGGCGCGCCCGCGCTGTTCGATGGGATAAAGGTCGAGCATCACGGTCTGCGACAGCGGCGCCAACGCCGCCCCGAACACCCCCTGCAGCAGCCGGAACACGATCATCTCGTCGAGCGTGTCCGCCATCCCGCACAGCATGGAGGTGACGGTGAACCCCAGCATCGAGGCGATCAGGACGTTCTTCTTGCCGAAACGGGCCGCGATCCAGCCGACCGGGGCCGTCATCACCGCCGAGGCCACGATGTAGCTGGTCAGGACCCAGGTGATCTCGTCGCGGGAGGCCGAAAGCCCGCCTTGCATGTAGGGCAACGCCACGTTGCAGATGGTGGTGTCGAGCGTCTGCATGATGACGCCCGACATGGCGCACCAGATGACGACGTTGAGCTCGAACCGGCCGGTATAGTGGGCGTGGGTGTAGGTTTCGGTGGCGGCGGTCATGCGGCGGTACCCCGGCCCGGCAGCGCTGTCAGCGCCGCTGAACCACGCGAGAATACCTCCCGGGCAGCCCGGGGGTTCGTGCGACACATGGCAGCGAGCCCTGAAGATTGCCGCAGCATCCCCATGGCCGCGCCGCCGGCCCGATGTTAAGAAAAAACCTTCGCCGACCCCGGCCTTTTCGTCCGTCCAATGTGTTACTGAAGGGCCTGCGACAGACGGCGACAGACGGCCACCGGGCCCAAGGGAGAACACGGTCCATGGATCAGCAGCGCAGACACCCGCTGGCACGCGACGCGATGGCTTACGTGCTGGCAGGCGGACGCGGTGCGCGGCTCAACGAGCTGACCGACAAGCGGGCCAAGCCCGCCGTCTATTTCGGCGGCAAGGCCAGGATCATCGATTTCGCGCTGTCGAACGCCGTCAATTCCGGCATCCGGCGCATCGCCGTGGCCACCCAGTACAAGGCCCATTCCCTGATCCGGCACCTGCAGCAGGGCTGGGACTTCTTCCGGCCGGAACGCAACGAGAGCTTCGACATTCTGCCCGCCTCCCAGCGCGTCGAAGAGGGGCTGTGGTACCAGGGCACGGCCGACGCCGTGTACCAGAACATCGACATCATCGAGAGCTACAGCCCGGAATACATCATCATCCTGGCGGGCGACCACGTCTACAAGATGGACTACGAGCTGATGCTCATGCGCCATGTCGAGACGGGCGCCGACGTCACCGTCGGCTGCATCGAAGTGCCCAAGGCGGGCGCCAGCGCCTTCGGCATCATCGCGGTGGACGCCAAGGACCGCATCGCCGATTTCGTCGAAAAGCCGGCCGATCCGCCGACCGTGCCCGGCCGCTCCGACATCTGCCTCGTATCCATGGGCATCTACGTGTTCAAGACCAAGCGGCTGTTCGAGGAACTGCGCCGCGACGCAGCCACGCCCGGCTCCAGCCGCGATTTCGGCAAGGACATCATCCCCTACCTCGTCAAGCACGCAAAAGCCGTGGCGCACCGCTTCTCGGATTCCTGCGTTCGCGCGAGCGCCGAAGCCGAACCCTATTGGCGCGACGTGGGCACCATCGACGCCTATTGGGAAGCCAATGTCGACCTGACCGACGTGGTTCCGAAGCTCGACCTCTATGACAAGAGCTGGCCCTTGTGGACCTATGCGGAAATCACCCCGCCCGCCAAGTTCGTGCACGACCTCGAAGGCCGGCGCGGCAGCGCGGTGGCCTCGCTGGTGGCGGGCGACTGCATCATCTCCGGTTCGCACCTGCGCCGCTGCCTGTGCTTCACTGGCGTGCGCGCCAACAGCTTTTCGGTGCTGGAGGACGCCGTCGTGCTGCCGCGCTGCTGGATCGGGCGCAGCGCGCGGCTTCGCCGCGTGGTGCTGGACCGTGACGTCGTGATCCCGGAGGGGCTCGTGGTGGGCGAGGATCCCAAGCTCGACGCGCAGCGCTTCCGCCGAACCGAAAAGGGTGTCTGCCTCATCACCCAACCCATGATCGACCGCCTGCTATGACCATGCGCGTTCTGTCCGTCGTTTCGGAGGCCTATCCGCTCGTGAAGACGGGCGGGCTCGGCGATGTTGCCGGCGCTTTGCCCGCCGCGGTCGCCCCCCACGACGCGCAGGTGACGACGCTGATCCCCGGATACCCTGCGGTGATGAAGGCGCTCGAACGGCGCGAGGTTGTGCGCCCGCTCGCGGACATCCTGGGCGCGCCGGCGCGGCTCGTGTCGGGCACCGCCGCGGGCCTTGGGCTCATCGTCGTCGACGCGCCGGAGCTTTTCGCGCGCGAAGTCGGGCCTTACACCAATCCGGCCGGCAACGACTGGACGGACAACTGGCTGCGCTTCGCGGTGCTCGGGCGGGCCGCCGCCGATCTTGCCGAGGACCCGGCGCAGGGGTTCGACCTCGTGCACGCGCACGACTGGCAGGCAGGCATGGCCGCGGCCTATCTGCGCTTCGATCACGCGGCGGTGCCCTGCATCTTCACCATCCACAACATCGCGTTTCCCGGCTGGTTCCCGGCCGAGATCTTCCCGGCGCTGAGGCTGCCCGCCCGGGCGTTCGCGATGGAGGGCGTCGAGTACTATGGCGGCGTGAGCTTCCTGAAGGCTGGATTGTGGTCGGCCGACGCCATCACCACGGTCTCGCCCACCTATGCGGAGGAAATTCGCACCAAGCAGTACGGCATGGGCTTCGAGGGCCTGATTGCCGTGCGCGCCGAGCGCGTCTTCGGCATCGTCAACGGCATCGACGTCGAGGCGTGGAATCCGGCGACCGACGCGAACCTCGCCGCGCCTTATGATGCGCGCAGTCTGCACCAGCGCCGGATCAACAAGCGCGGCATCGAGACCGCCTTCGGGCTTCAGGAAAGCAACGGACCTTTGTTCTGCGTGGTCAGCCGCCTCACCGCGCAGAAGGGCATGGACGTTCTCGCCGCCGCGACCGACGAGCTTGTCGCGCTGGGCGGCCGGATTACCCTGCTCGGCTCGGGCGACGCCAAGCTGGAAGCGGCGTTCGAGACGGCGGCGGCGCGCCATCCCGGCAAGATCGGCGTCAAGATCGGCTACGACGAAGTGCTTTCGCACCGCCTGCAGGGAGGGGCCGACGCCATCCTGATCCCGTCGCGCTTCGAGCCGTGCGGGCTGACCCAGATGTATGGCCTGCGCTATGGCTGCGTGCCGGTGGCAGCGCGCACCGGCGGGCTGTCGGACACCATCATCGACGCCAACGAAGCAGCCCTCTCCGCAGGCGTGGCGACCGGCTTCCTGTTCGACGACGTGACGCCGCAAAGCCTCATGCACACACTGGCACGCGCAACCGCCCTGTTTGGCGACCGCAAAGCGTGGCGCGGCCTGCAGGAGCAGGGCATGAAGGCTGATTTCTCCTGGGCGCGCAGCGGCCAGAAATACACGGAGTTGTACCGGCGCTTCGCCAAGCATGATGCGCGCCCCGCGCCGTCCAAGACGGCGGTCCGGAACTAGCTTCCCGGAAGTTCTCATCGCATTTGCAAATACTTACGGGGTTCCGGCAGGAAAGCCGCACGCTCCTTTGCGGCGTGTTGACAAACAAAGAATGACATGTCATTCTTTGTTTGAGAGCTGGAAATGGGGACTTTCCATGAGCACACACCACATCGCCGCCGCCGCGATCGCGCTTCTTTGCCTGGCCGTGCCCGCCCAGCCGCAAACGGCGCCGGCGGCGCACACAACTTCGGCGATCATGGTCCAGGTGAAGTGCAAGCCCGGCGCCGCCGATCTGTGGCAGGCCGAGTTCGAGAAGGAGATCGTGCCCTCGATCCAAGACGCCATCGCCCACCACGACGGCTACACGCGCTTCACCTGGTACGAGGCGGCCCTGCCCTACCAGCCGTTCGATTTCGTGCTGGTGTACGAATCCTCGAGCTTCAGCGCGCTGGATGCGAAACGGCCCATTCCGCATTTCGCGGCGCTGGCGCGGCGCGTGGGCCCAGCCCGCGCGCAGCAGATTCTGGCCGAGATGGGGTCCTTCGAAGCCGACGCCAAGGTGACCATCGTGCGGACGCACCAGCCGTGACCTCCATCCTCGTCACCGGCGCGGGCGGGATGATCGGCGCACGAGTGGCCGCGGCGGCCGAGCGTGCCGGCTACGACGTGACTCGGCTTGTCCGCTCGCCCGCACCTGGCGCGATTGCGCACGATCTCACCCGCCCGCTGCACCGCCCGCCGCCGCATGACTGGGTGTTTCACTTGGCCGGAAACTATGCCGGCGCGTCGCGGCGCGCGCTGAAACGCGCCGACCTCGCCATGGCGAAGAACCTCACACGCTGGGGCGGCGCGAGGAACTGGGTGTTCGCCAGCGCCGCCGAAGTTTACGGCGACGTGGACGGCATCGCCGGCGAAGGCGCACCCACCCGCCCGGCGATCCCCTACGGCGAGATCAAGCTGGCGGCGGAAGCGCTGTTCGCGCGCATGACGAGGGGGGACGGCAAGGTCGTCATCCTGCGGATCGGCGAGGTCTATGACCGCCATGCGCGCCTGGTGCGGGAGCTGTCGTCGCGCCTCAAGCGCGGCTTCTGTCCTTGGCCGGGTTCGGGACGCGTGCCGGTCAGCTTCGTGCATGCCGAGGACGTGGCAGAAGCCTTCGTCCGGGCCGTCGAACGCGCTCCCGCGGGTGTGTCGATTTACAACGTCGCCGATGCCGAACCTGCGACATGGCGCGAATTTCTACTGGCCTTTGCCGAGCGACTTGGCACGCCGCCGCCGGTCTTCCTGCCACGGCCCCTGGTGCGCGTCTATGCTTTGGGGCACTCGCTGACGCACGCGCTGGCGGGACGCGAGCCGGCGCTGACGCGCCACGCCGTGCGGCTGCTGACCACGCCCAAGCCCCTTTCCATCGACAAGATCGGCCGCGAACTGGGCTACGCTCCGCGTTGGTCCGGGATTCGCAGCGGCCTCAAGGATGTTCTGAATGGTGTACCGCACCACGCCCAAGATGGCGCAGCGCAAGGCGGAGCAACGCGCGCACCTGCTTGAGACGGCCGTGCGCCTGTTCGGCAAGCACGGCTATCACGCCACAACCGTGCCGATGATCGTGAAGGCCGCGGGCGCTTCCACCGGCAGCTTCTACTTCTATTTCCGCAACAAGGAAGACGTGTTCGCCGCCGCGCTCGACGGATTCGGCGCGCGCATCGCCGGCACGCTCAACGCGGCGATCGACGCGGCGGGCGATAAACCGGCGGCGAAGATGCGCGCGGCCGTGGAACGCCTGGTCACCTTCATGGCCGAGAACCCCGACGAAGCCCGCATCCTGATTGTGGAGACCTCCGGCCTCGGCGGGCGGCTGCAGCAGATTCGCCGCCGCATCGTCGACAGCCACGCGGGCGCGGTGGAAGCGGCCCTGCCCCTCCTCAATCCGGGGATCGATGCGGCAGTGGTGGCGCGCTGCTGGGTGGGCGGGGTCTACGAGACGGTTTTCCATTGGCTGGAGCAGCCCGCGGCCCGCCGACCGCCTGCCGATCAGGTGGCCCGCGCGGCGGCGGACTTCAACCTGCGCGGCACCGGCGTCGAGCCATGAGCGACCCCGCGTTCGGCATGGCCTGGATCGGATTCGCGCTCGCCGTCGGCGTGCATGTCGCCGACGAAGCCGTGCACGACTTCCTTTCCGTCTACAACCCGGCCGTCCGCGCCGTCCGCGCCCGCCTGCCCTTCCTGCCCATCCCGACATTCACCTTTCCGGTTTGGATCGGCGGACTCATTGCGGGCATCGCACTCTTGTTGGCGCTGTCGCCGCTGGCGTTTGCGGGCGAGGTGCGCCTGCGCCTCGTGGCTTGGCCGCTGGCGATCGTCATCGGTATCGGCAACGCCCTGCTGCACTTCGTCGGATCGGCGTGGTATCGCCGCCCAATGCCGGGGCTGTTCAGCGCACCGCTGCTTCTGGTGGCCGGCGCGGCCTTGCTTGCGGCGGCGGATTAGCGCGGCGGCAGGACCGTGAACCCATCCTTCTGGAAGATCGCGCGCGACTGCGGGCCTGCGAGGAACGCGAGGAATTCCCTCGCCAGGGGCTTGGCGCCCTTGGTCGCCGCGGCGGGATAGCGGATCGGGGGATGGCTGCTTTCCGGGAAGGTGTCGACCACGCGCACGCGCGGCTCCGCCGCCGCGTCCGTGCCGTAGACGATGCCGAGCGGGCACTCGCCCCGCGCCACATAGGCGAGCGCCACGCGCACGTTTTCGGCCGGCGCCAAATGCCCTGCCACGCCTTCCCAGGCGCCGAGCGCGGCAAGCGCCGCCTTGCCGTACTTGCCCGCCGGCACCCAGGCGGGATCGGCGATGGCCAACCGCCCGCCTCCAAGCGCGCTTGCAAGATCGAAGTGCGGCGCGATCTTCACGCCGATGGACGACTGCACCGGCGCGATCAGCACCAGGCTGTTGCCCACGAGGTCCTTGCGCGTGGCGCGATCGATCAGCCCCTTGTTGTCGAGATAGTCCATCCAGTCGGTGTCGGCCGAGATGAACACATCGGCGCCGGGCGAAACCTCGATCTGGCGCGCCAGCGCGGAAGACGCCGCGAAGGAGAACACCACCGTGTGCCCGGTCTTTTGCTGGTAGGCCTTGCCCGCCTCCTGCAGCGCATCGGTGAGCGAGGCCGCCGCGAACACGGTGACGTCGGCGGCACGGGCGGGGATGAGCGCCACGAGACAGGCGGCAAAAATCCAGCGGAACATCACGCGCATGCGAGGCTCCCCATTGCGACGGCGTGATATTTATCGGAATATCACGCGCGTTGCGAGCGCAATCACATTCAGGCGCGGGCAGGCCATGGCGCGATTGAGCATACGTGTCGATCTTGGCGAGGGCGCCGCCTTCGGTCCCGGCAAGGCCAAGCTGCTCGAACTCCTCGACCGCGAAGGCTCGATCCGCCGCGCCGCCGCGGCGATGGACATGAGCTATCGCCGCGCTTGGCTCTTGATTCATGACGTCGAAGCCGCCATCGGCGCGCCGGTGATTGCGGCGGCGACGGGCGGACCGGGCGGCGGCGGAGCAAGGCTGACGAAACTCGGTCGTACGCTGGTGATGCGCTACCGCACTATCGAACGGCGCGCCGCCAAGGCCGCGGCGCGCGAACTGCGCAGCCTGGCGCACATGACAAAGGGGAATACAGCATGAAACATATCATGGCGGCCGCCGCGATCGCCGCTGTCTGCGCGATGCCGGCCGCAGCGGACGTAAGCGTCAGCGGCCAAGTCGAAAAGCCGTTCCGCCTGAGCATGGCCGATCTGCAAGCCATGCCGCCCACTTCCGTCACCGTTTCCTATGCACCAAAAAAGCACGCCCCGCAGCACGGCACGTTCAAGGGCGTGCTGCTGTGGACGCTGCTCGTCCGCGCCGGAATCATCGACGGCCCGGCCCACGACGCGCACATCCGCCACGCCATCCTGGTAAGCGGAAGCGACGGCTATACCGCGCTGATCGCTCTGGGCGAAATCGATCCCGAATACGAAGGCAAGCAAGTCATCCTCGCCTACGACAAGGACGGCGCGCCGATCGCAAACGCGCCCAAGCTGATCGTTCCCGGCGACGGTGAAGGCGGCCGCAACGTGTTCGACGTGGTGCGCGCCGACGTGCAATAACCGCGCCGCGCGCAGAAAATAAGTATCGGCAATGGCACATATGCGCCGATTTGTCTCTTTGTCCGAAGGATCATCAATGAAGTAGGTCACGTGCATCTTTCACGCCGGCAACGACCGGCATTCGCGGGAGATGCGCATGTTCTGCTATCAGTGTGAACAGACCCAGTTCGACAACGGCATCCACGGCTGCTTCGGCAACAAAGGCGCCTGCGGCAAGGATGCTGTCACCAGCGACCTGCAGGACGTGCTGATCCACCTCTGCAAGGCAATCGCCCAATACGCCGTGCGCGCCCGGGCGCTGGGCGCCACCGATGCCGCCGCCGACCGCTTCCTCGCCTTCGCCGTCTTCACCACGCTCACCAACGTCAATTTCGACGCCGACAAGTTCGTGGGCTGGATCGCCGAAGCCACGGCCGTGCGCGAACGCATCAAGGCGCTCTACGAAAACGCCGCGCGCGCCAAGGGACAGACGCCCGAGCAGCTCGGCGGCCCCGCCGCATTCGTGCCCGCCGCGACCCGCGATGGCTTGCTCGCGCAAGCCAAAGAAACAGGAGTCAAATCCGGCGTGGAAAAGCTGGGCGAGAACGCCGTGGGCCTGCGCAGCATTATCCTCTACGGTGTCAAGGGCGTGGCGGCCTATGCTCATCACGCCAGCGTCCTGGGACAGGAACGCGACGCGGTTTTCGCGGGGCTCGAACGCGCGCTCGACCGGCTTGCGACCGACACCGGCGATCTCGGCGTGCTGCTCGAGGAGGCGCTCGCGCTCGGCCATGCGAACTTCGCCGCGATGGAGGCGCTCGATGCCGGCAACACCGGCACCTTCGGCACGCCGGAGCCGACGCGAGTGCGCATCACGCCGGTTGCCGGCAAGGCGATCCTGGTCTCCGGTCACGACCTTAAGGATCTGCTCGAAATCCTAAAGGCGACCGAGAATACCGGCGTCAACGTCTACACCCACGGCGAGATGCTGCCCGGCAACGCCTACCCGAATCTGAAAGCGTTTGCGCACCTCAAAGGCAATTTCGGCGGCGCCTGGCAAGATCAGCAGTTCGAATTCGCCGAGTTTCCTGGGCCGGTGGTGCTTACCTCCAACTGCCTGATCAAGCCGCAGCCGAAATACCGCGACCGGCTGTGGACGCTGGGACCGGTGGGTTGGCCCGGCATCAAGCACCTCGACCGCCACGATTTCACTCCGATCGTGGAACAGGCCAAGGCCCTGCCCGGCTTCACGCAGGACTTTCCCGAGAAGCTCATCACCGTGGGCTTCGGGCGCGATGCGGTGCTCTCCGTCGCCGACAAGGTGATCGCGGCAGTGAAGAGCGGCGCCATCAAGCACTTCTTTCTCGTAGGCGGATGCGATGGCGCCAAGACGGGGCGCAACTATTTCACCGACTTTGCCGACAACGCGCCCAAGGACACGGTCATCCTGACGCTGGGCTGCGGCAAGTATCGCTTCAACAAGCACGACTTCGGCTCGATCGGCGGCATTCCGCGCCTGTTGGACATGGGCCAGTGCAACGACGCTTATTCGGCGCTGATCGTGGCGACCAAGCTCGCGGAGGCGTTCGGGGTCGGCGTCAACGAGCTGCCGCTGAGCCTGATCGTGTCGTGGTTCGAGCAGAAGGCCGCCGCGATCCTCTTGACGCTCCTGGCGCTCGGCGTGCGCCACATCCGGCTGGGGCCAACGCTTCCTGCGTTCCTGACGCCCGCGCTGGTGAACGTGCTGGTCGAGAAATTCGGCATCGCCCCGATCGGCGACAGCGCCAACGACGACATCACGGCGTGCATGAACCGGGTGGCGTGACGACGCCTGCTGACTTTCCTCATGCTGAGCTTGCCGAAGGATGAGGGGCAGGCACGCTCTCAGCGCTCAGTGATAGTGCCACTCGATCCGCGCGAACCTGCGGAAGTGGTCATAATAGAGGATGTAGCCGTCGCGATTGTAGGCGGCGAACTGGAACATGGCCTCCTCGCCGCCATCGCCGTTGAAGTCGCCGAATGCGACCGGGCTAAGCGCCGCAGAGAAATTGATCAACCCTTCCCAGATCTGCCCTGGCAGCGGCCGGAGCACGCCGTCCACCCCGCGAAACAACCACATCTCATGGGCATCCTGCATTTCGCAGTCCTTGCCGATCTCCTGATCGAGCGCGACGCGAACGAGCATCTCCCCGCCCGACGATTGCCAGCCGCGCTTGGCGACCAGATCGCCCCTCTGCACCGGGCGCGAATGATAAACCGGGTCGCCGTCCGGTCCCGACGTGCAGAAATCCACGCGCGGCACGGCGGCCCTGAACAGGGGCCAGGCCGCGTCGAGCAGATTCCAATGGGCATCGTCCTGCGACCAGCGATCGGCGAACGGCGGCACGCGCACGCTCGATGCGACCAGCGGCTTGCGCACCTCCGCACCAGTCCATCCGCCGTATCGCACGCTGCGTTCGCCGGCCTCGGGCAGCCTGCCGCCGACGATCCTGAGCGCGCCCGCGTGCGCGTAGCTCATGGTGTCGAGCCAGCCGTCCGTCGCCGCATCGCCGACGATCTTGCCCGCATCGTAGATCGTCCAGGCAATTGGCGGAGCGGGAAGATTGGGACAGGTGATGCGCAGCGCGGGCGCGCCGACATACTGTTCGCCGCAGTTCGCCGATACCCAGCCCGACGGCGTCCTGACGAAGCCGATGCGGATGTCGCCGGCATGCGGTTGGTTGACCACAGCCGTTTCCTCGAACACGCCGATGACCGTGGGTGGAGCCGCTCCGGAGCCTCCAATCAGCAAACACGCTGCGATGAAAAGGGTGGCCGCCGTGCGCATGTCATCCCCGCCCCGACCGACGAGGCAGAATACGTCCGCAATCGTGATCGAATTAAGGCCTATTTTGTCCCGAACATGCGGTCGCCGGCGTCGCCGAGACCCGGCACGATGTAGCCGTGGTCGTTCAAATGGTCGTCCACCGCCGCGGTCCACACGTGCACGTCGGGATGGGCCTGGGTGAAGTGCTTGAGGCCTTCCGGGGCCGCCAGCAGGCACATCAGGCGCAGGTTCGCAACGCCGCGGTCCTTCAGCATGTCCACCGCCGCCACCGCCGAGTTGCCGGTCGCCAGCATCGGGTCCATCACAATGACCAGCCGCTCGGCGATGTCCTGCGGCGCCTTGAAATAGTACTCGACGCTCTTGAGAGTCTTGGGATCGCGGTAGAGCCCGATGAACGCCACGCGCGCCGAGGGAACCAGGTTCAGCATGCCATCGAGGAACGCCATGCCGGCGCGCAGAATCGGCGCGAACACCAGCTTCTTGCCCTCGATCTCGGGTGCCATCATCTTGGCGAGCGGGGTTTCGATCTCGATCAGCGTGGTCGGCAACTCGCGCGTGATCTCGTAGCAGACCAGCATGCCGATCTCGTTCAACAGCTCGCGGAACTGCTTGGTCGAGGTTTCCTTCTTCCGCATGATCGTCAGCTTGTGCTGGATCAGTGGATGATCGACGACGGTGACGCCCTGCATCGCGGCATACTCCCAATCCCCTTCCGGCATATCGGCAACCCACGCGTGCGCGCAAGGGCTTCGCGGCGCGATCCCCTGCGTTGTTGTCACGCGCGCGTTTTGATGTGACCGGAACGCCAAATCGCGCCAACATGCCTCGCGCCCGTGGCGACGCGGTGCTATGCTGGATATGTTACCGGTAACATGACACAATTCCGGAGGAAATCTCGATGCTCGATTCGGTTGACAGGCGCGCGCTGCTGATGGCGGCGGGTACTGCCGGCGCGCTTTCCGCCCTGCCTGCGCTGGCCGCCGGCAACGTGAGCGAGGAAACCGCGCCCGCGGGGTTCGACGCAGCGCCGTTCGTCAAGCAGTCGATCAAGTTCGCGGTGATCGGGCTCGACCATTACCATATCTTCGGAATGACGGCGGCGGTGCAGCGCGGCGGCGGCAAGCTCGCCAAGTTCTACTCTGCCGATCCCAAGCAGATCGCGGACTTCAAGGCCAAGTTCGGCGACATCAAGCTGGCCAGAAGCGAAGACGAGATCCTGCACGACAAGTCGATTAAGCTCGTCGCCGCTGCCCCCATCCCCGATGAGCGCGCGCCACTCGGCATCCGCGTGATGCGCGCCGGCAAGGACTACCTCTCCGACAAGCCGGCCATCACCACGCTCGGACAGCTTGCGGAGGTGCGCAAGGCGGTGGCGGAGACCAAGCGCAAGTTCGCCGTCATGTATTCCGAGCGGTTGGAAGTAAAGGCAGCGATCGAGGCGGGGTACCTGATCGACCGTGGCGCCATCGGCAAGGTGGTGCAGACCATCAACATCGCGCCGCACCGGATCGGCAATGCCGACGCCGGCGGGCGTCCGGCCTGGTTCTGGGACAAGGCGCGGTTCGGCGGCATCCTGACCGACATCGGCAGCCACCAGATCGAGCAGTTCCTCTATTACACGGGATCGACGACGGCGCGCGTGGTCGCCTCGCAGACCGCCAACTTCAACCACCCGCAGTATCCCGACTTCGAGGACTTCGGCGACATGGTCGCGGTGGGCAACGGCGGCACCGGCTATATCCGCGTCGACTGGTTCACACCCGACGGCCTCGACACCTGGGGCGACGGCCGCCTGTTCATCCTGGGCACCGAGGGCTACATCGAGCTGCGCAAGTACACCGACATCGCGGGCCGGCCCGGTGGCAATCACCTGTTTATGGTGGACAAAAAGGGCGTGCGCTTCATCGATTGCAGCAATGTGGTGCTGCCGTTCGGACCGCAGTTCGTGTCGGACATCATTCATCGCACCGACACGGCACAGAACCAGGATGAGGCGCTGCTCGCCGCCGAGCTGGTGCTCACCGCCGAAAAGAACGCCACGCGGGCGGTGCTGGCGTGAGCAGATGCCGTCGACGTTGTTCTTCGTCTTCTTCTTCGTCTTGGCCGGGCTTGACCCATCCATCCAGGGCCGTCGACTCCGTGCAGGCGGGTTGAATGGATGGGCGCCTCGAGGGCGGCCATGACGGCAACAATGGGTAGGATCCCAGAGGAAATCATCTCATGCGCAACAGCTCCCGCCGTTCCATCCTGAAATCCGGCCTCGGCCTCGCGGCCGCGGGCGGGTTTCCCGCCATCGTTCCGTCGAGCGTGTTCGGCGCCGCCGCGCCCTCGAACCGGCTCAATATCGGCGCCATCGGTGTGGGCCGCATCAGCCGCATCCACGACATGAAGGAACTGTTCAAGAGCGACGGCGCGCAGATCGTGGCGGTGTGCGACCTCGACTCGAAACGGCTCGAGCTTGGCCGCATGCTGGTGGACGACGCCTATGCCGCCAAATTCCGCAAGTCCTCCTATGCCGGCACGCGTGCCTATGCCGACTACCGCGAGCTGTTGGCAAACAAGGGCATCGACGGCGTCGTGATCTCCACGCCCGACCACCAGCATGCCATTTTGGCGGTGCATGCGGTGCGCGCCGGCAAGGACGTCTATCTGCAGAAGCCCGCCTCGCTCACCATCGCCGAAGGTCGCACCATGGTCGACGAGGTCAAGAAGAGCGGCCGCATCTTCCAGATCGGCTCGCAGCAGCGTTCCGACGCCCCCTGGCCGCAGTTCCGCAGAGCCTGTGAACTGGTGCGCAACGGGCGCATCGGCGCGCTGCGCCACGTCGAGGTGGGCCTGCCCGGCGATCCTTCCGGACCCGAGGCGCCGCCGATGCCCGTGCCGCCCAATCTCAACTACGACGCTTGGCTCGGCTCGACGCCCGAGGTCTATTACACGGAAATGCGCGTGCATCCGCAGAACGACTTTGGCCGTCCCGGCTGGCTGCGCTGCGAGCAATTCACCTGCGGCATGATCACGGGCTGGGGCGCGCACCATGTCGACACCGCTCATTGGGGCATGGACACCGAGCGAACCGGCCCCGTGGAGATCTGGGGTTCGGCGGATTTTCCGAAAAGTGGTTTATGGAACGTGCACGGAAAATTCCTCACCCACGCACGCTACGCGAACGGCGTGACCATGGACATATCCGGCGATTTCCCGAACGGGGTGAAGTTCATCGGCACCAAGGGCTGGATTTTCGTCTGCCGCACCGGCGAAGGCGTCTCTCCCACCGATCCCAAGGCCGCTACGGCCGCTGTTGGCCTTGCGGCCAGCGATCCCCGGATCCTGAACAGCGTTATCGGTCCGCACGAAATCCACCTTTACAGAAGCCAGGAGCAGCATTTCGACTGGATCCAGGCGATGAAGACGCGCGCGCCGCACGCCACCGACGTTGAAATCGCGCACTATGCAACTTCGACATGCTTCCTCCATTGGATCGCCATGCGCGTGCCGCGCAGGCTGGAGTGGAACCCCGCCGAGGAGCGCTTTGCCCGCGACGACGAGGCCAATGCCCTGCTCGGCCGGGTGCAGCGGCCGCCCTACACGTTCGCCTGACCCCGGGGGTCGCGGTCGATGTGCCGTTTTGACCGGGCGGGCTGTTGGTTTGCATTCTCCGATTTGTTAACGCAAAGCGGGTGAAATGGCCGCCGTTCTGGTGCGATTCCACCGAAATGGCCGAAGGTGACGATTTTCCCGCGCGTGCTTTGCTGGAAGCCGAGGACCGGATTCTCGACGAGATGTCGGACGGCGCCGACCTCGTCACCACGCTCGATCATATCGCCTTGCTCGTGGAGAGCCTGGCGCCGCCCGCGCTCTGCTCTATCGTCGCGCTGCACCCCGACGGCAGGCATCTAAAGCCGCTCGCCGCCCCCAGCCTGCCCCAAGCCTACACCGCGGCGATCGACGGCGTGGAGATCGGCCCGCGCTGCGGCTCATGCGGAACCGCGATGTGGCGAAAAGAGCCGGTGATCGTCGCCGACATCGCCACCGACCCCTTGTGGGAGGGCCCGCGCGACTTCACCTTGTCGTTCGGGCTGCGGGCGTGCTGGTCGATGCCCGTGTTGTCCGGCGACGGCACGGCGCTCAGCACCATCGCGATGTACTACCGCGAGCCGCGCGCGCCGACCGAAGCCGAATGGGCGCTGCTTGCCCCGGGTGCCAGACTGGTTCGCCTGGCGCTGGCCATCGATCGCGAACGCCGCGAACTGCGCATCAACGAAACGCGCTGGCAGCTTGCGGCGGACGCCGGCGGGCTTGGAACGTTCGTTTTCGATTTTGCCACGGGCATCGAGCATTGGTCACCGCGTCTGCGCAAGCTCCTCGGTGTCGGCGATGAGGCGCCCGCCTGTGTCGAGACCTTCGTCAAGCTGATGGTTCCCGAGGACCAGGAACGCTTCATCGCAAGCATGCCCAACCCGCACACGAAGCCCAACAATGCCGCAGGTCAGGACATCCAGGTTCGCATCCACCGCGCCGACACGGGCGAGGCGCGCGTGCTGGCCGCAAAGGGACGGCTGCTGCTGACCCCGGACGGAAAGCCGCTGCGCGTCGTCGGCACGCTTGCCGACATTACCGAACAGCACCTCCGCGAGCGCAAGCTGGCGGAGGCGAAAATCATGGCCGAGGAGGCAAACCGCGCCAAGAGCCGCTTCCTCGCCGCCATGAGTCACGAGTTGCGCACGCCGCTCAACGCCATCATCGGCTTCTCCGAAATGATGTTCCAGGGCGTCCTCGGCAGGATCGAGCCGCCGCAGTACCACGAATACAGTGCGCTCATCCACAAAAGCGGCACGCACCTGCTCAGCCTTATCAACGACGTGCTCGACATGGCCAAGATCGAGGCCGGCAAGCACGAGCTTCACCGCAAGCCGGTCGAAGCCGCTGGCCTCGGCGAAGGCGCACTGATGTTCGTCTCGACCCAGGCTCAACGTGCGGGCGTCAAGCTGAACCTCGAGGTGCCGAGAGGCGTCGTGCTGAACGTCGACGAGCGCGCCATACGCCAGGTGCTGACGAACCTGCTTGCCAATGCGGTCAAGTTCACGCCCGAGGGTGGAACGGTGTGCCTGTTCGGGGAGCAGCTCGCCGACGGCGGGTTCGCGCTCGGCGTCGCGGACAGCGGCATAGGCATGGACGAAGCCGGGATCGCCACCGCGCTGGAACCCTTCGGACAGATCGAGATCGACAAGCCCGCCGATCACGCGGGAACTGGGCTCGGCTTGCCGCTCGCCAAGGCGATGATCGAACTACACGGCGCGGCGTTCCGCATCACCAGCGTTCTCGGCGTGGGCACGCGGGTGTGGGGCGAGTTCCCTGCGACCGACGTCAGGCCCTCGTCCGACGCCTGGCTCGCGTTCGGCTGAGCCGCCACGCCGAGATTCTCCTGCCGCCTTCAGCCGACTCCTGCTATAGGAATTGTCTGAGTAAAGCGCCCATTTCAGCCGGCGCGTGACACATCTCGTGCGGAGGAAAACCATGGCCATTTCGCGCCGAACCGTGCTCGCCGCTTCGCTTGCCTCACCCTTCGTCATGGCAGCGAATGCGCCGGCCGCCGCCGCGCACATCAAGGTGAACTCGACGCGCACGCGCGGCCCCATCGACCGCAAGATCTTCGGCAACTTTATCGAGCATCTCGGCCGCTGCATCGACGGCGGCGTGTTCCAGGAAGGCTCGCCGCTTTCGGACAAGGAGGGTTTCCGCAAGGACGTCATGGCGGCGGCAAAGGGCCTCGACGTGTCGATCCTGCGCTGGCCGGGCGGCAATTTTTCCTCGAACTACGACTGGATGGACGGCATCGGCCCGCGCAGCAGCCGTCCGCGCCGGCTCGAGCTGGCGTGGGGCACGGTCGAGTCCAACCGGTTCGGCACCCACGAATTCCTCGATTATGTCGCGAAGATCGGCACCGAACCGTACATCTGCGTGAACCTCGGCACCGGCACGTGGGTCGAGGCGCAGCGCTGGGTGGAATATGTCAACTGCGACCAGGATACCGCCGTCACCCGCATGCGCAGGAAAAACGGCCGCGCCGAACCATGGAAGGTGATCTATTGGGGCCTGGGCAACGAGATGGACGGCCCATGGCAGATGGGCCATCGCACCGCCGAGGATTACGGCAAGTTCGCGCTCGAAGCCGCCAAGCTGATGAAGCTGACCGATCCCGCGATCAAGCTGGTCGCGGCCGGCGCTTCGAACTTCCGCGCCGGGGCGGACTGGATCGGCTGGAACCGCACGGTCATCGACTGGCTCAAGGACTATGCGGACTACATCTCGATGCACATGTATGTCGGCAATCCCGACGACGACTATGCCGAGTTCCTCGCCAATTCGCTCGAAATGGACCGGCGCATCGATACGCTGGCCGCCGACATCGACAAGGCGATGGCGGGGCGCAAGGACGGGCGCAAGATGTACATCGCGTTCGACGAATACAACGTGTGGTACCGCGCGCGTGGCCCGAAGGAGCGCGGCCGCAACATCCTCGAGGAGCACTACAATCTCGAAGACGCGCTGGTGATCGCGACCATGCTGAATTCGCTCGTCAACCACGCCGACGTGGTGAAGATCGCCAACATGGCCCAGCTCGTGAACGTGATCGCACCGATATTCACCAGCGACAAGGGCCTTTTCCTGCAGACGATCTATTACCCGCTGCAACTTTTCGCCCACAACGTGAAGGGCGACAGCCTGGTGCTCGCGATCGAGGCGCCCGGCTACAAGTCCCGCAATTTCGACAATGTTCCCTATGTCGACGCCTCGGGCTCGCTCGACGGCAGCGCGCTTGCGCTCAACCTGGTCAACCGCAACCGCGATGAGCCGACGCCGGTCGCGATCGAGCTGGAGGACCGCCGTTTTGCCGGGCCGCTCGCTGTCGCCGAAGTCAACGGCCCCGACATCAAGGCGGAAAACGATTTCGGCAAGACGGTGGTCAAGACCGTCAACCGCAGCGAAAGCGCGAGTGGAACCACGCTGAACCTGACCCTGCCGCCGCACTCCTACACCCAGGTGCGGGGACAGCTGGCTTAGTGTCCCGACACCGAAATTCGCCAGAAGCCGAACTCGGTGATGTGGCGACCTTCCAAACCACGACTCTAGGCAGCCAATTCGGTGGTTTGCGGCGCCAAGCGCACGCGGACGTCAGGCCACGGCGTTGTCGAGAACATCCATGGTTGTGTTCGCCGGGCCGGCAAGCGCATCCAGATCGAATTCGGCCTCCTCGACGCCTTGCTCGGCCGCGAGCTTCAGCCACGAACGGGCTTCGACCGGACCGCACTCGCCGGCGATGCCCGCCGCGAGGTAACGGCCGAGCATCAGTTGGCCGTAGCCGTGGCCGCGTTCTGCAGCGGCGCGCAACCACCGCTGCGCAGTCTTGCGGTCGGTTTCAAGGTGATGGCCGCCGCCATACAACGATCCGAGCGCGAACATCCCCCGCTGTGTCCGTTG
>Ga0335085_10002191_pt1 | contig 37406 bp, 32 predicted proteins | sample Lox_Sample_45_FD_206712 | JGI IMG/M metagenome (GOLD analysis project Ga0335085, IMG submission 206712) | Soil microbial communities from Loxahatchee National Wildlife Refuge, Florida, United States - Lox_Sample_4.5 | ecosystem: Environmental > Terrestrial > Soil > Wetlands | place: USA...
CGCGGCGATCAGCTTCTGGCTGAAAGCCTCGATCGCTTCGTCGGTCAAGGTCGCCTCGACCGGCTGCAGGACGACCGTGATGGCGAGCGATTTCTTGCCCGGATCGACGCCTTTGCCGCGGTAGACGTCGAACAGCCGGACATCGGCGATGAGCTTGCGATCGACGCCGCGCGCGGCGCGCAGCAGCATTTCGGCGGCGACGCTCTCGTCGACGACAAAGGCAAAATCGCGCTCGACCGGCTGGAAGGCCGAGAGCACGAGCAGCGGCCGCGCCTTGCCCGAGCGCGCCCGCGGCGCCGGCACGGCATCGAGGAACACCTCGAAACCGACCGCGGGACCGGCAATGCCCATAGCCGCGAGAATGCCGGGATGGATCTCGCCGAATTGCGCCAGCGGCTTGTTGCCCTGTTTCAACACGCCGGAGCGGCCCGGGTGATACCACGCCGGCGCATCGGCGGTGACCTGGAGGCTTTCCCCGGCAACGCCGGCGGCATTCAGCGCCGCGAGCGCATCGGCTTTGGCCATCAGCGCATCGACCGGCTTGCCGGCATCGTCCCAGCGTTTCGTGCCGGTGCTGCCGCTGCGCAGCCCGGTCGCCGTCGCGATCTGACCTTCCGGCGTGTCGTCCTTGTAGAAGGGTCCGATCTCGAACAGCGCGCCATTGGCAAAGCCGCGATCGGCGTTGCGCTGCGCCGCCGCCAGAAGATTCGGCAGGATCGACGGCCGCATCACGTCGAGATCGGCGCTGATCGGATTGGCGAGGGTCAGCGCTTCGCTGCCGCCGGCGAAGAGCTCGGCCTGCGCGCGCGGCAGGAAAGAGAACGTCACCGCTTCGACCAGGCCGCGCGACGCCAGCGTGCGCCGCACCTGCACGGCGCGGCGCTGCGCGGCCGTGAGCGCCGGCTTCGGCAGCACGCTGTCGCGTGTCAGCGGCACGACCGGGATTTCCTCGTAGCCGCGGATGCGGAGAATCTCTTCGACGAGATCGGCCTCGCCTTCGATATCGGCGCGCCAGGACGGTGTCTCGACCGCGAAACCGTCGCCTTCATTGGCGACTTTGCAGCCGAGATCTTCGAGGATGCGGCGCTGATCGGGCGCCGAGATCGCGACACCGCCGAGCGTTTCAACGCGATCGGCGCGCAGATGGTAGCGACGATGCCAATCCGGCACCGCGCCGGCGGCCGTGACCTTGCTGGGCGTGCCGCCGCAGATCTCCATGATCAGCCGCGTCGCGACCTCGAGACCGGGCGCGGTGAATTCGGGATCGATGCCGCGCTCGAAGCGATAGCGCGCATCGCTCTGCAATTGCAGCTTGCGTCCGGTCGCGGCGGTGCGCACCGGATCGAACAGCGCCGCCTCGATGAAGGCGCTGGTGGTCGCTTCGCTGCACGCGCTGCTCTCGCCGCCAATGACGCCGCCGAGGCTGAGCGCGCCGCTTTGATCGGCGATCACCGTCATGGTCTCATCGAGCGCGTAGCTCTTGCCGTTGAGCGCGGCGAGAAGTTCCCCGGCGCGGCCGCCGCGCAAGGTGAGATCGCCCTTGAGCTTGTCGGCGTCGAAGACGTGCAGCGGGCGGTCGAGGTCGTAGGTGAGGAAATTCGTCACATCGACCAGCGCCGAGATCGGGCGGAGGCCGATGGCGGTGAGGCGATCCTGCAGCCAGCGCGGGCTCGGCCCGTTCTTCACGCCGCGGATGACGCGGCCGAGGAACAGCGGACAGGCTTTGGCGTCCGGACCTTCGAGATGTACACGGATCGGCGAATCGAAACTGCCCGCGACGGCGGAGGTCTCGATCGGCTTCAGCTTGCCGAGGCCCGATGCCGCGAGGTCGCGCGCGAGGCCGCGCACGCCGAGGCAATCGGCGCGATTCGGCGTGATCTTCACGTCGAGCACCGGATCGTCGAGACCCATCGCCTCGGCGAAGCTCGCGCCCGGCTTCAGCTCGCCCGGCAGCTCGATGATGCCCTCGTGATCCTCGCTGAGCTTCAGCTCGTAGCCCGAGCACATCATGCCGTTGGATTTGACGCCGCGAATCTCGCCGACTTTCAGCACCATGCCGTTGCGCGGAATGGTGACGCCCGGTGTCGCGAACACCCCGGTGAGGCCAGCGCGCGCATTGGGCGCGCCACACACGACTTCGACCACGCCCTTGCCGGTATCGACCTGCAGCAGCCGCAAGCGATCGGCATTGGGATGCGGCTTGGCATCGACGACGTGACCGATGACGAAGCCCGACAAATCCTTCGCACGATTCTCGACCGATTCGACTTCGAGGCCGAGCATGACCAAACGGCGCACGATCTCGTCGAGCGGCGCGTCGGTCTGGAGATGCGTTTTGAGCCAGGCGAGCGTCGTCTTCATCGCGTGCCTGAAACGAGCGACGGCACATCGAGCGGCAGGAAGCCGTAATGCCGCAGCCAGCGCAGATCGCTTTCATAGAAAGTACGCAGATCGGGGATGCCGTATTTCAGCATCGCGACGCGCTCGATCCCCATGCCGAAAGCGAACCCCTGATACTCGGCGGGATCGAGGCCGCAATTGGCGAGCACCTTCGGATGCACCATGCCGCAGCCCAGGATCTCGAGCCAATCGGCGCCGGCGCCGATCTTCAAGCCGCCACCTTCGCGCGAGCAGCCGATATCGACTTCGGCCGAGGGCTCGGTGAAGGGGAAATAGCTCGGGCGGAAACGCACCGGCAGATCGTCGACATCGAAGAAGGTGCGGCAGAATTCGATGAGGCAGCCTTTGAGATGCCCCATATGGACATTCTTCTCGATCACCAGACCTTCGACCTGATGGAACATCGGCGAATGGGTCGCGTCGTGATCGCTGCGGAAGGTGCGACCGGGCACGATGATGCGGATCGGCGGCTTGCCGCTCTTCATCGTCCTGATCTGCACCGGCGAGGTATGCGTGCGCAGCACCTTGCGGCTGCCATCGGCGGCGCGCGGCGTCAGATAGAACGTGTCGTGCTCCTGCCGCGCCGGATGCTCGGGCGGGATGTTGAGCGCGGTGAAGTTGTGGAAATCGTCCTCGATATGCGGACCTTCGGCGACGGTGAAGCCCATCTCGCCAAAGATCGCGATCAGCTCGTCGATGGTCTGGCTGATCGGATGGACGCGGCCGTCGATATCGGCCTTCACGGGCAAGGTGACGTCGATGCGCTCTTCCTTGAGGCGCTGATCGAGCGCAGCGTTATCGAGCAGTTTCCGCTTATGGGCGAGCCCTGCCTCAATAACCGCCTTCAGATCGTTTAGCTCTGCGCCCCGCGCCTTGCGACTCTCAGGATCAAGCTTACCCAGCTCTTTTAATTGAGCGGTCAGCGATCCATTGCGGCCTAGGTAGCTGATCCTAAGCTGTTCGAGCGCATCAATCTCCGACGTGCTCGCTAACGCAGCCAGAAACGAGGTGCGGATCGTATCGAGATTTTCCACCGCGGCCCTCAGGCCTGGGTGAGTGCCGCTTGTGCCTGGGCCACGATCGCCTGAAACGCCGCCGCGTCGCGCGCCGCAAGATCGGCGAGCACTTTGCGATCGAGCTCGATGCCCGCGCGCTTCAGGCCGTTGATAAATTGCGAATAGGTCAGGCCGCCTTCGCGCGCGCCGGCATTGATGCGCTGAATCCACAGCGCGCGGAAATTGCGCTTCTTGGCGCGCCGGTCGCGATAGGCGTATTGCAGCCCCTTCTCGACCTTTTCGACCGCGATACGGAAGCTGGTATGCGCCCGGCCGCGATAGCCTTTCGCGAGCTTCAGGACCTTCTTGTGACGGGCATGCGCCGTCACGCCGCGTTTCACATGCGCCATTTGCCTACCTCAGATAGGGCATGTAGGTGAGCACGAGATTGGCGTCGCCGTCGCGCAGGATGAAATTCCCGCGCGCCTTGCGCTTCATGCTCTTCGGCTTGGAGATCAGGCGGTGGCGCTTATGGGCGACGCCGGCCTTGATTTTGCCCGTGGCGGTGCGCGAGAAGCGCTTTTTAGCGCCGCTCTTGGTCTTCATCTTGGGCATTTTTTATCCTTTCAGTTCAAGGATTTAATACAAAGGACCGCGAGGCATGCCCGTTGTCGTAAGCCAGCGGTCCTGGATGAGCCGCGGGTTATATCGGCGGGCGGCCGAAATAGCAAGCGCGGCGGGGCGGTTAGCGGAGGGTGAGATCCGGGCGGATCGAGGATTTCGCGAAGGCGAGGAAGGTCAGCGCCGCCGGGCCGAGCGGGCGGTCGTTCGGCCAAGCCAGTCCGACCTCGCGCCTTGCCTTGGGCTCGGCGATGCGCAGCGCCTTCACATGCGGGACCCGGACATAGTCGGGCGGGAAGACAGCGATGCCGAGCCCCGCGGCGACGAACCCCATCAGATAGGATCCGTCATCGCATTCGAGGCTGATCGCCGGCGCGAAGCCGGCGGCGCGGAAGATGCGATCGACGAGGCCGCGGAACGCGTGCCCCTCCTTGAAGCAGACGAAGGATTCGTTCCGCACCTCGCTCAGCGAGACGGTGCGGCGGTGCGCCAGGCGATGGCCGGCCGGCACCACCAACAGCAATTCCTGCGAGGCGAGCTTGATCCAGGAAAAGCGCGACGAATCCTCGATCCGCGGAATGAAGGCGAAATCGAGCTGCGCCTGGCGCATGCCTTCTTCGAGGCCGGTGCTGTTGTTTTGATAGAGCGCGATCGGCACGTCGGGGTGTTTGGCCTTGAAGCGCCGCACGAGCTTCGGAATGAAATTGTAGCCGAGCGTGCGCAGGAAGCCGATCGCGATGCCGTCGGTTTCGGCTGCGGCGCTTTCCTTGATTTCGGCGAGGCCCTCTTCGATCGCGGTGAAGCCGCGCTCGACGCTGCGCAGGAAGATCGCGCCGCTCTGCGTCAGGCGGATGGCGCGGCCGCTGCGCTCGAAGAGGGTCACGCCGAGATCGGCTTCGAGGCCCGCGATGGCGCGGCTGAGCGCCGGCTGGCTGACGCCGAGATGCTCGGCGGCGCGGGTGACGTGCTGGAAGCGGCCGGCGGCACGGAAATGCTCGAGCTGGTTCAGTTTGAAGCGCTGGGACATTTTGTGGGGCTTTGTCGCGCCGGAGCTGCCTTATGCAATTTGGTTATGATACCATAATCATAACTCATTGGTAGGGGTCGGGCGGCGCGCGGTAATTTCCGGGCCAGGGTAGAACGCAAAGCAATGAGCGGCGCACCACAGCGTGTCCTCGGCATCGGCATCGTCGGCATCGGCGGCGCCGCGGTCAACATGTTGCCCGCTTTCGCGCGCCATCCCGGCTTCGCCATCGCCGCCGCCGCCGATATCGATGCGGATATCCTCGGCCGCTTCGCGCGCGATTATCCCGATGCCGCGACCTTCCGCTCGGTCGCCGAACTTTGCGCCGCGCCCGCCGTCGATCTCGTCTACATCGCCACGCCGACGCGGCTTCATGCCGACCATACCGGCATCGCCCTGGCGGCGAAGAAGCATGTGCTGATCGAAAAGCCGATGGCCGTGACCTTGGCCGAAGCCGATGCGATGATCCTCGCCGCCGAGCGCAATGGCGTGCTGCTCGGCGTCAACGTCAAGCACAGTTTCGAGCCGCGAATCTTGAAGCTGCGCGCGCTGGCGCAATCGGGCGAGCTCGGGCGGCTGCGCATGATCCATAGCTGGCGCTATGTCGATTGGCTTTATCGCCCGCGCACGCAGGCCGAGCTCACCCCCGGCTGGGGCGCCGGCCTTCTCTGGCGCCAGGGCCCGCATCATTTCGATTTCTTGCGCACGATCGGCGGCGGGTTGCTGCGCAGCGTGCGCGGCAATTGCCAGATCCTCGATCCGGCGCGGCGCGTGACCGGCGCCTACACCGCCTTTCTCGAATTCGACGACGGTCTCGTCTGCACCGCGGTGTGCAGCGGCTACGATCATTTCAATTCGCGCGACTATGTGCGCGGCTTTCGCGGCGACCTCCCCGTCGCCCCCGCCGGCCAGCACGCCCGCGCGCGCCGCGCGCTCGAAGCCCATGCCGCCGATCCAGATTGGGAACAGAAACAGGCCGAAGACGAGCGCTATGGCGGCAGCGGCCCCGTGCCCGACAACGGCAGCCGCGTCTCGAGCAGCTGGCTGCTCAGCGGGCCGCTGGTCGCGAGTTTCGAGCGCGGCGACGTGCGCTTCTCGACCGCGGGGCTGGTGGTCGACGGCGATCGCGAGCAATGGGAAATCCGGCTCGCCGATCAAGGCGACGGCCGCGACGGCCGGCTCGAGAGCTTCCATCGCGCCATCACCCAAGGCGCGGCGCTGCCTGCCGACGGGCGCTGGGGCAAGGCGACGCAGGAAGTGCTGGTCGCGCTCGAGCGCTCCGCCGAAACCCGGGCCGAGATCCCGCTGATCCATCAAATACCCTACGCCGGCTGAACGGCTTTTCGATCGAGGAGAACGAGATCATGCTGACCAAGGAACAGAACGAGCGGCTGACCCGCGTTGGCGCCGGCACGCCGATGGGCGAGCTGTTTCGCCGCTACTGGCATCCGATCGCGGCGGTCGCGCAGATGAAGGATCGCGACACCTTGCCGATCCGCCTCTTCGGCGAAGACCTCGTGCTCTATCGCGATCTCTCCGGCACGCTCGGCCTCATCGAAGCGCGCTGCCCGCATCGCTCGATGTCGCTGGTCTACGGCATTCCCGAGAAATGCGGCCTGCGCTGCCCCTATCACGGCTGGACCTTCGACGAGACGGGCGCCTGCGTCGAGCAGCCTTACGAAGAGACCGAGGACCCCGAAGCGCGGTTCAAGGACAAGGTCACGACCAAGGCCTACGCGGTCGCGGAGCTCGGCGGCATGATCTTCGGCTATCTCGGCCCGAAGCCGGTGCCGGTCCTGCCCAAGTGGGACCTCTTCGTCATGGAAGATTGCGTGCGCGATATCGGCTTCGCGATCGTGCCGTGCAATTACCTGCAGATCATGGAGAACTCGCTCGACCCGGTGCATGTCGAATGGCTGCATCGCTATATGCGCAACTACGTGCTGGGCAAGCTCGGCAAGCACGAGAAGCAGCGCCCGGTCGAGAAACACGCCAAGGTCGGCTTCGACGAATTCGAATACGGCATCATCAAGCGCCGCATCCTCGAAGGCAACAGCGAGGCCGACGACGATTGGAAGATCGGCCATCCGGTGGTCTTCCCGAATTATCTGAAGACGGGCAATACCTTCCAGATCCGCGTCCCGATCGACGACGAGACGACCGCCTACTGGTGGTATCGCTGCTTCAACCGGGAATCGGGCGTGCCGATCGAACCGCAAGCGCCGGAAGACATCCCGATGTACACGACGCCGGTGCCGCAGCTCGACCCCTCGGGCAAGCCGCAATGGGACGTGCTCGACAACAACAGCGGCCAGGACCTCGTCGCCTGGATCACCCAGGGCGCGATCACCGATCGCACCAAGGAGACGCTGGGCCGCTCCGATCGCGGCGTCATCCTCTATCGCAAGCAGCTCGAAGAGGGGCTGCAGGCGATCGCCGAGGGCAAGGACCCGCGCAACGTCTTCCGCGATCCCCAGATGGGAAAAATTGACTTGCCGGTCGAGAAAGTCTTCCTCAACATCAGGACCAACATCGTCAAGGGCGATCGCACCGGGAACACGGCGAAATACAGCCCGATCCTGAAGAAAATCGACGCCGCCGCGGCCGAATAGCCGCAAGGCGCAAGTGTAGGGAGGCCATAATGAGAGGAACGCGGCTCCTCGTCCGGGCGGCGCTGGCGGTTCTGATCGGCATCGGCATCGGCATCGGCCCCAGCGCCCGCGCCGCCGACATCGATCCGGCGACCTATTTCAAGGGCAAGACGATCACCCTGGTCGTCGATTTCAAGCCGGGCGGCGGCACCGACGTGCAGGCGCGCTATTTCGCGGCGCATTTCGGCAAGTTCATCCCCGGCGAGCCGCGCATCGTCGTCACCAACCTCTTCCCGATTCCGTCCGGGCGCAATTACGTCTGGAGCGCCAAGCCGGACGGGCTCTCGATCTCGTTCCTCGCGGCGGCCGATGTCGGCACCGAGCTCATCGATCCGACGGCGCAGTTTCAAAGCGACAAGTTCAACTATATCGGCTCGCATACCGCGCGCGATCTGATCCTCTATGTCCGCAACACCGTGCCCTATACGTCGCTGCATGATTCGAAAGGCGGCAAGGTGCCGATCAGCATCGCGCTGCCGATCTCGCGGCCGGAGGATCTCTCCGGCATCGGCCTCGCGACGGCGCTCTTGTCGCTATGGTTCGACGCGCCCCTGAAGATCACGCCGATCGCCCAGACCGGATCGAGCGATACGCTGCTGATGCTCGAGCGCGGCGACATCAATGGCTGGGTTGGCGGCGCGCAATGGTACACGCTGCCGAAGCTGCGGCCCGGCTGGCTGAAAAGCGGCTACCTCAAGCCGATCGCCGATATGGGCAATCCCGACACCGAGCCGCACGCCAATGCCGAGATCAGCCTCGCCATCCCGAACGCGATCACCTGGCTGAGCGATGATCAGAAGAAGATCTGGCGCGCCCTCGTCATCTCGCAGGTCCTGACCGGCAAGGCGCTGGCGACCTCGCCGAACACGCCGCCGGCGGTCGTGAAGATCTTGCGCGATGCCTATGTCGCGGCGTTCAAGGACGCGGATTTCGTCGCCGGCGTCGAGAAGATCCAGCAGGAGCCGGCCGACGTCATTCCCGGCGACAAGCTGCAGGGCATGGTCGAGACCTCGCTCGCCGAGTTCAAGGCCGAGCTGCCCCAATACAAGGCGCTGCAGAAGCAGATCTTCGAGCGCTACGTGAAAGGGCTGTAGCGCGCGATGGACGGGATCCTGGCCGGGCTCGCTTGGCTCGGAACCGCGTCCTTCTGGCTGGCGTTTTTGGCGGGCGTGCTGATGGCGGCGGCGGCCGGGCTGGTGCCCGGCCTCTCGGCGACCTTGCTGATGGCGATCGCCGTCCCGTTCATCGTCTTCAACATCCAGGATCCGGTCATCGGCATCGTCATGCTGGCGACCATCACCGCGGTCGAGGAAATCCTCGACGTCTTGCCGATCGTCGCCATGGGCTATCCCGGCGTCGGGCAGGTGACCTTCCTCGAAGCGCGGCCGCTGGTGGCGCGCGGCTACGCGGCGCGCACGCTCGGCTTCATCTATGTCGTCGCGGCGTGCGGCGGCTTCATCGGCGCGATCGCGCTGCTGCTCATCATCCCGATCATCAAGCCCTTCATCCTGCAATTCAGCTTCGCCGAGATCGGCGCCATCGGGATTTTCGGCGTCGCCATGGTCGGCGCTTTGAGCCGCGGCGCGATGGTCAAAGGCATCGCCTCCGGTGCGCTCGGCATGCTGCTCAGCACGGTGGGCCTCAGCGTCTTCACCGGCGAGGCGCGCTACACCTTCGGCCAGCTCGAATTCCAGGAGGGCCTGCCGCTGATCGCGACGGTGGTCGGGCTTTTCGCCCTGCCCGAGATGGCCGATCTCCTGATGACGCGGCAGACCGTCTCGTCCGCCGACGCCACCTTCGGCACGCGCGAGGTGTTCAAGGGCGCGCGCATCGCGCTCAAATACTGGCGCCTCATCATCCGCCATTCGCTGCTCGGCGTGTTCCTCGGCGCGATCCCGGGGATCGGCGCGCGCGTCGTCTCCTGGCTCTCCTACGGCATCGGCATTTCGATGACCAAGAACCGCCGCCAATTCGGCCGCGGCTCGTGGCGCGGCCTCGTCTTTTCCGAAGCGGTGCAAAGCGCGAAAGAAGGCGGCCACGCCATCCCGACGCTCGCGCTCGGCGTGCCGGCGGGCCAGGCCTGGGTCTTCGTGCTGGTGGCGATGATCGCTTACGGCGTCTCGCCCGGGCCGCAATTCCTGTCGCAGCACACCGACATCGTCGTGCTCATCGTCGTCAGCCTGGTGCTCGGCAACGCGATGCTGGCGGCCATCGGCATGCTGTGGTCGGGGCGCTTGGCGAAACTCTCGCGCCTGCCCTACCCGATGCTCTGCGCCGTGATCGTGCCGCTCGCCATCCTCTCGGCGTTCCAGGAGACGCGGCATTGGACGGCAGTGCCGATCGTGCTGGGCTTTGCCGGGCTCGGCTTCGTGATGAAATATTTCCGCTGGCCGCGACCGCCGCTGGTGCTGGGCTTCATCCTCGGCAAGATCGTCGAGCAGAACATGCTGACCGCGATCTCGCTCTACGGCGTGGTCGGCGTGCTCGAGCGGCCGCTCACTATCGGGCTTATCATCGCGGCGATCTTCATCGCCGTGTTCCTCACGCGCATCGGCAACACGGCGATGCAGCAGGCCGGCGTCGAAAACAAGGTCGAGAAGCAGCCGTGGCGCTGGCAGGCCGATAATTACGTCGCGCTGTTCTTCGTCCTGGTCGGCGCTTTCTTCGTCATCGGCGCGCTGCATTTCCGCTTGGCCGCGCGGACCTTCCCGATGGCGCTCGGCATCCTGCTGGTCGTGCTGTCGCTGGTGCAATTCGTGCGCAACGGCTGGCAGCGCGGCGAGGCCGAAGTGCTCGATATCGGCATGATGAGCAAAGGCATGGCGACGACGCGGCAGACCGCCCCGATCATCCTGGGATTGGTCGCGATGTTCCTGGTGATCTGCGTAGCGCTCGGGCTGCAATACGGCGCCATCGCCTTCGCCGCGGCGACGCCGATCGCGCTCGGCGCCGGCAAGCGCCCCTGGCTCGCGGGCCTCGTCACCGGCGCGATCATGACGGCGGTGGTGATCGGCCTCTTCGATCGGATGCTCAACGTCATGTGGCCGGACCCGCTGGTGCTTTCCTGGGTCGAGAGCTCGCTGTTCTGAGGCCAAAAGAAAGGGGCGCGAAAAATCTCGCGCCCCTTTTTGAAAATCGTGAACGGCGGCGCCGCTACTTCGGCGACATCACCATCGTCATCTGGCGGCCTTCCATGCGCGGATAGGCCTCGATCTTGGCGATCGCATCGAGATCGTCCTTGACGCGCATCAGCACGTTCATGCCGAGCTCTTGATGCGCCAGCTCGCGGCCGCGGAAGCGCATGGTGACCTTCACCTTGTCGCCTTCCTCGATGAAGCCTTTCATCGAACGCATCTTCACGTCGTAGTCGTGATCGTCGATCGACGGGCGGAGCTTGATCTCCTTGACCTCGATGACCTTCTGCTTCTTGCGCGCTTCGTTCTTGCGCTTCTGCTCTTCGTATTTGAATTTGCCGAAATCGAGGATCTTGCAGACCGGCGGATCGGCATTGGGCGACACCTCGACCAGGTCGAGGCCGGCATCCATGGCGCGCGCGATGGCGTCGTTCCGGGGGACTACCCCGATCATCGCGCCTTTCTCGTCGACGAGGCGGACGCGGGGGACATTGATCTCATCATTGATGCGCGGCCCGTCGTTTCGAGGCGGCGGCGGCGCTTGCGTGGGGCGGGGTATGCGGCGACTCCTTAAGCTGTTGCGGCAGGTCCGGCCGCCGCGGAGGGCGGACGGGCCTCGGCACTCAATCTAGCGATGGCTTGGCCGAGTTCAAGAATTTCCTGATCTTTCGCGCCCAAGCGGCGGATGGCGACGGTCCGGTTCTCGGCCTCTCGTTTACCAACAACGAGCAGCGCCGGGACTTTCGCCAGGGAATGTTCGCGCACCTTGTAGTTGATTTTCTCGTTGGTCAGATCGACGCGCGCCCTGAGCCCCGCGGCTTCGCAGGCCGCGCGGACCTCCTCGGCATAGGAATTGGCCTCGTCGGTGATGGTAGCCACCACCGCTTGAACCGGCGCCAGCCAAAGCGGGAAGCGGCCGGCATATTCCTCGATCAGGATGGCGATGAAGCGCTCCATCGAGCCGAGGATGGCGCGGTGCAGCATGACCGGGCGATGACGCTGGCCGTCCTCGCCGATGTAATTGGCGTCGAGCCGCTCGGGCAGGACGAAATCAACCTGCAAGGTGCCGCATTGCCAATCGCGGCCGAGCGCGTCGCGCAGCACGAATTCCAGCTTCGGCCCGTAGAAGGCGCCTTCGCCGGGGTTGAGCGTATAGGGCAGGCCCGCGGCCTCGACCGCATGCTTCAGCGCCGCCTCGGCCCGGTCCCAGACGTCGTCGGTGCCGGCGCGCGTCGGCGGCCGGTCGGAGAATTTGACGCTCACGTTCTCGAAGCCGAAATCGCGGTAGACGCTGAGCAGCAGCTCGCAGAACGCGACGCTCTCGCTCGTGATCTGGTCTTCGGTGCAGAAGATATGCGCATCGTCCTGGGTGAAAGCACGCACGCGCATGATGCCGTGCAGCGCGCCCGACGGCTCGTTGCGATGGCAGGAACCGAACTCCGCCATGCGCAGCGGCAGCTCGCGATAGGAATGCAGCCCCTGGCGGAAGATCTGCACATGGCAGGGGCAGTTCATCGGCTTCACCGCGAGGACGCGTTTCGATTCCGTGTCGTCGATAGTGAACATGTGCTCGCGGAATTTCTCCCAATGGCCGGAGGCTTCCCAGAGCGAGCGGTCGACGAGCTGCGGCGTCCGCACCTCGACATAGCCCGCTTTCTCGATGCGATCGCGGACGTAATTCTCGATCGTGCGATAGAGCGTCCAGCCTTTCGGATGCCAGAACACCGCGCCGACGGCCTCTTCCTGCTGATGGAAGAGATCGAGCTCGCGACCGAGGCGGCGGTGGTCGCGCTTCTCCGCCTCTTCGAGCTGGAAGAGATATTGCTTCAGCTCTTTCTCGCTCGCCCAGGCGGTGCCGTAGACGCGCTGCAGCTGCGCGTTGCGCGCGTCGCCGCGCCAATAGGCGCCGGCGACCTTCGTCAGCTTGAAGGCATGGCCGAGCTTGCCGGTCGAGGGCAGATGCGGCCCGGCGCAGAGATCGACGAAATTGCCCTGGCGATAGAGGCTGATCGCCTCGTCCTTTGGGATCTCGTGGATCCATTCGGCCTTATATTTCTCGCCGAGCTCGGCGAAGAACTCGACCGCGCGATCGCGCTCCCATTCCTCGCGCGTGATCTTCTCGTCGCGATCGACGATCTGATGCATGCGCTCTTCGATCTTCACGAGGTCTTCCGGCGTGAAGGGCGTGGCGCGCGCGAAATCGTAGTAGAAGCCGGTGTCGGTCGCGGGACCGAACGTCACCTGCGTCTCGGGATAGAGCTCCTTCACCGCCTCGGCCATGACATGGGCGGCGTCGTGGCGGATGATCTCGACCGCTTCCGGCGTGTCCCGCGTCAGGATCGCCAGCTTGGCGTCCTGCTCGATCGGCCGGGTCAGGTCCTTGGCCTCGCCGTCGAGCTTCACCGCGACCGCGGCCTTGGCGAGGCCGGGGCCGATGGACGCGGCGATCTCGCCGCCGGTGACGCCGCGCGGGAAGCGCCGCACCGTGCCGTCCGGCAGGGTGACGGCGATCTGGTCTTGGGAATCGGGAGCCATTCCCAGCGGTTTATCCGAAGGACAGCGTCGCGGCAACCTCGTCCACGGCGAGGGTCGCGAGATCGTCGCGGCGCAGCACGGTGACCTTGCCGCGCGGCTGGGTCAGCGCCGGGTCGGACGCCGCCGAATAGAGCACGGTCGCCGGGCAGCCGGCAGCGACGATCAGATGCATCGGGCCAGTATCATTGCCGACGGCGTAGCGCGCCGCCGCGCCCAAGCCGACGATCTCGGCAAGGGTGGTCTGGCCGGCGAGGTCGCGCGCCAGCTTCACGCCGCGCGAGACGGCGCGCGTCGCCCCGGCTTCATCGCGTCCGCCGATCACCACCGGCGTCACGCCGCGCTGGGCGATCAGTTTGGCGAGCTCGGCGTAATGCGCCGTGGGCCAGCGCTTATCGAGGCGGTGCGCCGCCCCGCCCGGCACCAGCAGGACGAAATCCGGCGGCAGGTTGAAGCGCGCGATATCGGCCGCGGCCCAGGACAGATCGGGCGGCGAGACGCTTCCGATCCCCGCCATCGCGAGCTGGTCCGCCTGGCGATCGAGCGTGTGCATGGCGTCGCGCCGCGGATTGGCATGCGGGTGCGAGGCGCCGCGCGCGATGCCGGACCATTCGGGCCGCGGGCCCGGCCCCATCAGATGAAAATAGCCGCTCGAGCGCGACGAGGTCTGAAGATCGTAGACGCGCGCGAAACGCCCGTCGCGCAAGCGCCGGCGCAGCCGCAGCCAGGCTGCGATATCGAAGCGGCGCGGCCGCTCGTCGATCCAGACATGATCGAAATAGGGCGACATCCGCGCGATCTCGGCGAAAGGCGCCGAGGTCAGCAGCGTGATCTCGGCATCCTTGTGATGCGCGCGAATCGCGGCCGCCGGGCCCATCGCCTGAACGAAGTCGCCAAGAGCGCCGAGCTTGATGACGAGGATGCGCGCCGATGTCGGGGGCAAGGCGGCCGGCGCGAGGCGACCGGATCGCGGCTCAGGCGGCAACGGTCGCCTTGGCGGCTTGCGGCAGCAGCTCGCGATAGACCGTCAGCGTGCGCGCCGCCATGAGGCTCGAGGTGAAATGCGTGCGCACATGCGCGATCTCGCGCCGGCCCATGGCCAGCCGCGCGGCCGCATCCTGATCGAGGGCTTGCGCCAGCGCCGCCGCCAGCGCCGCGGCATCGCCGGGCGGCACCAGCCAGCCGGTATCGCCCGGCGTGATCGTCTCCTGCGCGCCGCCATGCGCGGTCGCGATCACCGGCCGGCCCATCGACTGCGCCTCGATGATGATCCGGCCGAAGCCCTCGGGCTCAGTCGAGGCCGAGACCACGATATCGGCGAGCATGTAGGCCGCGGCCATGTCGGGGCAATCGTCGATGAAGCGGAAGATCGCGCCGCCGCCCGAGGCGGCGACCGCGCGCTCGAGCTCGCGGCGATAGCCGGCACTGCCGGAGCCGAGGATGACCGCGTGCACATCCGGCCGCTTCAGCCGCGCCAGCGCTTCGATGAAGACGAGCTGGCCTTTCCACCGCGTCAAACGCCCGGGCAGCAGCACGGTATGCGCGCCGTCCGGCAGCCGCCAAGCGCGCATGAGCCGCACCAGGCGCTCGGGCGACACGCTGTCGGGATCGAAACGCGCGACATCGACGCCGCGCGGGATGAGGCGCAGGCGATCAGGCCCGACGCCGTAGGTCGAGGCAACGTGATTGGCGACGAATTGCGAGATCGCGATGACGCGCTCGCCGGTCGCCATCACCGCGTTGTAGCGGCGCTTCAGCAACGTGCCGTGACCATAGGCATTGTGAAAGGTGGTCATGAAATGCCGCCCGGTGTGCTGCGCCGCGTAGCGTGCGCTCCACGCCGGCGCGCGGCTGCGCGCGTGCACGATATCGATATCGCGCTCCATGATCAGCTTGGCGAGCCGATCGATATTGTTGCGGATGACGAAGGGGTTCTTCGAGGCAAGCGGCAAGGTGACATGGGTCGCGCCGATGCGGTCGAGCTCGCGCGCCATCGGTCCGCCTTCGGAGGCGACGATCGCGTTCCAGCCGTACGCCACCAGCGCCGCCGCGACATCGATCGTGCCGCGCTCCACCCCGCCCATCACCAGCCGCGGCAGGACTTGCAGCACCGTGCCTTTGCCGCTTCCGGCGCGGCTCGTCGCGGTGTTAGTGTCGGGCTGAGGCATGTCGAGTTGAGGATTGTGCCAACATGAATGACGCGCATTCCATCTTAACACGCGAGGATGGCGCGACAATCGGCTACCGCCGCCGCGACGGCAAATCGCCCGGCGTGGTGTTCTTGTGCGGCTTCAATTCCGATATGAGCGGCACCAAGGCCGAGGCGCTCGATGCGTTCTGCACCGCGCGCGGCCAGGCCTTCGTTCGCTTCGACTATTTCGCGCACGGCGTCTCGTCGGGCGATTTCGCCGAGCTCACCATCGGCCGGCTGCTCGGCGACACGCTCGCGGTAATCGATAAGCTGACCGAGGGCAAGCTGGTGCTGGTCGGCTCGAGCATCGGCGGCTGGCTGATGCTGCTCGCGGCGCTGGCGCGGCCGGAGCGGGTGAAAGCCCTGATCGGGATCGCCGCCGCGCCCGATGCGACCGAAGATTTGATGTGGCAGCGCCTCTCCTTCGAGCTGCGCGAGGATGTGATCACCAAAGGCGCGGTGCGCGTGCCATCGAAATACAGCGAGGCCGGCTATCTCATCACCCGCAAGCTGATCGAGGAAGCGCGCAACCACCTCGTCATGCGCGCGCCGCTGGCGATCGACCGGCCGGTGCGGCTGCTGCACGGCATGATGGATCCCGACGTGCCGTTCGAGACCAGCCTCACCCTCGCGGATTGCCTGACGGGCGCGGACGTTCAGGTTACCTTGGTCAAGGACGGCGACCACCGCCTGTCGCGCACCCAGGACATCGAATTGCTGCTGCGGACGCTGACCGGGCTGCTCACGTAAGCAGCGCCGCCAGGCCTTCGCGATAGCTCGGATAGCGCAGCGCCACGCCGAGCTCCTCTTTGATCCGCCGGTTCGAAACCCGCTTGCTGTCGTCGTAGAAGCTCTTCGCCAGCGGCGCGAGCGCGGCGGTCGCGAAATCCTCGATCGGCGGCGGCGCCATGCCAAGCAGCGCCGCTGCATAAGCGATGACCTCGTCCGGCGGCGAGGGCGTGTCGTCGCAGACATTGTAGATCGCGCCGGCACGGGGCCGCGCCATCGACGCTTCGAGCACGGCCGCGAGATCGGCGACGTGGATGCGCGAGAACACCTGGCCGGGCTTGACGATCCGCCGTGCGGTGCCGGCGCGGAGCGCATCGAGCGCGCTGCGGCCCGGGCCGTAGATGCCGGCGAGGCGGAAGACCTGCACCGGGATGCCGCTGCGCGCGCCGAGCGCCAGCCAGCCGGCTTCGGCCGCGACCCGGCGGCGGCCGCGCTCGCCGCTCGGCGCCGGCGGCGTCACCTCATCCACCCAGCCGCCCGCCTGGTCGCCATAGACGTTGGTCGAGGAGAGATAGCCGATCCAGCGCAGCCGGCGCAGCGCCGCGATCTCATCGCCATGCGCATCGAGGACCGGGCAGCCGGCATCGTCGGGCGGGATCGAGATCAGGAGATGCGTCGTATCGGCCAATCGTTTCGCAGCATCGGCCAAAGGCTGGCCGCGCGCGAAGCGATCGAGGCGAAAGGGCGCGGTCGCGCCGTCGCGGCTGGTGCCGGCGATCGTCCAGGCTTTGCCGGCGAGATCGCGCGCCAGGAAACCGGCGCTGTAGCCGAGACCGAAGCAGAAAAGCGCGGCTTGCATGGCTCGATCCTAGCAAACGCGATTTACAAACCGCATGGCCGCGCGCACGATCCTGCCATGCGCAAAATCCTGCGCGACCACCGGCGCGACTGGGATGTCGACGAGGACGCCGAGCGGCAGACCAAGGCGCTGGCCGGGCTCGCCCTCATCCTCGCCCTCGCCCTGCTCGGCTCTTACCTGATCATCCAGCTGCGCGCGGTGGCGCAGCTCGAGGATTGCCTCCTCGCCCAGCGCGACAATTGCGATTCGCTGATAAACGCGCCCTGAGCGCTATTCGGCGGCGTGCGGTTGGCGGCGCCCGGCCGGCGTCTTGTGCCAGCGCGCGCCGAGCCGGCGATTGAGGCGGTCGAGATAGAGATAGATCACCGGCGTCGTGTAAAGCGTCAGGAATTGCGAAACCAGCAAGCCGCCGACGATGGCGATGCCCATCGGGCGCCGCAGCTCCGATCCCGCGCCGCTGCCGATGGCGAGGGGCAGACCGGCGAACAGCGCCGACATCGTCGTCATCATGATCGGCCGGAAGCGCAAGAGGCAGGCTTCGTGGATCGCCTCGATCGCCGGCTTCCCGTGCTCGCGCTCGGCTTCGAGCGCGAAGTCGATCATCATGATCGCGTTCTTCTTGACGATGCCGATGAGCAACACGACGCCGACGATGGCGATGACGCTGAGGTCGTAGCCGAAGAGCATCAGCCAGACGAGCGCGCCGACGCCTGCCGACGGCAGCGCCGACAGGATCGTCACCGGGTGGATGTAGCTCTCATAGAGCACGCCGAGGACGATGTAGACGACGAGGATCGCGGCCGCGATGAGCAGCGGCGTCGACGACAGCGATTGCTGGAAGGCCTGCGCCGTGCCCTGGAACGTGCCCTGCAAGGTCGCCGGCGCGCGGATGTCGTAGCGCATCTGGTTGATGCGATCGACCGCCTCGCCGAGCGAGGTGCCGGACGCGAGATTGAAGGACAGCGTCACCGCCGGGAATTGGCCCTGGTGATTGACCGAGAGCGCTTCGACCTTGTCGACGAAATGCGCGAAGCTTGCGAGCGGCACGCGCGCGCCATTGGCGCCGACGACGTAGAGCTTCTGCAGCACGGTCGGATCGGCCGCGAATTGCGGCTCGACCTCGAGCACGATCCAGTACTGGTTGGTCGCGGTGAAGATGTCGCCGATGACCCGCGAGCCGAACGCGTCGTAGAGCGTGTTGTCGACCGCCGCCGGCGTGATGCCGAGACGCGCCGCCGCGTCGCGATCGATCTCGACATCGACATGCGGCGCGGCGATCTGCTGGTCGGAGGCGACGTCCTGCAGCCCCGGCAGCTTCGCCATCGCCTGCTCGACTTTCGGCGCCCAGGCGTTGAGCTCGCTCGAATCCGTATCGGTAAGCGTATATTGATATTGCGTGCGGCTGAGCCGCCCGCCGACATTGATGTCCTGCGCCACCTGCATGAAGAATTTGACACCCGGCACCTGCGCGACGACCGGCCGCAGCCGCGCGATCACCTGATCGGCGCTCGCGTCGCGCTGATCCAGAGGCTTCAGCTGGATCATCATGCGCCCGGTGCTTTCCGAGGCATTGCCGCCGGTCGCGCCGGCAAAGCCGGTCACGCTGTCGACGGCCGGATCCTGCCGGATCTTGTCGCTGAGCTGCAGCATCAGCTGCGACATGCCGACGAAGGACGTGTCCTGCCGCGCATCGGCCTCGCCGAAGACGAAGCCCGTGTCCTGCTGCGGGAAGAAGCCCTTCGGGATCGCGTAATAGAGCACGCCGGTCAGCACGATCAGCGCCAGGGTCGGGAGCAGCGTCAGGAATTGATGCCGCAACACCCAGGTGAGGCCGCGATCGTAGAAACGGATCATCGCATCGAACGCATCTTCGGCCCATTGGCTCACGCGGTTGCGCTGGTGCGGATCCTCGTGCTTCAGGAAGAGCGAGCACATCACCGGCGTCAGCGTCAGCGAGATGAAGGCGGAGATCAGCACCGCGATCGTCACCGTCAGCGCGAATTCGCGAAACAGCCGGCCGATGATGCCGCCCATGAAGATCAGCGGGATGAACACCGCGATGAGCGAGCAGGTGATCGATACGATGGTGAAGCCGATCTGGCCGGCGCCCTTAAGCGCGGCCTCGAAGGGCGAATCGCCGGCTTCGATGTAGCGCACGATGTTCTCGATCATGACGATCGCATCGTCGACGACGAAGCCGACCGCGATGGTCAGGCCCATCAGCGAGAGATTGTCGAGGCTGAAGCCGCAGGCATGCATCGCGGCGAAGGTACCGATGATCGAGAGCGGCACGGCGATGCCGGGAATGACGGTCGCCCAGAGCTTGCGCAAGAAGACGAAGATCACCAGCACCACGAGGCACATGGTGAGAATGAGCGTGAAGCGCACGTCCGAGACCGAAGCGCGGATGGTTTGCGTGCGGTCGGAGATGAGATCGATGTGCACCGCCGCCGGGATCGACGGACGCAGCTGATCCATCAGCCGATTGATGCGATCGACGGTCGCGACCGTGTTCGCGCCGGGCTGGCGCTCCACCAGCAGCAGCTCCGCCGGATGGCCGTTCGACCAGGCGCCGACGCGATCGTTCGCGACCGAATCGACGGCGCGACCGACATCCTTCAGCCGGACCGGAGCGCCGTTCTTGTAGGCGACGATCGCATTCTCGTAAGCCTTGGCGGTGAGCAGCTGATCGTTGGTATCGAGCGTCACCGCCTGATGCGCATTCTCGAGCGTGCCTTTCGGCTGGTTGATGCTGGTATTGGCGATCGCGGTGCGGACGTCCTCGAGACCGATGCCGCGCGCCGCGAGCGCGTCGGGATTGACCTGAATGCGCACCGCGTATTTCTGCTCGCCGCCGATATTCACCTGGCTGACGCCGGGCACGGTCGAAATGCGCTGCGCCAGGAGCGTATAGGCGTAATCGTCGACCTTGCTCATCGGCAGCGTGTCGGACGACACCGCGTAGATGAGGATCGCGCGATCGGCGGGATTGGTCTTCTTGTAGGTCGGCGGGTTGGGCAGATCCTTCGGCAAGAGGCCACCGGCCGCGTTGATCGCGGTCTGCACATCCTGCGCCGCGCCGTCGATGTTGCGATCGAGATCGAATTGCAGGGTGATCGACGTCGCGCCGAGCCCGCTGGTCGACGTCATCTGGCTGAGCCCGGCGATCGCGGCGAATTGCTGCTCGAGCGGCGTTGCCACCGACGACGCCATCGTCTCGGGCGAGGCCCCCGGCAACTGCGCGGTCACCTGGATGGTCGGGAAATCGACGGTCGGCAGCGCCGCCACCGGCAGCAGCGTGTAGGACACCAGCCCGAAGATCAGCACGCCGAGCATCAGCAGCGAGGTCGCGATCGGCCGGCGAATGAACGGCTCGGAAATGCTCATCCGCGCCCGTGCCTGGCAAAGAGCCCCGAGACGCGATCAGCCATTCGCCGCCGGCCCGCTTTGGGATTGCGGCGGCAGGATCGAGACCTTGGTTCCTTGCTGGAGCCGGTACTGGCCGTCGACCACGACCTGCTCGCCCGCGCTCAGGCCTTTGGAGATCGCGGCGACGTCGTGCTCGGTCTCGGCCACCGTGACGGTGCGCTGCTCGACGGTGTTGTCAGGCTTGATGACGAAGAGATAGCTGCCATTCGGTCCGGCCTGAATGCTGCGCGCCGGAACGGTGACGACGTTTTTCAGCGTGTTGACCTGCAGCCGCATGTCGACGAATTCGCCCGGCCACAGCGCTTCGTCCGCGTTGGCGAATTCGGCCTTGAGGCGAACCGTGCCGGTTGCCTGATCGATCTGGTTGTCGATCAGCGTGAGCTTGCCGGCCGCGATCTCGCGCTGCTCGCCTTGCGTCCAAGCTTCGGCCGGGACCGGGCCTCTCACCTGCGCTTGACGAATGGCGTCGAACTCGGTCTGCGGCGCGGTGAAGCTGACGAAGATCGGCTTCAGTTGCGTGATCGTCAGCAGGCCGGTGTTGTCGCTGGCATGGACGAGATTGCCGATGTCGACCTGGCGCGCGCCGGTGCGGCCATCGATTGGCGAGCGCAGCTGCGTGTAATCGAGATTGACCTGCGCCGCCTCCACCGCGGCCTTGTCGGCTGCGACCGTGGCGCTCAGCGCATCGGCGTTGGTGCTGTCGGCATCGAATTGCTGCCGCGAGATAAACTCTTTGCCGACCAAGGGCTTGTCGCGATTGGCGTTGCGCTGCGCATTGGCGAGTTGGGCCTCGTCGCGGGCCAGGTTGGCCTGGGCTTGGGCAAGGGCCGCCTGATAGGGGCGCGGATCGATCTCGAAGAGCAGATCGCCGGCCTTCACCTCCTGGCCTTCGGTGAAATCGACTTTGACGATCGCGCCGTCGACCCGGCTCTTCACAGTCACGCTGTTATAGGCTTGAACGCTGCCGAGGCCGCGGACATAGACCGGCATGTCGCGGGCGGTCGCGGCGGCGGCCGTGACCGGCGCCGCCGCCTCGGAAACACTGTGCGATTGTGCCGCAGCTTCGCCATGCGAGGCGCTGTGCAGCGCCCAGCCAGCCCAAGCCACAGCCACGCAGGCGCACAGCGTAACGATTGGCCAAAGCCGGCGATTCACGCGCGAGAACCCTCTTTTTTCGCAGCGCACAAGGACCCTACGCCCTATTAGGTGCGCGTCAAAAGGAACGTTCCCGCCCCGCCCATGAACAATTGCGTGACAAAGTTGTTATGCACAACAAAACGTTGGATTACAACGAGTCGCACCCGCTCCGGGTTGCGGTTAAATCCTGGTTTGTAACAAAAATTATAGTATGATCGGACGCCTCGGGCGAAAGCCTTGAGGCGCGCTGACAGCGCGACAGAACAGCGGCGGCAGGACAGCGGGCGATCGCGATGAGACAAGTGATTTGGGCCGGGGCCCTTGTAGGGGCCGTGGTGGCGAGTGCTGTCCTTTATGAGGCCGCAGTACCCCACGCTGCGCATTCGCAAGCGGCGGGGCAGAGACCCCAGGCCGGTGTGCCGGTGCGAATCGTCGAGGCGGTGACAAAACCGACGCCGGTCGAGCTCAACACCATCGGCAGCGTGCAGACGATCGCATCCGTCGCGGTGAAATCGCGCGTCGATGCGGTCATCGATCAGGTGCTCGTCAAGGACGGCCAGTTCGTCAAGGCCGGCGACGTGCTCTTTCAACTCGACTCGCGCGCCTCGCAGGCAACCATGCATCAAGCCGAAGCGACGCTGGCGCGCGATCAGGCGCAACTCGCCAACGCCCAGCGCATATCGAACCGCGAGAAGTCGCTGATCGAGAAAAGTTTCGTCTCGCAGCAGCAATTCGATACCGATTCCGCAACCGCCACCGCGCTCGAGGCGACGGTGCGCGCCGATCAGGCGCAGCTCGAGGCCGCCAAGGTGCAGCTTTCCTACTATACGATCATCGCGCCGATCGACGGCCGGGTCGGCCTGATCGCGATCAAGCAGGGCAACAGCATCAAAGCGAACGACGTGCCGCTGGCGACGGTCAACCAGATCCAGCCGATCTACGTCTCGATCGCTTTGCCCCAAGGCAACCTGCCCGACATCCGGGCGGCGATGGCGAAAGGTCCGGTGACCGTGCAGGTCCGCGCCCAGGGCGACAAAGGGCCGCCGATCAGCGGCAAGATCGCGTTCTTCGAGAACACCATCGATTCGAACTCCGGCACGATCAACGTGCGCAGCACTTTCGAGAATGCCGATCAGCGCCTATGGCCCGGCCAGTTCGTGAACGTGACGGTGCTGGTGCGTACCGATCCGAATGCCTTGATCATTCCGCCGGCCGCGGTCCAGGCGGGACAGAGCGGCACCTATGTGTTCGTTATCAAGGACGACAACACCGCCGAGATTCGGCCGGTGACCGTCGACCGCACGGTCGATGGCAACGTGGTGATCAGCAATGGGCTCAACCCCGGCGACAAGGTCGTGACCGACGGACAGCTGCGTCTCAACAGCGGCACCCATGTCCAGATTGTCAGCGACGCGCCGAAGGGTGACGCGTCATGAGCCTGCCGGAGCTGTGCATCCGTCGTCCGGTGATGACGACGCTGCTGATGCTGGCGTTCGTCATCTTCGGGCTCTTCAGCTACCGGCTGCTGCCGGTCGCCGCCATTCCGACGGTCGATTTTCCGACCATCGTCGTCAGCGGGCATTTCCCGGGCGCCAGCCCCGAGACCATGGCCTCGTCGGTCGCCGCGCCGCTGGAGCGCCAGTTCTCGACCATCGCCGGCCTCAATTCGATGGTGTCGTCGAGCGGCCAGGGCGTCACTCAGATCACGATGCAATTCGATCTGAGCCGCAATATCGACGGCGCCGCACTGGATGTTCAATCGGCGCTGACCTCTGCGGCGCGCCGCCTACCGGTGCAGATGACCACGCCGCCCAGCTTCATCAAGGCCAACCCTGCGACGGCGCCGGTCATCTTCCTCAATCTGAGTTCCGCCACCCTGCCGCTGTCCGCGGTCGACGAATATGCCGAGACACTGATCGCGCAGCGACTTTCGACGCTGAGCGGCATCAGCCAGGTGCTGGTGATGGGCCAGCAGAAATTCGCCGTCCGCGTCCAGGCGAATCCCGAAGCGCTTGCCGCCAAGGGCATGACCCTCGACGATCTCCAAAGCGCGGTCGCCGCGGCCAACTCGTCCACCCCCGTCGGTACGCTGATGGGCGCGCAGCAGGCCTTCACCCTTCAGGCCAATGGCCAGCTTCAGCACGCGGCGCAATACCAGAACCTGATCGTCGCCTATCGCAACGGCGCGCCGGTGCGATTGAAGGACGTCGCCAGGCCGGTCGATAGCGTCGAAGACGATCGCCAGGCGAGCTGGTACAACGCCACCCGCGGCATTCTGCTGGCGGTGCAGCGGCAGCCCGACGCCAACACGGTCGCGGTCGTCGATTCCGTCAAGGCCCTGATCCCGGTCTTCGAGTCCCAGCTTCCCGCCTCGGTCAAGCTGAACGTGCTGCTCGATCATTCGGTATCGATCCGCAACTCGGTCAACGATGTGCAGGTGACGCTGCTGATTACCGCGGCGCTCGTCGTCCTGGTGATCTTCCTCTTCCTGCGAAATGCCACGGCGACGATCATCCCGGCCCTCGCTTTGCCGATCGCCGTTATCGGCACCTTCGCGGGCATGGAGATACTGGGCTACAGCATCGACAATCTCTCGCTGATGGCGCTGACGCTCTCGGTCGGCTTCGTCGTCGACGATGCGATCGTGATGCTCGAGAACATCGTCCGCCATATCGAGGGCGGCGAGCGCGTGATCGACGCGGCCTTCCGCGGCTCGCGCGAGATCGCCTTCACGATCTTGTCGATCACCATATCGCTGGTCGCGGTCTTCATCCCTGTGCTCTTCATGGGCGGGGTGGTCGGCCGCGTGTTCCGCGAATTCGCGGTGACGATCAGCATGACTATCCTGATCTCGGGCTTCGTCTCGCTGACGCTGACGCCGATGCTGGCGTCGCGGCTGATCAAACCGCATCGCAGCGACCACCACAATCTCGCCTACCGCGTTTGCGAATCCGGCTTCAACGCATTGTTCGGCGCTTACAGGGCCGGACTGACCTTCGTCATGCGCTGGCGGCGCACGACCTTGTTCGTCACGTTGTTGTCGATCGTGGCCTCGGCCTATCTGTTCGTCGTCGTTCCCAAAGGCTTCTTTCCGATCGTCGACACCGGCGCGATCATCGGCTCGACCGACGCCGCGCAGGACATCTCAATAGAGGCGATGGAAGCGCATACGCTCGAAGTCGCGCGCATCATCCAAGCCGATCCGAATGTCAGCGACGTCACGGCATTCGTCGGCGCCGGCCCGAGCAGCCCGGCGCTCAATCAGGGGCGGCTCTTCATCCAGCTGAAATCGCGCGACGAGCGCGAACTCTCGGCGACGCAGGTGATCCAGGAGCTGCGCCCGAAAGTGGCGCGCATCGTCGGCATGAACACGTTCTTCCAGCCGCTGCAGGACATCAATCTCGGCGGTCGGCCCTCGAAGAGCCAATATCAGTACACGCTCCAGGACGGCGACACGACCGAGCTCTATCACTATGCGGGCGTGATGGAGAGCCGCATGCGCCAGCTCCCCGGGGTCCAGGACGTGACCTCGGATTTGCAGCTGCGCAACCGCCTCGCCATGATCGACATCAACCGCGACAAGGCCTCCCAGCTCGGGGTGACGATCGATCAGGTCCGGAACACCTTCTACAGTGCTTTCGGCACGCGCCAGATCTCGACGATCTACGAGCCGTCCAACAGCTATGAGGTCATCCTCGAACTCGATCCGGCCGATCAGCAATCGCCGACCGATCTCTCGAAAATCTACGTGCGCTCGTCCGCCGGTCAGATGATCCCGCTGGGCGCGCTCGCCACGATCAGCGAAGGCCTCGGCCCGGTGACCATCAACCATCAGGGCCAGCTCCCGTCCGTCACGATCTCGTTCAACCTGCAGCCCGGCTCCTCGCTCGGCACCGCGATCGACGGCATCGCCCGGATCGAGCGCGAGGTCAATCTGCCGGTCTCGGTCAGCAGCAGCTATCAGGGCAACGCGCAGGTCTTCCAGCAGGCGCTGCAGGGCCAGGGCCTGCTGCTCTCCGCCGCGATCATCGTCATCTACATCGTGCTCGGCATCCTCTACGAGAGCTTCATCCATCCGATCACGATCTTGTCGGGCCTGCCCGCCGCGGCGCTCGGCGCGTTGCTGACGCTGCTGCTCTTCCACCAGGATATGAGCGTCATCGCCATCATCGGCATCGTCATGCTGATCGGCATTGTGAAGAAGAACGCGATCATGATGATCGACTTCGCGCTCGAGCGACAACGCGCCGGCGCGGATGCCGAGCATGCGATCTTCGAGGCCTGCCTGTTGCGCTTCCGTCCGATCATGATGACGACCATGGCGGCGATCATGGGCGGCTTGCCGATCGCCGTCGGCTGGGGCGAAGGCGCCGAGCTGCGCCGGCCGCTGGGGCTGGTCGTCGTCGGCGGCCTCGTCGTCTCGCAATCGATGACCCTCTTCATCACGCCGGTGATCTATCTCTACATGGAGAAATTCCGGCTGCTGTTCTCGCGCGAGGCGCAGCCCGCGACCGCGCTCGGCGCGCCCGATGGCCATGCCGTGCGTGAAGCCGGCGAATAAGCAGCGCACGGTTTTCGGCTTCGTTGCGGCGGCGCTGGCGCTGGGCCTCGGCGTCGCCGCCGCCGGCGCCGCGAGCGAGCGCAGTGCCGGGCCGCGCAGCGCGCTGCCGCCCGCGCCGATGCCCGATGCGCAGCATTACGATCGCTGCCTGGAGCTGGCGCATAGGGATCCGCAGAAAGCCTATGACGACGCCGAATCCTGGCGCGCCATCGGCGGCGGCTTTCCGGCGCAGCATTGCGCCGCGGTGGCGCTGGTCGGCTTGAAGAAATATCCCGAGGCCGCGACCAAGCTCGAAGCCCTCGCCAACGCCATGATGCAGGCCGGACCCGAGATGCGCGGCGAGGCGCTGGAGCAGGCGGGCCAGGCTTGGCTGCTCGCCGGCAAGCCGAACGAGGCGAAAGCGGCCTTCGATGCGGCGCTCGGCTTCAGGCCGAAGGACGAAGAGATCCTGATCGATCGCGCCGAGGCCTATGCCCTCGGCGGCAAGTATTTTGACGCGATCGACGATCTCAACGCCGTGCTCGACCAGACGCCAAACCGCGTCGACGCGCTGGTCTATCGCGCCTCGGCCTATCGCCAGCTCGGCTCGCTCGATCTCGCGCTCGACGATGTCGAGCGCGCGCTGCGGCTCGATCCGCGGTCGGTACCCGGCCTGTTGGAGCGTGGCAATCTGCGCCGCCTCAAGAACGACACCGCCGGCGCCAAGGCCGATTGGCAGCAAGTGCTGAAGCTCGGCCCCGGCACGCCGGCCGCCGCCTCGGCACAAGAGAACATCGCCCATCTCGCCGATCAGCCCGCGCCCGGGCAGGGCCTGCTGACCGGCCCGACGGCGCAGAAAGCCAAGCCCTGACGGGCCGGCGGCGCGCGTTCAGAAATCGAGATCGGTGTAGTGCTTCGGCGGCGGTGCGCCGGGGATGTGGTCGGCGAGGATTGGCCGGAAGCTCGGCCGCGATTTGACCCGCGCATACCATTCCTTCGCCGTCTCGTATTCGTCCCAGGCGACGTCGCCGAGATAATCGAGCACCGAGAGGTGTGCCGCCGCCGTCACGTCGGCGAGCGAGAAGTAATCGCCGGCGAGCCAGCCGCGATAGCGCTCGGTGAGATAGGCGATGTAGTCGAGATGGTATTTGAGGTTCGATTTGGCGGCCCGGATCACCGCCGAATCCGGCTCGCCGAAGCCGAGCAGCCGCTTCATGAATTTTTCCGTGACCAGCGGCTCGGTGACTTCGCGATTCATCTTGGCGTCGAACCACGCGACGAGACGGCGCACCTCGGCGCGGTCGGCCGGGTTGAGCCCCAACAGCAGCTTCTCGCGATAGGCCTCGTCGAGATATTCGGCGATCGCGCCCGCCTCGGCCAGCACCATGCCGTCGGGCTCGATCAGCACCGGCACCTCGCAGGCGGGGTTGAGCGCGACGAATTCGGGGCGCCGCTCCCACACTTTCTCGATCTGCATCGAGAAATCGAGATTCTTCTCCTGCAGCACCAGGCGAATCTTGCGCGACAGCGGCGACAGCCAGAGGTGATAGAGAAGACGCATGCCGGACTGTCTCATAGCGCCGCCGAAGGGTAAAGCCGATTGGACAGTTTGCCGCTCGTCGCCCGATCGGTTATGGGAAAGCCATGACCGTTGACGAGCGCAAGGAAGCGACCGCGCTGATCGACTTCTGGTTCGGGCCGCCGCGCTCGCCGACCCGCTTCCAGCAGCGCGACATCTGGTTCAAAGCCGATCCGGGTTTCGACCAGCAATGCCGCGACGGGTTCGAGTCGCTGCGCCAGCGCGCCGCTGCCGGCGGCTGCGCCGATTGGGTGCGCGAAGCCGAGCCCTGCCTCGCCCTCATCCTTCTGTTCGATCAACTGCCGCGCAATCTCTTCCGCGGCAGCGCCAAGGCCTTCGCCACCGACCCCGAGGCGCGCGCGGCGGCGCGCGAGGCGCTGGCGCGCGGTTTTGACCGCTCGCTGCCGGCGACCTGGCGGCAATTCATTTATTTACCCTTCGAGCACAGCGAGGATCTGGCCGATCAGGAGCTGAGCGTGAAGCTCGCGACCGCCCTCGCCCGCGACCCGGCCTTCGCCGGCGCGCTCGACTATGCCCAGCGCCACCACGCGATCATCGCGCGCTTCGGCCGCTTCCCGCATCGCAACGCCGCCCTCGGCCGCCAATCGACGCCGGAAGAGGAAGCCTTTCTGAAAGAGCCGGGCTCGTCTTTCTGAGCGGGCCGCGCGGCGCGGGCGCTGCCGGTTTAAGCGTGGCTCGGCCGGAACCGACCGGGCCGCCGGAAGCGCTCGAGATAGGTCGGCAGCACGAGCTCGAGCGCGGTCGGGGTGATGCCGAGCTCGGCGAGACCCGGCGCGCCATAGGCCGCGACCGAATCATGGCGCAGCATCCGCACCTGATCGCGGGTGAGCAGCGGCTTCGGCATAAATTCGAGGAAGAAGGCTTTGAGCGAGGCCACGCCGAACGGCAGCGACATCAGCAGCCGCTTGCGGCCGATGACATGCAGCATCAGCTCGAACAGCTGGCGCATGGTGAAGACCGCGGGACCGGCGAGCTGGTAGGTCTTGCCCTCGGTGTCGTCGCGCGACAAGGCCGCGGCAACCGCCGCGGCGACATCGCCGACATAGACCGGCTGGAACTTCGTCGCGCCGCCGCCGATCAGCGGCAGCACCGGCGAGACCCTTGCCATCGCGGCAAAGCGGTTGAAGAAATTGTCCTCCGGCCCGACGACCAGCGACGGGCGCAAGATGATCGCGCCCGGGAAAGCGGCGCGCACCGCTGCTTCGCCTTCGGCCTTGCTGCGCCCATAGGCCGAGCTCGATTTCGCATCGGCGGCGAGCGCCGAGATATGGACGAAGCGCTTGACGCCGGCGCTCTTGGCCGCGGCGGCGAGCTGAGCGGGGCCCCGATGATGCGCGAGATCGAAGCGCTGCTTGCCGCGCTCGTAAAGGATGCCGACGAGATTGACGACCGCATCGGCGCCGGCGACGACCGCGGCCAGCGCGCGCTCGTCGCCGAGATCGGCGCTGAGCGGCGCGATCTGGCCGACATCGCCCATCGGCCTGAGGAAGCCGGCGCTGGAAGCATGGCGGCAGCACGCGGCGATGACCGCACCGTCGCGCGCGAGGTCGCGCACGACATAGCGGCCGATAAAACCCGAGGCTCCGAAAATGGCGATCCGGCGGGGCGTCATGGCGCCGTTCTATACAATAGCGACGCGACGCTTGCGAGCGCCCGCGGGCGTCACGCACGCGGTAATCCAATTGACAGAAAGCGGCCTGCCGCCTAATCACGGCCCGGGCCCTGGTGGCGGAATTGGTAGACGCGCTAGATTCAGGTTCTAGTGATCGAAAGGTCGTGGAAGTTCGAGTCTTCTCCAGGGCACCAAGCCACAATAGCGCGCATCACCGATAACGGCAGAACGTGACGATCCATCTTCATCAAGGCGATCTCCCGGCCGGCATCAATTTCGGTGCGAGCGTCGCCATCGACACCGAGACGATGGGTCTCAACCCGCTGCGCGACCGGCTGTGCCTCGCGCAGCTATCGGCCGGCGACGGCGACAGCCACCTCGTCCAGTTCATGCCCGGCCAATACAACGCGCCCAATCTGCGCGCGCTGCTGGCCGATCCGAAAGTGCTGAAGCTGTTCCATTTCGGCCGCTTCGACATCGCGGTGATGGCGCATTACCTGGGCGTCGTCGCGGCGCCGGTCTATTGCACCAAGATCGCCTCGAAGCTCGCGCGCACCTTCACCGACAAGCACGGGCTCAAGGATCTCTGCCGCGAGCTTCTCGGCGTCGAGCTCTCGAAGCAGCAGCAGAGCTCGGATTGGGGCGCCCCGAGCCTGACGGAGGAGCAAAAGCGTTACGCCGCCTCCGACGTCCTGCACCTCCATGCGCTCAAGGCCAAGCTCGATGCCATGCTGATCCGGGAGAACCGCCAGCAGCTCGCCCTGGCCTGTTTCGCCTTCCTTCCCACCCGGGCCTTCCTCGACCTTACCGGGTATGAGAACGCCGACATTTTCGAGCATTAAGGGCGTTTGCTGCACTGCGGCATAACGCCGGGGCGCCCCGCTTGCGTTGACCGCACCAGGGAGGTGGCGGCATAGTTAGGCCTATAGAAGATTGGCGGGTTGCCGTAACACGGGGATGGTCGCGTCCAGCCCTTTTCCGCCGCAGCAAAAGGCTTGGTCCCTCGGGGAATGCCGAAAGACGCAGTCGATAACACGCTTGCCGTCGCCCGCCGCGTTCTCAAGACCGAGATCGCCGGGCTGACCGCGCTTGCCGCGGAGCTGAACGGCCGCTTTTCCGAAGCCGTCAATCTGCTGGCCGCCGCCAAAGGCCGGGTCACCGTGACCGGCATGGGCAAGAGCGGCCATGTGGCGCGCAAGGTCGCTGCGACCTTCGCCTCGACCGGCACGCCGGCGCAATTCGTCCATCCCGCCGAGGCGAGCCATGGCGATCTCGGCATGATCGCCCCCGGCGATGCCGTGCTCGCGCTCTCCAATTCGGGCGAGACCGCGGAGCTCGCCGATATCCTCGCGCATACGCGCCGCTTCCGCATTCCGCTGGTGGCGGTGACGCGCCACGACGGCAGCGCCCTGGGCGAGGCCGCCGACGTCACCCTTGTCCTGCCGGCGATCGAGGAAGGCTGCCCGATGGGGCTCGCGCCGATGAGCTCGACGACGATGATGCTCGCTCTGGGCGATGCGCTCGCCGCGGCGATGATGGAGCGCAAGGGCTTCTCGAGCGCCGATTTCCATGGCCTTCATCCCGGCGGCCAGCTCGGCCGGCAATTGCTCACGGTGCGCGACCTCATGCATGTCGGCGACGCCCTGCCGCTGGTGCCGCTCGGCACGCGCATGGCCGACGCTATCCTCACCATGTCGGAGAAGACCTTCGGCTGCGTCGGCGTCGTCGACGGCGCGCAGCGCCTGGTCGGGATCGTCACCGACGGCGATCTGCGCCGCCACATGACGGATGATCTGCTGCGCTCGACCGTTGATAAAGTGATGACCCGCCAGCCCAAGACCATCCGCCCGCAGGCGCTCGCCGCCGAAGCGCTGGGCCGCATGAACCAGCAGGCGATCACCAGCCTCTTCGCCGTCGACGACGAGAGCCGGCCGCTCGGGATCGTCCGCATCCACGATTGCTTGCGCGCGGGTATCGCATGAGCAGCCGCCCCTATGCCGAAAATCGGGGCGAGCCCCGGGTCGATTTGCGCGCCTCGCTGCGGCGCCGGCTGCGCTTCGGCGATACGCGCAGCCACAGCCGCTTCGTTCACCGCAGCAAATGGATCCTGCCCAGCCTCGCGGTGAGCTTGCTGCTGCTGGTCGCGACCTGGCCGCAGATCAGGTCGGCGATCGATCATCTCCACTTCACCATTCCGCGCATCGACCTCAGCGACGCGCGCAATCTGCGCATGGTGGATCCGCGCTACACCGGCATCGACAAGGACAATCGGCCCTACGTGCTGACCGCCTCGACGGCGACGCAGGCGTCGGGCTCGGACGACATCGTCTCGCTCGCCTCGCCGAAAGCCGACATGACCACCGTCAGCGGCAATTGGATCGAGATCACCTCGTACACCGGCACCTATCAGCCGCAGCCGCAGCTGCTCGATCTCTATGGCGACGTCGAGCTCTATCAGGATCGCGGCAACGAGTTCCACACCGACAGCGCGCGCATCGATATCGCCAACGGCACCGCGCAAAGCGATCAGCGGGTGACCGGCCAAGGCCCCTTCGGCCATGTCACCGCCGAAGGCTTCACCATGCTGGATCGCGGTGCGGTGATCCAATTCACCGGCAAGACCAATCTGACGCTGCTGCCGCGGCCCAAGGAAGCGGAATGAGGCGAGGCGCGCTGGCGCTCCTCGCCGCTTTTGCTCTGGTCACCGCTGCGCCAGAGACGCGCGCCCAAGCGCCTCAGTCGAACGCGCTCGGCCTCGCCGGCGACAACAACAACGACAAGCCGGTCAATATCGAGGCCGAGAACGGCATCGAATGGCAGCAGAACAACAAGGTCTATATCGCGCGCGGCAATGCCAAGGCGACGCGCGGCGACGACACGGTGGTCGCCGATACGCTCTCCGCCTATTACCGCGACGCGCAACAGGCGCAGCAAGCGAGCGCGGCCTCGCCGCAGCTGCGCGGCAACCAGCCATCCGGTCAGCAAAGCCCGTTCGATAACGGTTCGACCCAGATCTACCGCATCGTGGCCGAGGGCCACGTGGTGTTCACGACGCCGACGCAGACCGCCTACGGCGACCGCGCGATCTACGACCTCGATCAGGCGACGCTGGTGGTGACCGGCAAGAACCTGAAGATCGTCACCCAGCAGGACGTCGTCACCGCGCGCGACAGCTTCGAGTGGTACGACCAGAAGCAGATCGGTGTGGCGCGCGGCGATGCAACCGTGGTTCGGCAAGGTCCGGAGCACAAATCGATTCGCGGCGATGTCCTGACCGCCGAGGTGACCAAGTCGGCCGCGCCACCATCGAACACCGGCCAGCCGTCGAAGAGCGGCCAAGCTGCGACGACCCGTCAACCCGCAGCGCCCGGCCAAACGACAGACGGCGCAACCTCGAAGATCAGCAAGGTCAACGCGCAGGGCCATGTGCTTCTCGTGTCCGAAGATCAGATCGCACGCGGCGACAGCGGCGTGTATAATCTCGAGACCGGTATCGCCACGTTGAGCGGTCATGTGACGCTGACACGGGGGGAAAACGAGTTGCGCGGGCAATACGCCGTCGTCGACACGAACACGAATGTCGCGCGCCTCCTCGCCGCGCCGCCGTCGGCGCAGACGTCGGGCCCGAAGCCCCGGGTCGAAGGCCTGCTCATTCCGCATCAGGAACCGCCGGGCGGCACGTCCGGACAATCCGCCCAACCCAATCAGAGCCAACCGAACCAGAAACCCGCCGCGCCGCTCTTCCCCGGTCGCCCCTAAAGCCGCATCCCCTTATGTCCTCGCCGCCAACCCGCCCCCACGCCTTCCAGGCTGCGCAGCACAGCGCGCCGCGGCTGGTCGCGAGCAATGCCGGGCTCGCGGCCTTCAATCTCGGCAAGAGCTTCAAGAAGCGGCCGGTGCTGCGCGAGGTGAACGTCTCGGTTCAGCGCGGCGAGGCCGTGGGACTTCTCGGCCCGAATGGTGCTGGCAAGACCACCTGCTTTTACATCATCACCGGCCTCATCCGCGCCGATGTCGGCCGCATCACCCTCGACGGCGAGGACATCACCGACCTGCCGATGTATCGCCGCGCCCGGCTCGGCATCGGCTACCTGCCGCAAGAGGCGTCGATCTTCCGCGGCCTCACGGTCGAGCAGAACATCCGCGCCGTGCTCGAAGTCTCGGAGCCCGAGCCCGAGCTGCGCGAGGCGGCAATCGACGACCTGCTCGCCGAGTTCTCGATCAGCCATCTGCGCCGCGCCCCGGCCATGGCGCTGTCGGGCGGCGAGCGGCGCCGCGTCGAGATCGCCCGGGCGCTCGCCACCCAGCCCCACTTCATCCTGTTGGACGAGCCGCTGGCCGGCATCGACCCCATCGCGGTCAGCGACATCCGCGACCTCGTCGCCCATCTCAAGGACCGCGGCATCGGCGTGCTCATCACCGACCACAATGTCCGCGAGACGCTGGGTATCGTCGACCGGGCCTATATCCTCCACGAAGGCCAGGTCCTGATGGACGGCCAGCCCGGGGATATCGTCAACGACCCGAATGTCCGCCGGGTCTATCTGGGCGAGCGCTTCAGCCTCTAGGCACCCCGCTAAGCCCTTTTATCCCAAGGCTTTTCCCGAACCTTTTTTAGGCAGCCCGGCGTTTTCCGTTGACATGCTTAACGGAAAATAAGGGACTTGGTACGAAGTTTGCAGAGTTCGCGCCCTTCCTCTAAGAGCAGCTTCGACCGTACCGATCATGGCACTCGTTCAAAGGCTCGATATCCGGCAAGGCCAGGCGCTGGTCATGACGCCGCAGCTGCAGCAGGCGATCAAGCTGCTGCAGCTCTCGAATATCGAGCTCAACGCCTATGTCGAGGGCGAGGTCGAGCAGAACCCCCTGCTCGAGCGCGACGAATCCTCGCCCGACGGGCCGGAGCCGGCCGCGGCCGAAGCACCGGTGGCGCCCGAAGCCGCGACGCCCGACGAAGCCAGCCACGAGGAGACCGTCGAGACCTGGAACGAGATCGCCGGCAGCGACGGCGACGGCACGGCCGATTACGGCGGCAGCGCCGATACCTGGCAGACGCGCAGCTCGAGCGCCGGCAGCGACGATCTGCCGGGCATCGATCAGACCCTCGCCCGCGCCGTGACCTTGCGCGAGCATCTCCTCGCCCAGCTGGCCGAAGAGGTCAAAGACCCAGTCGATCGCGTGATCGGCGCGCATCTCGTCGATCAGATCGATGAAGCGGGCTATCTCACCGTGACGCTCGAGAGCGTCGCCGAGACCATGGGGTGCGACGCCGCCAAGGTCGAGAGCGTGCTGCATCAATTACAGCGCTTCGAGCCAACCGGCATCTTCGCGCGCAACCTCGCCGAATGCCTCGCGATCCAGCTCAAGGAGCGCAATCGCTACGATCCCGCGATGCAGGCGCTGGTCGAGAATCTCTCGCTGCTCGCGTGCCGCGACATTCCGGCGCTGCTGCGGCTTTGCCGCGTCGATGCCGCCGATCTCGCCGAGATGGCGGCGGAGATTCGCGCGCTCGATCCCAAGCCCGGCCTGCAATTCGACGGCGCCATCGCGCAGCCCGTGGTGCCCGATGTCTTCGTGCGCGCGCAAGGCGCGAACTGGGTCATCGAGCTCAACAGCGACAGCCTGCCGCGCGTCCTCATCAACACGCGCTATTACGCCGAAGTCAGCGCCTCGGCGCGCAACAAGGCGGCGAAGGATTATCTCACCGAGAAATATCAATCGGCGAACTGGCTGGTGAAGGCGCTGCATCAGCGCGCGACGACGATCCTCAAGGTCTCGCGCGAGATCATCCGCCAGCAGGACGCGTTCCTGCGCCACGGCGTGCAATATCTGAAGCCGCTGGTGCTGCGCGATATCGCGCAGGCGATCGGCATGCACGAGAGCACGGTGAGCCGCGTCACCACCAACAAATACATGCTGACGCCGCGCGGCATCTTCGAGCTGAAATATTTCTTCACCTCGGCGATCGCGGCCTCGAGCGGCGGCGACGCGCTCTCCGCCGAAGCCGTGCGCTTCCGCATCAAGTCGCTGATCGACGCCGAGGCGAGCGATGTCCTGTCGGACGACAAGATTGTGGATATCCTGATGAAGGAAGGCGTCGACATCGCGCGCCGCACCGTGGCGAAATACCGCGAGGCGATGAATATCCCCTCCTCGGTGCAGCGCCGGCGCGAGCGCGCTTTGCAACTTTAAGTTTACCTACGTAATTCGCCCGGCTTGACTTGCCGGCGCAGCGTTCGTAGGTTGCCGCGCGCATTGATGGCATAGGATCCGTGATGGAAATCACCGATCTCCTCGATCCCTCCGGCGTCATCCCGACTCTCCGCGTCACAGCCAAGCGGCAAGCGCTGCAAGAGCTGGCGCGACGTGCGGCAACGCTGGCGGGCGAGGACGAACACAAGATTTTCGAGTCGCTGTGGGAACGCGAGCAGCTCGGCAGCACCGGTATCGGCAACGGCACCGCGGTGCCGCATGGCCGCATCCCGGGGCTGAAGCGCCCGCTGACGCTTTTCGCGCGGCTGGAGAAGCCGCTCGATTTCGACGCGATCGACAGCCAGCCGGTCGATCTGATTTTCCTGTTGCTGACGCCGGCGGACGCCGGCGCCGATCACCTGAAAGCGCTGGCGCGCATCTCGCGCCTGCTGCGCAATCGCGCGATGTGCGCCAAGCTGCGCGGCACTGAGAGCGCCGATGCGATCTACGCGCTCCTGACCGATCGCGCCTCCAGCCACGCGGCTTGAGCTCTTTCAGGCCGCGCGCGTGCGCGGCCTGAGCTTCTACACCTTTACTGCAACGCGACCGGCTCGAGCTCGTGCTGCTTCACCGCGGCGAAGGCGATGTCCCAGCTCGGCGCCATGCCGATCTGCGTGCCGTCGGCCGCGTGAATCGAATAGCCCGACACGCCGTTGACGAGCGTCGGCTTGATATAAGCGAGCTGCTGCATGCCAACGAGGGCGAAATCCTGGGGCGACATCTCGCGCAGTTTCTCAGCGATATTCATAATCCACTCCTTTCGCCGCCAACCGGCTTTTTGCTGCCGTTTCCGGCCGGCGTCTTGATCTCAATGGCGCGTACTAAACCCTCGGCTACGCGCCGCCGCAGATCGATGTTCAAGAGCCCGTTGTCGAGGGCCGCTCCTACCACTTCAATGCCGTCGGCCAGCACAAAGCTCCGCTGAAACTGACGCGCGGCAATGCCGCGGTGAAGGTAGACGCGATCGGCCTCGTCGGTCTGCTTGCCGCGGACGACCAGCTGGTTGTCCTCGATCTGAACCGACAATTCCTCGGGCTTGAAGCCGGCGACAGCCAGCGTCAGGCGAATCGCGTTCTCGCCGATCTGCTCGACATTGTAAGGAGGGTAGCCATCGGCCGTCGCTTTGCTGACCCGGTCGAGCGCACGCTCGAACTGGTCGAAGCCCAAGAGCAGCGGCGAGCTGAAAAGCGAAAGACGCGACATCGAACCTCCTCGAATGAGCGAGTCGACGATTCCGAGCCCCTGATGGCGGCTCCTGAACCTCGCGGGCGACCCTGACGGCATCGCCCGGTATATTAAGTGGGGGTTCGTGGCGCTTCGATCAAGGAGATATAAGTTATTGATATCGCTACCTATTCCATCCAATCCGGGCGCGGCATGGCGCGGTAGGCGTCGCGCAGCGCCTCCGACCAGCCCTCGTGGATCATGCGGAAATAGGGATCGTTCTCGGTGATGCGGCGGCGGATCTCGGCCTTGAGCGCGTCGCGCCGATAGACCATGAGATCGAGCGGCATGCCGACCGAGAGGTTGGAGCGCAAGGTCGAATCCATCGACACCATGACGAGCTTCACCCCGTCGCGCGGATCGGTGTCGTATTGCAGCACGCGATCGAGGATCGGCTTGCCGTATTTGGTCTCGCCGATCTGCAGGAACGGCGTGTCGGGCGTCGCCTCGATGAAATTGCCGGCGGCATAGATCTG
>Ga0335085_10002192_pt1 | contig 37397 bp, 35 predicted proteins | sample Lox_Sample_45_FD_206712 | JGI IMG/M metagenome (GOLD analysis project Ga0335085, IMG submission 206712) | Soil microbial communities from Loxahatchee National Wildlife Refuge, Florida, United States - Lox_Sample_4.5 | ecosystem: Environmental > Terrestrial > Soil > Wetlands | place: USA...
ACAGCACCGTCTCCTATTTTCTGAAATACAGCGGCTTCACGGGGGATTCCGACGAGGGCGTTGGCAGGCAGACGAACAACGGACACACGGTCGTTACATCTCTCGGCTCGAATGGCATCACCGTTGACCCGCAGGGGCGAGTGGTTTTTTGCGCCCACGGGGATCGATCCGTGGTGCGCATCGAGCCCGACGGGCGCCGCACCGTGCTTGCGGACCGATTCGAGGGCAAGCGCTTCAATAGCCCCAATGATCTTGTCTACAAATCGGACGGCGCGCTCTACTTCACCGATCCGGACGGCGGTCTCCGATTCAGCGACAACGATCCGAAGAAGGAACTATCCTTCTACGGCGTCTTTATGCTGAAGGACGGGAAACTCCAAGCGCTCGTCAGGGACATGGTCGTGCCGAACGGCCTCGGATTCTCACCCGACGAAAAATATTTCTACGTCGACGACACGGCCAAGAAAATCATCCGGCGCTACGACGTTCAGCCCGACGACACGATCGCAAACGGACAAGTGTTTATCGACATGAGCGCGGACAAAGCGCCCGGCGCGCCGGACGGAATGAAGATCGACTCGAAGGGGAATGTCTACTCCACTGGCCCGGGAGGGGTGTGGATCATTTCTCCGGCGGGCAAACACCTGGGCACGATCCTGATGCCGGGTATTCCCGCGAATCTGGCCTTTGGCGGGCCGGACGGAAAATCGCTCTACATTACGGCTCACCCGACGCTCTATCGGGTTCAACTGAAAGTCGCTGGCGTGCCTCCCGGCCCGAAATCGTAGCGGCGCCGCGGGAAGCGAACTCGATCGGAAACATTGCAAAAGCGTCTTCCGGGACGTATATTCCCCGAAGAGATTGCGATCTCAAACTAAATGCGCGCTTAGGTTTTCTCTCCTGGAGGTACGTCACCAATGAGGATCACACGTACGTTTGGCCGGCTGTCGCTTGCTGCGGCTCCGCTTCTGTTGTTGCTTTTGATCTTGCAAGGAGCGCCGTCCTACGCGCAGACCTCGCAACGGGGAACCATCACGGGCGCGGTGACAGCGGATCAGGGCGCAGTGCGGGGCTTCCGTGTGACCGCGCACAATGTGGCCGCACAAATCTGGTACGTCGTCTTTACGAAGGATGGGCACTACACCATTCCGCAGGCACTGGCGGGATCGTACGACGTTAGCGTGCTGCAGGTTGGGTATGATTCTCCGACCGAAAAAGTGAATCTCGGCGCGGGACAAACTCAAACCGCCGACCTCTCCGTAAGGAAAAAGGCTCCGGATCCGGATGTAACATACCTCGATTATGACCAGCTCTATCCTCCCGGTGCGGGGCGCGACTTGCTCGAGAAGAACTGCATGGGTTGCCACGGCCTCGATTTCTACAATACCCAGCATAGGACCGAAACGGGCTGGCGAAACGGCGTAAACATGATGTTCTTCGGGCCGAGCTTCCACGATGCCCCGATTTTCATGCGCAGCCAGATGAGCGCGGACGATAAGACCACGATCATCAAGTACCTCACGGCGAATTTTGGTCCGGACTCGCCGAACCGGCTGCTCAAGCACGAGCCGTACCTCGTAGACGAGGATGCGCTGTCCAAAGCGATTTACGTCGAATATGACGCTCCCGAAATGCGCCTGGTGAATAAGTCGTCGGTGCGGCCAAACCCGGACGACGATCCTCAAATTATCCCGGGCGGCAACGCACAAATCTTGCACGATACCAAGCTGGCTGCCGACGGGCACGTGTGGATTACGGCCGCCAATGCAAGCGAGATCGTGAATCTGGATCCGCGTGCCGTCGATCCAGCCACGCGATGGAAGCAGTTCCCGATTGAAGCCCCGCTATATCCTCGAGGTGTCTATCCTCATGGCGTGACCGTTGACCACGAGGGCCGTGTCTATTGGGCAGAGTCAGCTGGCGGCAGGGTAGGCGAACTCGATCCCGAGACCGGAAAGATGAAGCGCTATAAGCTGCCCACCGAAGGTTCATTGCTCCAGGTGATCACCGATCCGAGCGACAACATTTGGTACACGCAGATCCAGGGCAGCGCGATTGGCCGGATCGACGCCCGGACGAGAAGAGTCGCTCAGTGGGGCACGCTGACGCCCGATGCCGACCCGTATGGAATGACGTCGGATGAGCAGGGCAACATTTGGACGGGCGGGGTAGCCAAGGGCGTTCTCATCAAATTCAATCCTACGACCGAGCTCTTCACCGAATACGTCCCGCCAACGAAGTATGCGGGCGTTCGCCGCGTAGGCGTGGATTCCAAGGGGCTAGTCTGGTTCTCGGAATACAGAGCGAGCCAGATTGGCGTGCTGAATCCTGCGACGGGAGAAATGAAGGAATACAAGCTCCCAATGAGATATTCCCATCCCTACGACGCATGGCCGGATATGTCGGACAACATTTGGTTCACGGATCATTTCAACGACTCGCTCATCAAGTTCGACCAGGGAACGAAGAAAGCCACCTACTACCCGCTGCCTCAATTCGATTGGAGCATCCCGAAGACCGAAATTGAGAAAAACAACACCATCTGGTTCGGGTCGCGCGGTGTTCCAAACATCGTCGCGGTGCATTTCTACCCGAATGGATACTCGGCAAGCGCGCCGCCCGAGCCATAGAGCGTCCGGACCGGCATCCGCTACGTTCGACGAGCGCCGTGGGCGAGTGTGTGTAACATCCTCCGAGAAGGATGGGCGAAGTGCTATGAAAAAATACAACTGCGTAGCTGGCCTCGCCCTGGTTCTTCTGGCGGCACTGGTGTCCGCGGGGACCCGCGCACAAGCCGAAGATGAACTGAGCTTCATCGTATGGCTCAATCCGGCGCTCGACAACATTCTGCCGGCCGACGCGAGACTGGAGAAGTTGGCCGGGAACTTCGGCTCGCTTGAAGGGCCAGTGTGGGTTCAAAAGGGCGGATATCTGATCTTCAGCGATATTCCCGCCAACGTGATTTACAAATGGGATCCCCGGGACGGCAAAATTTCGACCTTTTTGAAATATAGCGGCTTCACGGGCGCAGATGACTTGGGCGTCGGCCTGCAAATGACCAACGACCGCATGCTGGTCACGCTACTGGGGTCGAACGGAATTACGCTTGACCCGCAAGGGAGGGTCGTTTTTTGTGCGCACGGCGACCGGCAAGTCGTCCGCATCGAAGAAAACGGACGCCGCACCGTGCTTGCGGACCGTTTCGAGGGAAAACGGCTCAACAGCCCCAACGATCTGGTCTACAAATCGGACGGCACCCTCTATTTCACGGACCCCGACGGCGGCCTGCGCCTGGGCGATAAAGACCCGAAGAAAGAGCTTCCCTTCTACGGCGTTTTCATGCTGAAGAATGGCGAACTCCGCGCCCTAATCCGGGACATGGCCGTTCCAAACGGCCTCGGATTTTCTCCCGACGAAAAATATTTTTATGTCGATGACACTGCAAAGAAAACCATTCGCCGCTATGAAGTGCAACCGGATGACGCCATCACAAACGAAAAGACCTTCATCGATATGAGCGCGGATATGTCCGCCGGAGCGCCCGACGGAATGAAAATTGATTCGAAGGGCAATGTATATTCCACCGGGCCGGGCGGAATCTGGATCCTTTCGCCGGAGGGGCGGCACCTGGGCACGATCATGATGCCCAGCGTGGCCACGAACCTGGCATTTGGGGGTGCCGATGGAAAAAGTCTCTTCATAACGGCCCGTTCGGGGCTGTATCGCATTGAGCTCAAAGTTGCGGGCACGAGACCCGGTCCGAAGGCCTAGCGTTCGCTTCCTGTAAGATACAATCTTTGCGCTGGAGGCATTTCGCGAAGAATCCCTGTGCGTTACGGCGCGCGAAAGCGTATGCGGCAAGCGCAAGGGCGACAGTTGCAATGCGTGTCTTCAGTCTGATTCCGACGGGGGGATGAAATGCGATCGACAACACGAATCTCCATCTTTTTAATTCTCTTCTCGATAGGAACTCTTGGTCTGACACGCGCGGGGGCACAAGAGGATTGGAGCTTTGTCGCCTGGATCAATCCGGCCCTGGACGATATTTTACCTGCCGACGTGAGGGTGGAAAAACTCGCGGACAACCTCGGCTCGAGCGAGGGCCCCGTTTGGATTCGCAAGGGCGGGTTTCTCATTTTCAGCGATATCCCCGCAAACGTGATCCAGAAATATGACCCGAAAGATGGCAAGCTTTCCGTTTTTCTGAAATATACCGGCTTTACCGGAGAGAGCGATATCGGCATTGGAAGGCAATCGAATGATGGGCACATCCTCACCACCGGGATCGGCTCGAACGGAATCACGCTCGATCCGCAAGGCCGGGTCGTCTTTTGTGCGCACGGGGATCGCGCCGTGGTGCGCGTTGAACCGGATGGACGCCACACCGTGCTCGCCGATCGTTTTGAAGGCAAACGATTCAACGGCCCGAACGATCTCGTCTACAAATCGGACGGCGCGCTGTACTTCACGGACCCCGACGGAGGCCTGCGATTCGGCGAAAACGATCCGAGGAAGGAACTTCCCTTCTATGGCGTCTTCTTGCTGAAGGATGGCAAACTTCAGGCGCTGATCAAGGATATGTCGACCCCGAACGGCCTGGGATTTTCACCCGACGAAAAATATTTCTACATCGACGATACCGCCAAAAAAGTGATCTTGCGCTACGAAGTTCAACCGGACGACACGCTCGCCAACGGCAAAGTATTTCTGGATGTGAACGACGATAAATCCACCGGCGTGCTGGACGGAATGAAGATTGATTCGCTGGGGAACGTGTATTCCACCGGGCCGGGCGGAATCTGGATCCTTTCGCCCGCAGGCAAACACCTGGGTACGATCCTGTTGCCAAATGTTCCCGCGAACCTCGCGTTTGGCGGAGCAGACGGAAAAACTCTTTACATCACCGCCCATACGGCGCTTTACCGCGTTCAGCTCAAGGTGGCTGGCGTCGCCCCGGGACCGAAATCGTAGCAGGTCTTCCCTGTCACCGCCGATTGCTTTGGGCAGGTCGGCAGGAAGGCCATCCGGGCGCCGGCTGCCCGGTTAGAGTAGGATAGCGACAGCAATTTTCATCCCTGTGTAACCGAGGCGATGGTGCAGATGTGTCCCATCGAGGATGTTGACTGATGGCCCGTAGCATCGTTTTCTCAACACGCGAAGAAATTGAAGCGGTCCAGGAGTCGAATTTGCGTGAGATGTGGGATCTCGTTGCCGCCCGCCATCCGTTTTACCGCGATCTCGTCCAAAAGCTCGGATGGCCGCACGATCACATTCGTTCTCTTGCGGACCTTCCCAAGCTGCCCGTCACCACGAAATCGATGTATATGGCAGAGAACAGCCGATTCCTGCTCGAAACGGCAGGCCTGCCGGACGAAATGCGAATGATCTGGGATACCATGCATACGACCGGCTCGACGAGCGGCAAGCCGACGCCTTTCGTTTCGACGACGTACGACTTCTACAATATTCTGACGGCGCAGCGCAGCATGATGGAGCTTCGCGGCATCCGGCCGACGGACATTTTTGCGAATCTCTATCCGATCACGAAGTTCCCGCAGGGCGCATTCCACCGCGCGATTCATTCCGCTGCCGTGATGAACGTGCCGGTCGTGACCGTCTTCCCGGGCAATCCCTCCGAATATTTCCACCACGGGAACTCTCTCGATGAAGTGATCTCTATTGTGGAAAGGACTCGCGCGACGGTGCTGCATGGGGTACCGAGCTACCTGCGCCGCGTGTTTCACCGCGCCGAGGAGCTGTCCTCCAACTTGTCCGCCGTGCGTCTGCTCATTCCGACGGGCGAGCCGCTGAACGAGCCTGCCAGAGCCGAGTTGGTCGCCTCGCTGCGGCGCCTCGGCGCTCCCGATCCATTTGTCAGCGTGGACTATGGCGCGACGGAGTTGCAAGGCGCGCTCGTTGAATGCCACACCGGCTCGGGCTATCACAATCCGGCGCCGGACCAATTCTATTTGGAGATTGTCGATCCCGAAACGTATGAGCCTTTGCCCGATGGCAGCGAAGGCCTCCTGCTTCTCACGCACCTTAAGCGGCGCGGCACGGTCCTCCTGCGCTATGCGCTCGGCGATGTGACCGTGCGCGTGCGCACGCGTTGCGAGTATTGCGGCGCAAATACGGACCGGCTCGTTTCGGTGCCGCGCCGCGCCGATTGGCTGCTCAAGATCAAAGGCATGCTTGTCAATCCAAGCCTCATCGCCCAGGTGATGGACGAGATCGCCTCCGTTCGCGACTATCAAATCGTAATCTCGAAAGAGGACGCAGCGGACGTTTTGTCCATGGATCGCCTCACGCTGCGAATTTGCGTCGCCGGCGCCGCAGAGAATCTGCCGCGGGAAATTGGCGAACGCGTAAAACGCGCCGTAGGAGTCACTCCCATAATCGAATTTGTGGAAGGTGGCGTGATCGAGCGTCCCGGAAGCTGGAAAGCGACTCGTGTGCTCGACTTACGCTCGAACTAGCGCGGTATTTCTTCCATGCGAGTGAGGCTCAGGAGAGGATCGGTCAAATGACGAAGTTTCAAGCCATCGATATTTGCGTAAACTTCTGGACGCCCGAATGGATTGGGATGAGGCCCCCCTGGGGTGCTACCTTTTTCCCGTCGAAGCTCAGGGTGGACCCGTCTATTTTGCGCGGCCTCGAGCCGGAGGAAATGATCGCGCGCATGGATGCAGCTGGCGTCGAGCGCGTGTTTCTGATCGCCGGCAAGTGCGGCCGCATCGGCCTCCCAGGCACCTATCACACACCTTACGAAATGGTGGCCCGCGTGGTGCAGAAGTATCCGCACCGCTTCTCGGCGCTTGCGGGCATCGATCCCTTCCAGGGCATGAGCGGCGTGCGAGGGCTCGAGGCCGCTGTGAAGGATATGGGCTTCATCGGCGCGCACGTTTATCCGCATTGGTTCGAGCTTGCGCCAGATCACGCCAAGTACTATCCCTTCTATGCGAAGTGCGTCGAGCTCGACGTGCCCATCCAAATCCATGTGGGGCAGTCCATGGTCTACGAAAAAGCGAATCCGTGCCGGAGCGTGGCGCGTCCGATCACGCTCGACGCGGTCGCCTGCGATTTTCCCGAGCTGAACATCGTGGGCATTCACATCGGCATTCCGTGGACGGACGAGATGATCGCGATGTCCTGGAAACACGATCGCGTGCACATCGGAACCGATGCGCACAGCCCCAAGTACTGGCCAAGTTCCTTCGTCCACTACATCAACACATTCGGAAAGGACAAGGTTCTCTTCGGCACCGATTTCCCGGTTCTCGATTTTGGCCGTAGCGTGAAGGAAGTCGAAGGATTGAACCTGCGACCCGAAGCGCATCGCAAATTGATGCGTGACAATACGGCCCGCGTTTATAAACTGGCGTGAGCTGCCTGCGGATTTCCGCCCTTCGCGATGCCTGAAAATCTGGATGAGGAAGAAAGCGATGCCGGTGACCGAGACAGATTCGGGAAAGCGCTACGAAAACACGCTGGCGGTGATTCTCTTCTTTTCCTGGGGCACAGTCTTTTTGGACCGCATGTCGCAACTTTATCTTGCGCCTTACATCGTCCCGGAATTTCATCTCACGCACGAACAGGTAGGCTTGCTGGCGTCGGCAGTCTCGATTACGTGGGCGCTTTCCGCGCTTTTTTTTGGCGCGCTGTCCGACCGCCTGGGCCGTCGCCGCATTCTCATTCCATCCATGTTCGCGTGCGCCATCCTGTCCGGCTTATCAGGGCTGGCGCAGAGCTATCACCAACTTCTCCTCCTGCGCGCGCTGCTTGGCATCTCGCAAGGACCCACGTGGTCCGTGATGACCGCATTGATCGAGGAATCGTCCCATCCTTCTCGGCGCGGCCGAAACGTAGGTTTCGTGGTCAGCGCCGCGGCGCTCGTGGGATTGGCCGCCGCACCGGTCCTTACCACGCAAGTGGCGGCGCGCTGGGGCTGGCGGATGGCCTTGCTCTTGACTGGTGTGCCGGGCCTCTTGATGGGCGGCCTGATCTGGAAATTTGTGCGCGAGCCGCAGTCAAAATCCGGAGAGAGCAGATCTCATCACGCGATCGCCTTCCGGGACTATTTTTCCATTCTCGGTTATCGCAACCTGTGGCTCAGCGCGATCGGCGCCGGCAGCTTCGTCTCCTGGCTTTTTTTGCAAAATGCGTTTGCGCCACTTTACATCACACAGGTCGCGCACCAGCCCCCGACCACCGCCGGTTTTTTTCTCGGTGCGACGGGACTGGGAAGTTTCTTCCTCGGCCTTCTTCTTCCGTGGCTCTCGGACCGGTTTGGACGGAAACCGACTTTGCTTTGCATGGCCGTGATCTCGGCAATCGTGCCGCTCGCGTTCTTGAGCCTGCCGCTGTATTCCCACCCGTGGGGCTTGGCAGCCATTCTGTTCCTCACCAATGATGGCCAGGCGATTTTTGCCCTGATCATGGTGCTGGTTCCGACGGAAAGCGTTCCTCCGCGATTCGCCGCGACGGCCATCGGATTCGTCGCCTTGTCGAGCGAGTTCATCGGCGCTACGTTCGCTCCGACCTTCGGCGGGACCATGGCAGAAGCCTACGGCCTTGCCGCTCCCCTATGGATGGCCGCGGTCGGAGCCGTCCTGGTTTTCCTCGTTGCGCTGTTTTTGAAGCAGCCCCAGCGGCCCACTTCTCTCCCCATGGAGACACAGGTGTCCACCGCTGATTAGTTGTTCGGTGACGTAAATATCGAATCGCGCGCGCGACTTTGGTCGCTGGAAGCAGCAAACGCAGAAACTTCGGAGATTCTACTTGCTTTTGCGCGTCGGCGCGTCGCCCAGGCCAACGCTGTCGATCCGCTTGAAAAACGAATTCTGGTCCGACCAGATACAGAAGTCTTCCCGAATTTCCTCCGTCTCGGACCGCGGCGATTTCGGTGCCCATTTGAGGCGGATGTTATCGCTCACCCAAGGCTTCGTGTACGTCTTCGGGTCATTGAGGGCAATGGTCCATTCCATGTTGTCGTGATCGACGCGGCGGAACCGCTCCTCGGTGGTCATTTGATCGCTGTGAGGAGAGCCATATTGGTCGAGCCAGGTCCTGTCGATAAAGCCGTTCGACTCCACGACGAGTGTGTCTCCGTCCCAATGGCCAACCGCATATCCATAATATCTCGGGTCCGGATCCTCAGGCAGCTTCCGCCCGTCCATCCAGATGTCGCGCCAGGTGTGATCCCGCTCGAAGAACTGGAGCACTTCCGTGGGCGTCACAACGAACCGCGTCATTTCCCCATGAAACATGACGCGCGGATAGCCGTTCGGATCGCATTGAAAAATTGGGTCGTTCCATTCTTTTTCCGGGGCGACACCGTTTCCGAGTTCCCGGCCGTCGAATGAGGTTCTCACTTTCGCGAACTTCGCTTTTCCCCAAGGCGTCATCGGAGGACGGTAGTTGCTCAGCGTTCTTAAAACACCCCGCGCTCGCTGTGGTATGACCCAAATTCCGGTGACATCAGGTGGGTCAGGAGCCTTGACCTTTGCCGTATTCACCCCGGTGGTGGTCGCTTGCTCGGATGCCTGAGCAAACAGAAGCGAAAAAACCGCCAGGGCCCCGACCACCACAACGGCGAATTCAAGGGGACGCTTTCGCATGGTAAGACACCTTCCGCTTTCTGTTCCCTGACGGATCGAACCGCTAGGCCGGAGCTCTCCATGGGCCTATTTTTCGAGGTCCGGATTTCCCTGCACGCAGCCTTGAGAACTGCGTAATTTTTGACCATTCGAAAAGACAATGTCCACACAGATCCCAATCGGCCTGCCTTCCTTGCCGGGATCGAACGAAACAGTGATTTCATCCCCTGCCTTGAGCGACGTATGAGTCCAGCCCTCGCGGATCAGATTACCGGGGCTGTTCAGTTCAAGTCCCCAGTGCACGAGGTTGCCCTTGTCGTCTTTCGCATCGAGGTAGATCTGGGAATGAGGATTGGCCCACACGAATTCCGTCACGGTTCCTTTCACGGTCACCCGTCTGGTATGGTCGTACCCTTGCGATCCGTGGTGGGCAAATATCGGTGCGCAAATCGCCAGAAACCCTGCGCTCAAGACGAGAGAGGCGGCCCGCTTGCCTTTCATCGAACACCCCTGTCCGTTGAATTTGTTGCCGTAGCCCGAAAATCCGCTGACCGCTCGATTCGAATCCCAGTGACGCCGTTCTTGCGGGCTCCATCTTCCTCGCCAAGGGCGAGTCCCGTTATCCACACGTAGGAGCGAGCCGAATTTGCGATGGCACCCGTATCTTGGCACAGGATAAGGCCAGACGGCCCTCCCATGTCAACCCCGCGGCCAGACGATGTTTTTCACGTTGCGCGGGAAGATGAGGATCCTATATTATTCCTTCGGCTCATTCCTCAATCAAGGGCAAGCGCCGAAGCAAATTCCCCCCGCAATGCCCTTGATCGCAGGGTGGAACGGTCCAGCCATTCAAAATGGGGCCATCTACAATTTGGATATTTACATATCGAATAACTGAAAATCACATTTACGCATTGGATTTGGGTGGCAAGCGCTCTGTACCATGCGCGCAGATTCTCACCTATGATTTGGAGGAATTGCCGTGGACGCGAAGCCGTTCCTGGTTCCTGCTCTGATTGCAGGCCTGTTGTTTTGCTCGGGTCCAATTCTTGCCCATCACTCATCGTCGGAATACGACATGACCAAGACGTCGTCGGTCAAGGGGACGGTGACACAATTCGACTGGAGCAACCCACACCCTTACATTTATATGGACGTTACGAACGACAAGGGTGACGTCGAAAAGTGGTCCGGGGAACTCCCTGCCTTACCCATGATGGCAAGAATCGGATGGCGAAGAGATTCGGTCAAGCCCGGCGACCAGATCACCTTCCATGGGAACCTGGCCAAGAATGGCAGGTTCCTGATGCGCCTCGACAAGATTATATTGCCCAACGGACAGGAGCTCGCGACTTCCCGGGTAACGCCCTAGCGCGTCTGACGCGCCCGCCGCGTCTTGTTGTGCGTGGCGAAGCAAGGGCGGTTGTATCGGAGAGTCTTGTTGCCGTGCGGCTTGGGCCGCTGAATCTGTATCGCACAAAAACTGCCAGGAAGAAGGTCGAAAATGCGAAATCGACTGATCGTTTCGATTCTTGCAACAGCGGTTTCTACTGTACTTATGCCCGCTATTTTTGCGCGGTCGCCCAATCCGTCTAACGACGCCACATCAGCCCCGGCAGCCGGCACACGGGACCTCTCCGGAGTATGGATTTATGATCATTATCATCCGGCGATTTTTCCCAAGGGGACGACGCCCCCGTTTACCGCTTGGGGCGAAGCGCGCTTCAAGGCCGCCGACACGATGTCGAATGACCCCAATCTGGGCTGCCTGCCGCACGGCGTGCCGCGCATCATGATGGTGCCCCTCCCGATCGAGATCTTCCAGACCCCGAACCGCGTGCTGATCGAGCAGGAATCCTTGAACGAGATTCGGCAAATCTACATGACTCGCCCGCATCGCCCGGACCCTGACCCGAGCTACAACGGAGACTCCATCGGAAAATGGGAGGGCAACGTCCTGGTTGTGGACACCACCGGGTTCAACGATATCACGTGGCTCGACCATGTGGGCCTTCCGCATAGCGATCAGTTGCACGTGATTGAGCGGATCCAACGCGTCGACCACAACACACTTCGGGACGACATCACGATTGATGATCCGAAGGCCTACACCAAGACGTGGACGACCTCCCAGAGCTACAAGCTGCAGCCGGATTGGGAACTGCAAGAATACGTGTGCGAACGAAATCACTATGAGTATCACCCTCAGAAATAAATGAGGGTCTGGTTCGCTCAACCCCGCCGGCCCATCGCGATGCGCGATAGGCGCCTCGGTGAATCACCGTATACTTTCTGAATCCGCTTCGGCATGGAAGCTCCGCGGGCGTGTCTCACAATCGAAACCGTCCCTCAGACTCACAAGCCGCAAGAACTTAATAAGTCACTGAAACCTCGGCGATCATGCGCCTCAGCCACTGATGAGCTGGATCACTGTCGAGGCGCGGATGCCAGATTTGAGCGTAGTCAAACGGCGGCAAATCGAAAGGGAGTGGCAACATTTTGGTATGCGAGACTTTCGCGAGGCGTTGGGCAAGCCGCTTCGATAATGTCAAGATGATGTCCGAACGTGCGATCGACCAGGGAGCAGCAACGAAATAAGGAATCATGAGCTGGACTTGTCGCCGAAGTCCCTTGCGTTTCAAGGCGCGGTCCACCGCTTGCGTCAGGTGTTTCGTGCCGGTGAGGGCGGCGTGAGGATAAGAAAGATAGCGGTCGAGCGTCAGCGGCTTCTTGGCAAGCGGATGACCGCGGCGCACCAGACACACAAATTCCTCCCGGAAGAGAACCTGGGTTCTCAAATCGTTTGGAACTTCCTTTGCGGCGCCGAGCGCCAAATCCAACGCGTTTGCCCTGAGCCGCTGAATCACCGTGTCATCCCACGGCAAGATTCTGAGCGTCACCTTGGGCGCGAGCTTTCCAACCCGGGCCATGAGAAGCGGAAGCAAAACGATCGCCGAGTAGTCGCTCGCGGTGATCTTGAACGTCTCCGTCGCCGCGACCGGAGCGAACGTGCCGACGCGCAAGAGTCCGTTCAGATGGGGCATCAAGCGCTGGATTCTTGTGCAAAGATGCAGCGCCCGGTGCGTGGGCTCGCTGCCTCGGTTCGTGCGAATCAAGAGTTCATCGTCGAACATCTCCCGCAGCCGCTCGAGTGCCCGGCTCATGGCTGGCTCATGAACATCCGCTCCGCCGCGCGGCTGACGCTTCGTTCCTCAACGAGCGCCTGCAGCACCGCGAGTAGGTTCAGATCCGCGTTTCGAATATTCGGATAACGCATTTCGGGGAATCATATCAATAAGCTGAACGGGCGCAAAGTCCCGATGGGGTTCGTCACTGGCCGAATGGTATGCTGTCTTGGTAATACTGGATGTAGCGTCCCAGAATGATCACGGCGAACCAGAGGATCAGAGAGCTTGCAGCGACGAGCTTCGCGGAGAACGGAGCGTCTTGGCCAGGTCCCAGGTCCTGGACGCCACTGAAAACTCCGGTGAGGTAGAACACCGCCGCATTCGCTCCAAGCAGCAGAATCGCCAGCAGCTTGACCCAGAAAGCGTAGTCCAGCGTGTAGAACTCCGGCATGCCGATGAACGCCAGCAGGCCTGTCACGAGATTAATTCCGAATCCCGCGAGCGCCCAAGGCACCAGCCGATGCAGCGGTTCGAGCGGCAACTGCTTGGCGAATCCTATAATGCGCAGATCGAGCGCGCCCACGGTCCCGATCAACAGCACCAGTCCGAAAAAGTGCAAATCCATCATGAAGGCCCACCACCACTTGTTGTAGGTCATGGCCTGTGTGAACTTCCACGGTGTCGGCTCGAATAGGTGCACGATCGACCCGACGGTTCCTTCGGTCGGCGCCGCGCTTGGGCTTGCCCGAATCTCCGCGTGGCCGATTTCTCCGCCGGTGTTGCCGGTTCTCGCCATGAGCCCGACAGTCAACAACGAAAGAATCAGCACAGCTGGCACATTCCAGTGCGCCATACGCTTCCGATAGTGGATCTGCCACAATCCGGCCAGCGCGAGAGCACCTGTTGCCATAACGAACCACAAGGCCAGCATGGCCGCGCCCTCATGGCGCTGCACGAAGGCGTCCGATATGCCGGGCTTCCCCTTGAGCATTAGCTGCGCGCCCTTGCCACTGGCAAACGCCGGGATCCCAATCAGAGCCACGGCTGCAAAAGTAATCAGGCTACCCCGCCGTAGATCTTCGCGCTTGCCAAAGAGCGAGATCAGATACAGGCCAAAGCCGATGAAGCTGCCAATCACCGGGAAATGATTCAGCAGCATGTGTATTTCCACGAAGTTCATAAGCGGTTCTGCGCGAGCCCGGCACGTGCGACCCACGCCGTTTCGTTTGAGTGCACCGTAACCCCTGCTCCCCTGCAAGTCAACGCCAAACGGTACACCTTGGCCTCTCTGGCCGGAGTTTTCATCTTGACAAAGCGGAGAGCGCGGTATAACACCCATAGACACTAAGCAGTATGTGGGTAAACCTGTGCCCAATCGATTTTTAGCGATTCTGGGTGGCTGTGCCGGTGCGGGAATTACCATCGCCGCGCTCATGGTGGTGCCTGCGGCGGCTCAACAGTCCGCGACGCCTAAACAGCCGGCGGCCGGCCAGCTTGGCGAGAGCGCAAGACAATATGCCCTGGACATCGGGCAGTTCCCTCCTTACAAACCGGCGCGCATGCCCGACGGCCACCCGGATCTGAATGGAAATTGGCAGGCAATGGTCAGCGCCGATTGGGATTTGCAAGATCACGACGCACAGTCCGGGCCAAAGCCGGAAATCAATGGCGTCTATGGTGCCGGGCCCGCAGGACAAAGCATCGTCGAGGGCGGGGAAATTCCCTACCGTCCCGAAGCGCTGGCGAAGAAGAAAAGGAACTTTGAAATGCGCGCGACGGTGGACGTCAGCAACGATAAGACTTGGCATGACCTTGGCGATCCGGAGTTGAAATGTTACATGCCGGGTGTGCCGCGCGCGAATTACCTGCCGTACCCGTTCCGGATTGTGCAAGGCGGCGATGCGTCGAGCCCCTATATGCTCATTTCCTACGAGTTTGCCAGCGCTACGCGCATTATCCGGATGAACTGGAAAGAGACGGCTCCTGTCCCGTCGTGGATGGGCTGGTCGCGCGGACACTGGGAGGGCGATACACTGGTGGTCGATGTGAGCGGATTTCGCGAGGAGACGTGGTTCGATCGCGCCGGTGACTATCATAGCGATGAGCTTCATGTGGTGGAACGCTATACACCCGTGAGCCCTTACCATTTAATGTATGAGGCGACGATCGAAGATCCCAAAGTCTTCACGCGGCCTTGGAAGATTCGGTTTCCCCTTTATCGCCGCATGGAACAGGATTTTCAGCTTCTGGAATTCAAGTGCGAGCCGTTTACGGAAGAGATGCTGTACGGGCGCTTCGGCAAGAAGCCCGCTCCGTGAACTGCCGTAAGGGAGGTGTCTCGTGACTTGTCGGCCTCTCACGATCCTTGGTATCCCGGCAACGGTGATTGCCTTTGGATCGTTGTCACTGCTCGTGGGCCAGAATTCACCGACCGGCAACGACTCCGCTCCAGCGCCACAAAAAAAGACCGCGACGACGGCCGCGACTTCGCAGGCCGTTCCCACAGCGAAACCCAACGGTTTCCGCACGTCGTGGGGCGACCCGGATCTCCAGGGAGTCTGGAACGACGCGACCAGCACCCCTCTCCAGCGTCCCAACGGCGTTGCGAACAAAGAAGTACTCAGTGAGGAAGAGGCCGAGCAATTCCAGGCGCAGACTGCCGGCAGGCTAAGCCGCGATCGCCGTGACGGTGACGCTCAGGTCGACGTCAACCGCGCCTATAACGAGCACTGGATGGACTCCCGCCGCCTCAAGGTCACTGCCGATCATCGTACTTCGCTCATTGTGGATCCGCCCGACGGGAAGATTCCTCCGCTCGTGCCCATATCGGCCGAGCGGCAAAAGATGTTGAACGAACGCGGCGCCGAGGTGGGCCGCTTCAACGCGGGTATGCCGAACAATTACCGTGATTTCGACTTGGCGGTGCGCTGTGTCATTCGAACCGACGTGCCGCCCTATATGCCGATCATCTACAATAACGACCTTCAGATCGTGCAAAGTCCCGGCTACGTGGTCATCGCTCCGGAGATGATCCACAGTGCTCGGATCATCCCGGTGGACGGACGGCCGCACATCAACAAACACCTTCTCTTGTGGCTGGGGGATTCGCGCGGCCATTGGGAGGGCAATACGTTGGTCGTGGAAACCACCAATTTTCGGCCGGATAGCAATATCTTTCAGGATGCTGATCCGAAGACTCTCCACCTGACCGAGCGCTTTACCCGCGTGGATGCCAAGACCATCAATTACGAATACACCGTCGAGGACCCGCACACCTGGACCCATCCATGGACCGTGCGAATTCCCTGGACTCGCATTGATCCCGGCGAGCAAATGTACGAATATGCATGTCACGAGGACAATTACGACGTCAGCCACTTTCTGCAAGGCGCCCGCGAACGCGAACGGCGCGGCGAGGTGGTTCAGCCGATTCCAGAGCTGCCGTTGAACGAACCGTTGAAATAGAACCGAAGCCAAAGTCCACGAATCAGATTATTCGCACGGGGGGAGGACCGGAATGAAGCCGACGGGAAACAAGCTTGGCGTTGGCGCCGCCGTCGCGGCGGGCTTAATGCTGTTCTGGATGGGCGCGATCGTGCCAGCCTCGGCACACCATGCGTTCGCAGCGGAGTACGACGCGAAGAAGCACGTGGTCCTGAAGGGTACCGTAACAAAAATGGAGTGGATCAATCCACATGCGTGGATTCATATCGACGTGAAAAAGCCCGACGGCAACCTAGAAGAGTGGATGATCGAGTTCGGCACGCCGAACACGCTTCTCCGGCGCGGCTTCACGCACGACTCCCTGAAGCCCGGCACGGAAATTACGGTGGACGGTTATCAGTCGAAGGACGGCGCCCTGCGCGCGAATGGCCGCGACGTCACGCTGCCGGACGGAAAAAAACTTTTCGCCGGTTCGCCTGTGGCCGACGCGCCATACAAAGATCCGGACAAGTAACCCAACGATTCGACGCGCCGCGATTCGCCATCCTTCTGCTCCGCGTACGGGGCGTCGCCTGGGGCGCCGCTTGGGCCGACTCGTTCGCTACGAGAGGAAAGGTTAGGGCATCCGATTGGTCGTACCTCTGCTCATCCGTTCCCTGGAAGACAGCAGCTTCAGTACGTGGCTTCGCGAATCGAACTCCATCTTTGCGTTCTATTTCATCCTTCTATTTCACACCTTTGGCCTCGCCTTGCTTGTCGGCGCGAACGCCTTCGTGGATTTGCGCATCCTCGGCGTCGCGGGCAACCTGCCGCTGGCGCCGCTGAAACGCTTTTTTCCCATCATGTGGGCGGGTTTCACGCTGAACGTGATCACCGGCATCTTGCTGGTGATCGCCTACCCGACCAAAGCCCTTACGAACCCGGTCTTTTATCTGAAGTTGACGTGCATCGCACTCGCCGTAATCGTGATGCAGAAAACCTACGCGCGCGTCTTTGGAGATGCGAGCCTGAGCGAAGCTCTGATGGAGGCGAGAGGCAGACCATTGGCAAAATGGTCCCTCGTTTTGTGGGTCGCGGCCATCACCGCGGGGCGCTTGCTGGCCTATACGTACACTTACCTGCTCTACAGCCACCCTTCTACTGCGCACTAGCGACGGCCGCTTTGCTCTAGCGGTGTGCGGAAAAACACGAAGCGCCGTCATTCCGAGGCACGCGGCGTGCCGGCCGAAAAATCCCTTCTTTCTTGCATTTTCAATCGAAGAGGGATTTTTCGGTCGCCCCGGCGGCCTCGGCATGACCGACAACAGAACTTTTCCGCGGCCTGCTAGAGTAGTGTCCCGCAAATAAGTCGTATATTCGGCGTGGCACAAGTATCCGTGCTTCCAATGGCTTCCGGGGCGTCGAATTATTGAATGTATTTCCGGGAAAAGACCCTAGTAGTTCGGAATCCAGACCGCCGCCGTCGCCACCGAGACCCACAGCACAATTTCCGTCAGGCCCGCCAGCTTACCCGCCGCAGCCGTTTCCAGCGTGCGGCCCCAACTGCGCGATTTTCGCTGCACAAAAATGTGCCACGCCAAAGACACCGGCAACAGAATGCCCAGCTTCAGCCGGAATGCGGGATTGTCGATGTATCCCACCGCCGCTGTGGAAAAAAGCGCAAACCCGCCAAGGACCGCTATACCCAAGCCGATCCAATTCCATGAGAACAAAGCGTCCGACAATTCCGCGGCTGTCTGAAATTTCTTGCCCGCGCCGAGAAGCCGGAAATCGAGCGCCAGCGTCGTCCCGAGCCACAGAGAGAGGCCCGTGAAGTGGGTCCACTGGATAAAAGGATACGCGTACCGCGCCGTTACCAGCCACACCACGAGCGGGATGTTTTGCAGCCGGTCGCAAGTGCTCACGAGCCAAGTGTGCATGTGCAGAAACCGCTAGATGCCCGCTATAAACGCGGGAACCTCAAGCCCGGCAAGAATGGATCCAATCCACAACGCCAGTGAAACAAACGCCAACCATTTCGCGCCAACGGGTATGGACGGAGCACGGTCCCAAACCGGCGATTTCCATTGCACGATCGCGCCCAATACGAGCGCCAGTAACACCACCCCCATTTTGATCCAGAAAACCGCCTCGGGATAAAACGTCGTGGCCTGCCCCGCAAACATGATGAAGCCCGATGCCATCGCCAGGCCCAGCCCCGCCCACGTCCAGGGAAAAAGCATCCCGGCGAGCGGCGCAAGTTTGTGGCTCCGCGCGGCGATGCCAAGAATGCGCAAGTCGACGACGACCGCGGTGCCGACCAGCAGGAACAAACCGATGTAGTGGACCAGCCAGACCAGCGAAATCAGGACTGCCGAACTTGTGACCGATGCGATCCACGGGACTTGCTCGAGCCATGCACAAAGGCGCTGCATCAACGGCAGCCTCTTCGGAACTGTCCAGTGGGCGCAAGCCCCAACACGCGGTATTTAGACTGCGGCTCGGAACTTTCCGCAAGCCAGGTTTCCAACATCGGCCTCTCGCCAACCGATCAGAGATACTTTTGGGAAATGCGACACCGATCTCCTAAATTCGCGCCACCCGGCATTGTACGACTTTCCGGCGAAGCTTAATGCGCTCTTGCCCGGGCGTCAACCGGACATCTGCGGCACTGTTAGAAGGTTCACATCCACATTTCGAATATTTGGGTGACATATTTTCGCGCGTCGGACCAACGCGTTCGTTTGGCGCAGAGCTTTGCTGTCCAACCCGCCCGCGAGCAGGCCGTTCCGCTTTCTTGCAACGATTCCGTATTGAGCGAGGCCGAAAAAAGTGAATTAGGCCCGAATAACGACGGCAAAGGACTCGCAAACTCTCGAACTTGTACCGCCCTTTTGTGCGCTTATGGAGGAGAATACAACGCTGTCACGATTCCAGCGCGCTCGGCGGGCGCAAACGGTCGGCGCGCTCTTGCAACTCCCCCACCCACGAATTGGCAAGACCGGGCACACTGGCTAGTTCAAGCGTGAGGCGTAAGTCCGTCTGGCGGTGGTGCAGAATTTCATTGGCACGGGTGATCGGCCACGCAGGGTTGGGACGCTCGATGAGCGTGACGGGCATTTGCGCTTCGATCCAGCCCTCCTCGAGAACCCGGAGATACCAACCACTGCGTCCGTTGCGGACAACCAAGCCAAGCAATTCGTGCATGCGCCAACGCCGGGCAAGCTTCCAGCAGGGCTGCCGCGGTTGGCTCACCTCGAAGGTCACTGTGCCGATGTGGAATACGTCACCGATGCAGACCGATTCTTCGCTCAAGCCCGCGATCGTAAGATTTTCGCCGAAGGCGCCGGACGGCATGTCGGGTAAGCTCAGTTCTCTCCGCCATTTGGGATAATGATCGGCGCTGTACGCCAACACGGCTTTGTCGACGCCGCCGTGATTTTTCAGGTCGGCTTGGCCGTCGCCAGCGAGGTTCGTTGTGCCGACAAACACCGGGCCTTCGATCGGCGTTTTGAAAAAGCCGGTCGTCCACGGTTTGTCGTGCGTGTCGACGGCATCCTCGAATCCATAACTCTTCGGCGTTCCGACTTGAACGGAATAGAGCACGGCGGGTGTGGCGGGCGGACAAAACATCAGATCATGGTTAGTGTATCACCAATGCGAATCGTCCCGGTTTGAACGACGGACGCATAGGCGCCCACTCGCACTTCGTTGTGTTGCGCTGCGGTTTTGAGAATCTCCGGATCTTTGGGCAAATCCGCCTGGCTAAGCGTCGTCATGACACAACGCGGACATGGGCCGGTGACCTGAATACGGACCTCCGATCCGATAGCGATCACCTTCCCGATCCATTCGTTCTCCACAAAGCCTTTCTGACCGCCCGTGTCGATGATCAGATTGGGCCGAAAACGGCGCGGCTCAAAGCGGCTGCGTGGATTCAGTTCGCGCAGCCGGTCGAGCGTACCTGTCGTGAGCACGTGCAGAACGGCAAGATCGAAAAATGTCCCGTGAGGCATGCCTTCGTCGGTGACCACATTGCGATTCGCAAGCTCTTCCATGTCAGGCCAGTACTCCTCGAGCTGCGCATCCTGAGGCGGTGTCGCCAACAGCTTGACCGGCCGTCCGAGCGTAGCGGAAAGAGTTGGCTCGAATTCCAGCATGGAGCTGAGGGCAACACCGCCGTCGGGAAGCGTCACGCGTACCGGAGGTAGATTCGGCCCGGTCGCCGGCGGACTGGTATATGCGGCTCGGTAGCTGAACAGGTTCGGCCACTTTCGCGGGTTCTTGGCACTGACTACCTTTCCGGTTTGCGTGTCGCACAATGCGTAGGACCGGTCGCCGAAAAGCCCGCGGTCCGTGACCTGCGCTGCGTTCAGTTCTTCTCCCATCATAGACTTCACCGGATACCGGTGAAGACTCGCTAATGAACCCAGGCTGGCCGTCACGCGGCCGCTCCCTTCGTGGAATCAAACTGTCCTTCGGCAACCCGTTGGATCGGCAAAGACACCGGCATCGGCGCCATCGCAGTCTCTTCGAGCACCTTGCGAATGCCGTCAATTTCCACGTGGCTGCGGCTGCGAATCGAGACGAGCACGACGCCAACCACGATATAGGCGATGAAAATGTATGGGAAATAATTCATCGGATATGCCGGCACCGGATAAACCGTGCCAACAATCGGGACGGTCAAGAGCGCCAAAGCGATAACGGCAATCGCGATATGCTGGGCTTTCAACTCTCCAATCTTCTTCAGATAAAACGGAGTCGCGAGTGATATCAGCACGTACGCCCCGCAAAAACCCATCGCGCCGAACAGACCTGCGTCATTGAACGCGTCAAAGGGCACCATTTGCCACCCGCCAACCGTGGCATACGACAAGAGAATGAACGTGGTCGGGATAAGGAACTGGATCGCCCCGAACAATGTGATCGCCACGTGCGGGGTGAGGTTTTCCTTGTGTGAGCTGCCGATGGAGATGGGAAAGATACCGTAACGTCCCAAGGTGAACATGACGCGGGCGCCGGCATTCATGCAGGAGAGCGCGAGGGCGAAGAAACTGATCATCGCGCCAATCGAAATCAGGACGCCCATCCACTTGACGCCGAGGTTCGCGCTCAGCGTCGTAAGCGGCGCGTCAAGCATATCGAGTGTCGGCGTGTTGCCCGCCAGCGCGTGGGTCTCCACGTATGTGATGAAGACGAAAAAGGTACCTGTCAGCAGCAGGCTGGCGATGACGGCCCGGGGGATCGTGCGAAGCGGTTCGCGCGCCTCTTCTCCAAACGCCGTGGCGCACTCGAAACCGACGAGGCTAAAAATTGCGACCACAACGCCCAGCCCAATGTCTTTCAGACCGTGTCCTACAGGATGAAACTGCGCGGCATCAACGACACCGGTTTTCGCGAGCGCCAGAAACGCCAGCATCAGAATCAGTGCCACCGAAACGCCTTCGAATACCAGCATTAGAATCGTCGAGAAGGTGATGTCCTTGTACGCCAATAACCAAGCAGATAAAACACAAATCGCAAAGAGCGTAATCGAAGGATGCGACAAATAGCCGCTCGCCCCTGTCAACGCGAGCAACTTGGTTGCGAAGTGGGTGAACCCAGTAACTCCGGCGATACCAATGAACATGTAAGCCCAGATCAAGCACCAGCCCGACAGTCCCCCTGCCTTCGGTCCGAGTCCTTTGACCGTGTACTCGTACATGCTGCCTGCGGACGTGTATCTCTGGCTGAACTGATTGAGACTGAAGGCAACAAACAACAGCATGATCGTGCCGAAGAGATAGCAAAGCCACCCAGCCGTCCCCGCCGTGCCGAACATCAGCGGAACGATGAGTGCAGCGGTCATGCTCGGGGAGATCAGCGCAACTGCCTGAGCCAAGACCTCCCAGAAATTCAACGCGTTGATCTTCAACCGGCTATGTGTCTTCTTTAGTGTCTGCTCGAGACTGATGCTGGTTTCGCTCATGGAGGCTCCTCAAATACACGTGTGGACGACGAGTCGATACGCGCTTTGCTCCGACCGGCCCAAGCTTTTTGTACTGGCGAACAGCCCTACGACTTGGTGGGCGCAAAACACAATTTGCTGGCGGTCAAATCCAGCAACCTGTGCCGACGAGGGAATTGCCCAGCATACTTGGCGGGAGTTACGAACCAGCTACGAGACTACGTGTCTTGAGGTCCGCCCCATCGCGGGACGTCCGAGTCGCCCGTCGCGAGGCAACTCTGAAAGAAGCCAATCGCACGCTACAAGCGCAACTTGAGATTGTCCAATCGAATCTTTCGATGGCTCCGATTTATTCCGCGGTGCGCAAAGATTTCTTCAAACTGAACTTTCCGCTTCTTCCTCGCGGCCCGCTCCGTTTCCTAACGTTTTTCGGCCTCAGAATTGGTAGCGCAAATTCAAAAACCAATTCCTGCCGATTTCCGGATAGCCGGCCACATAGAAGCAATTCCGGTCAAAGACGTTTTTAACGCCCGCTTGTACCGTCATCCGCCTATAGATCGGCACGACGGCTCCCAGATCCATCGTGGCAAAAGACTCGCCGAAGGGCAGGAAGAGCGGAGAAGTAGACACATATGTCGTATCTTGAAGGGTGATGCCACCTTCATATCTTGCACTGACGAACGTCAAGATTTGACGCGGCAAGCGCAGAGAGGCTGTGCCGACGACCTTGTCTCTCGGTAGCGGGGGCAAAATGGTGAAAAGGTTGATGGTGGTTCTATTCTGACTCACGGTGGGATTGTCTGCAAAATCGTAATGGATCGTCCGGTTGAGATAACTATAGCTCGCATCCACGGTCAAGCGAGAGAAAAGAGTGCTTCGCACTTTGAATTCCACGCCCTCGTGAACTTCGTTGCCGATGTTTGTGTTTTGATTGCAATAACCCGTTGTGCTGTTGGGGCACAGCGCGGTCGCAGGAAGAGTGTTGGGAGGAGCGATGGCTGTGGGATTGCCCGGATCGGTCACGGCAACCGACTCGATCGCATCGCGGATATCGCTGCGGAACAGTTCCACCTGCGCCAACGTGCGCGCGGAAAATGCGTGCGAGTAGCCAATGTTCCAATTTCGGCTGTGTTCGGGCTTCAGATCGGGGTTCGGCAAGGCTGAGCCGAGACCGGCGGAATAGATATCTTTCAGCATCGGAAATCGGCCCCGGTCAGCAAACGTTGCGAAGAGATTCCCTGACTTGCTCACCTGGTACGAGAGCGATACCTGCGGATTGTAATTCCAAGCATGGAGCGTGCAACCGGCCACCGATGTATTCGCAGGTGAGGCAATGCAGACGAACGGGGCTAACGTAGCCGACGCGGCGTTGGAACCGCCTAAACTCGGATGGGTCGGCCCCGTGAAGTAGTACTCGCCCTGCAAACCGTCAAAGTGATCGGCGCTGAAACCGACCGTCGCATGGAAATTGGAAGTAATGGTAATTGCGTCTTGAAGTCCGATGGAGGTCTGTCGATCCCGGTCCAGCAACGTGGCAGTGACGGCCGATGTGGCCGGAAAGGCCTGGTATTCCTCGTGCGTATCATCCTTGAAGAAGAAGGAGCCGCTGATGGCATTTCGCGAAAGGAGACGAGTTGTAAATTCCGTTGACGCCCCGTCGGTGTGCTCGTCATATACGCTATGCTCTTCGTTCCGTTCGGCCGTCGTCGTCGCTGGCAAGACGAATGTATAGGTGTCGTGCGGATACATGTCGATGTCATTTTTGAATTGATTATAGAAAAAACGAAAGTTGATGGAGCTCTTCTCGCCTATTCCCGTAGCCGAGTGGAAGTAATAGCTGTTCATGTCCCAGTAGGGCCACGTCCAAAAGCGGTTGAACGCTGCGGCTGTATTGGGCCCCTGGTACAGAGGAACACCCTTTTCGCCTTTCTGATTGACGGCACTGACGACATACTCGTCTCCCTCTCGGGGCGTCCAGCCAAAGCGTCCACTGTATCTCGCGTCCTGCGTCGCCGAGTGATTGAGGTGATCGGTCATAACAATGTCGGGCAGGTTCGTATATTGGTTCACGTGGAAGTCGCCAGAAAGAGGGACGAAATCCTGCTGCAGCCAGTCGAGCGACCCCTGGACAAAGAAACGGCGCCAACGGGTGCCGAGACGCAGCGAAGAGACCAGCATATCGCCCGAGCCGGTTCCCATTAGTGCTTCCCCTTCGAATTTTTTGACCGGCTCGTTGGTCACCAGATTGATCGTCCCTCCCAGAGCATTTGGTCCAAGCAGGGGCGAAGAGTAGCCCTTGGCAACCTGCAACTCAGCCAGGTCGCTCGTTGGAAAGCGATTGAAGTCGACATACCCGTCATACGGCACCGAAATCGGAATACTGTCGATGTAAAAGGGCACCTGGCCTCGCGTCGTAAATCCCCGTACCCGGATGCCAGCCTCGTTCCTCCCGGCAATGTGTTCAATCTCCACGCCGGGAAGGTAGTCGAACGCCTTGGCGATGTTGAGGAAGTTGTGCTCGTCTATCTCCGTATGATCGATGCTGTCTGATACCAAAGCCGGCGTCGCGTCCGGTGCCGAAACGACCACGTTGACCGAGCCAAGATGGAATGGTGAGCCAGGGCTCTGCTTGATGACCTGGTCCACAGCGGCTGTCAGCCTGTCCAATTGCGGTTTGAGGGCCTCGACGACTGGTATTCCTGGCAGCGCGTCGGGAACATCGATTTGTATATCTGAGTGGGTCGCTGCGAACGAGGCAAGGTCCGTGCGAAGGTTCTCGGCATCGGCGCGCCACATTTCAATGCCAGCGGTATTTCCAGCCGATAAGGAGGCGAGCCGATGCTCCAAATCCTGGAGCGACAATTTCCACTCGACGGTCGAATCTTGCTGGGCGAATGTGTTGACGGAACTCAAAAGGGCAAACACAACCAGCACGACACTGCAAGCCATCCGCTTCATGGACACCCTCGAAGATGAGCTAGATATCGCCAGGGGCGATTCCTCCTGCCTACTACTCGATTCTGGCCTCGGAAGGGGTGTAATGTTAACATGACACCGCAAATTGTAAAGGACTTGCGATCAGCGGCTCGGATCGCCCTGCGGTATCCTCGAAGCGGCGCGCTAGGAGGGAGAAACACGATGGGCTTGACCAGGAGTCGTGTCTACATGACACTGCAACGTATGAGATGTCTGCGATTGGCTTTCCTGGGCGTGGCTGCGCTGGTGCTCGGTATGGGCGGGCTCGCGGCCCAACAGCCGGTCCAAGAGGTCAAACTTGTTGTGACAGGAGATGTCCCGACTCCTCTCACTCTCAATGCCAACGATCTGGCGACCATGCCTCGCGAAAGCGCAGAGGTGACCGACCAGGACGGAGCGAAAACAACGTATGAGGGTGTCGCCCTTCAGGAGATTCTCAAAAAAGCCGGGATCGAGTTCGGACGCGCGCTCCGAGGAAAAGCTCTGGCCGGATACGTGATCGCTGAGGCGAAGGATGGATACGCGGTTGTATTCAGCCTCGGTGAACTGGATCCCGATCTCGGCGGAACGCGAGTCATCGTGGCGGATAAGCGCGATGGAAAGCCGCTGTTCACGTATCAAGGGCCTGTTCGACTGGTCTTGCCGGCGGACAAAGAAGGTGCGCGGTCGGTGCGAATGTTGGAAAAGCTGGAAGTGGTTAAGCTGCGAAAGTAGCAATCAACGGTGAATAAATGCTGCATCCCGGCTCTCGTTCTCTTACTCGCGACGCCGATCGTCGTTGTGCCGGTTTTCGGGAATCCCCAAATGGTAAACCAGCCTGAGACGGGCGAATATCATTGGGACCTTCCAAAAGGGTTTCCGAAGCCGAGGGTTCCCGCCGACAATCCGATGACACCTGCCAAGGTCCGGCTCGGCCGCTATTTATTTTATGATCCGCGAATGTCGGTGAACGGCATGGAGTCATGCTCGACGTGCCACCGGCAGGCGCTCGCCTTCACGGACGGCAAGGCACAAGCACTCGGCGCGACCGGGGAATCGCATCCCCGAAGCTCTATGAGCTTGGTCAACGTCGCGTATAGTTCTGTCCTGACCTGGAGCAACCCCAACGAACATTTCCTCGAGAATCAGGCGTTGACGCCGATGTTCAGTGAACATCCCGTGGAACTCGGTCTGACGGGCAAAGGTGAGAAGTTTGTTCAGGTCCTCCGGTCAGACACCGTCTATCGAGAATTGTTCCCTGTCGCGTTTCCTGCGGAATCCGATCCGTTCACCATTTCCAACGTGACGAAGGCAATTGCCTCCTTCGAGCGAACCATCCTATCGGCCGGATCGCCCTACGATCATTATCACTATGACGGTGAAGATCAGGCCATTTCGGAATCAGCGAAACGCGGGGAAGCGCTATTTTTCAGCGAACCCCTTTCCTGCTTCCGATGTCACACCGGCTTCAACTTCAGCGATGCCACAGATTTTGAAGGCCGCAACGGAGCCAAAATCGAGTTTCATAACACCGGCCTTTATAATGTCGCCGGCGCATTGTCCTATCCCCCGCCCAACGTCGGAATCTACGAATACACCAAGCAGCCTGAGGATGTCGGCAAATTCAAAGCGCCCACGCTTCGCAATATCGCCTTGACGGCTCCCTACATGCATGACGGCAGCGCGAAGACGCTCGACGCGGTGCTGGATCATTATTCTGCCGGCGGGCGCACCATTATGGATTCGCCATATGCCGGCGAAGGTTCTCACAATCCGAACAAGGATGCTCTGATCCGCGGGTTCAAGCTGTCTCCCCAGGAACGCCTTGACCTGATTGCCTTCCTGGAATCTCTGACGGACGAAGGGGTAATTCATGACCAGAGATTCGGAAATCCCTGGAAAATTCCGCAATAAGCCGGGCCAAAGGGAAAACCCCGTCCGGACGACGACGCGTCTGCATGAACTGCGGCAGATTCGCGGATTGGGGGCGACGGAGATCGCTCGGCGCGTCGGGGTGAGCCGCCAGACGATTTATGCGATCGAGTCAGGCGACTTCGTGCCGAACACGGCGGTTGCTTTGCAGCTGGCCCGCTTGTTGGAAGTGAGTGTGGAAGAGCTTTTTTTGATCCGTGCCAACGCTGCCGATCAACAGGCGGGAAACACCCGCGCCGAGTTGCTGGCGACTGGGCGCGAAACGTATTCCGCCGGAGAATTGGTACGGATTGGACGCATCGGATCGCGCGTGATTGCTGCGCCCGCTGCGCGTTTTCTAACATTTCTGTCCGAAGCGGATGGTGCGATCTCAAAGCAAAGCAAGGCGCGCGCCACCATTCGTACCGTGCCAGGTTCCGTGCCGAACGAAGGCTGTTTAATTGTCGCCGGCTGTGATCCTGCACTCTCGGTGCTTGCCAGCGACCTCAAATCGGCAGGGGTGGACGTCATCAACGTACCGTGCTCGAGTCGAACCGCTCTCAACTGGCTTCGAAACGGCTTGGTCCACGTCGCCGGAACTCACCTTCGTGACCGTGAGAGCGGGCAATACAACCTCCCATTGGTTGCTTCTCTATTCGAAAAGAAAAGCGTTCGCGCCGTGACTTTCGCAGAATGGGAACAAGGGTTGGTAGTCCGGCGAGGCAATCCGAGGTGTATACGCTCGGTAGCCGATCTGGCGGGAAGTCAAACCACGATCGTCAACCGCGAGAAGGGCTCCGGCGCGCGCGACTTGTTGGATAGCAGTCTGCGCGCGGCAGGAATTTCCTCGCGGAGCGTCGGAGGATACGATCGCCTTGTGCCGAGCCACATGGCCGCTGCGCTTGCCGTCGCCAACTCGCAAGCGGATTGCTGCGTGGCAACTGTTTCGGCGGCGAAATGCTTGGGCCTGGGTTTTGTGCCGCTTTCAAAAGAGCGTTTCGATCTGATTGTCGCTTCTTCTGAGATGGATACTGTGGGGATGCGCGCTTTATTCGAGGTGCTAAACCGGGCAAAATTGCGCCGGAAGTTGGCGATGCTGGCCGGTTACGAAACCCGCCACACCGGAGAAACCTTGATTTAATAACTCCAACGGGGCACGAACCTCGCCGTGCCCCGTTCGTCCAACCGCGTTCCTTTCTCCTCTGTCTGGCCCGCTTATCCTACGCCCCGGCTTGGACAGAAACCGCCTTCGGGACGCTATTGATCGTCTTCAGAATACGAGAGACGATCTGGTAGGGATCACCCTCGGAGTTCGGGCGGCGATCTTCCAAATAGCCCTTATAACCGTTCTTAATGAAGTGAACCGGCATCCGGATCGAAGCACCACGATCAGAGAGACCATAGCTGAATTTGTCGATCGCTTGTGTCTCGTGCAGACCCGTCAAACGCAGATGGTTGTCCGGGCCATACACCGCGATGTGCTCGGCGATATTGTCCTTAAATGCCTGCATGAGGGCTTCAAAGTATTCCTTACCGCCCACTTCGCGGATGTATTTCGTCGAGAAGTTGCAGTGCATGCCCGATCCATTCCAGTCCCCTTTGATGGGCTTGCAATGCAATACAACGTCCACTTCATATTTCTCGCACAGACGCATCATCAAATAGCGCGCGGTCCACATGTCGTCAGCGGCTTTGGCAGAGCCCTTGGCGAAAATCTGGAATTCCCACTGACCTTTCGCAACTTCCGCATTAATGCCTTCGTGATTGATCCCTGCGGCCAGACACAGTTCCAAGTGTTCTTCGACGATTTTACGAGCCAGGCCGCCCATGTATTTGTAGCCCACACCGCAGTAGTATGGGCCCTGGGGTGTGCTGGGGTAGCCGTTTTCCGGAAACCCAAGAGGATGCCCGTCCTGATAGAGGAAGTATTCCTGCTCAAAACCGATCCACAAGTCCGGGTCGTCTTCGATCGTAGCGCGCGCATTGGTGGAATGCGGAGTGCCATCCGGATGCATGACTTCACTCAGAACAATATAAGCGTCCTTGCGGCTTGCATCAGGATACAAAGCCACGGGTTTTAGCACGCAGTCCGAGCTTTTGCCTTCGGCCTGCATGGTGGAACTGCCGTCAAAACCCCAATTGGGCATATCGGAAAGAGTGGGTGAATGGTCAAATGCCTTGAGTAGAGTTTTGCCACGCAATTCGGGTACTGGCTTTTTCCCGTCAAGCCATATGTATTCGAGTTTATATTTTGTCATTGGAATTGGACAGTCGCCGCAGCAACCGGTTGGTCGACTGCGGTTCCTGGCGACCCTCTTGATGCTGAGATGGGCCTCTCGCGAGGCCGTCGTGCGCGAAAGCGTCAATCTACGCCCCGGGCGATGAGAACGCCAACGCAACATTTAAATCGGATCGATCCGAAATTTGCATATCGGCGCGCCGCAGTGAACTCCGCCAGAACGCCCTGCCAGGACAACTCTGAGAGATTCTTCGACGGGGAGACAAACGATTTGGCTGGGAGGCCTGGATTGGACTCCACGACTTGCAGAAAACCCTTAAAAACCGCTAAATCCCACTGTTTGTTAGCACTTCCCCCGATGCCTTGCTGTAACGCCGAGTCAATGCTAGATCATCTCGGACACTAAAATAGAGGTCAATCTGGTAACAGTGGTAACAGTTGATCGGGCAAGATGGTCGTTGAGACGTCGTGACCAACACCACCCAAGGGATCCACACCGCGGTCGACGTCGCCCTAGAGGGCCGTTTCGTGATGGATCGTCAAAACTGTTAAGGGTGAAACGGTCGCCGAACTCGCTGTGTCTCCGATTTCAGGCCTTTGGAGTCCGAAACTATGCGCCCACTCAATTGCGGGTTTCTGATATCGGACGACAAGATTGAATTGAATACCGATGCCGCATGCTTTGCGGATGGAGAAATTGCAGTCTGCGTCGAGCCGCGGCGTCTCACGATTTGCGGAAAGGACGCTTTCTGTAAGTCACGCGAAATACTGGAGGCGGGCAATTCGAAGTTGAACAACTATTTGGTCTTCCGCTCTCTCGATCTTCCTGTTGAGGTCGAACCCTCTCAAGCTACTGCCAAATTCAAGGGCCGCACGATTGAGATTGATTTGCCCAAAGCTTGCGCAATACAGAAAGTTCATGCCGAGAGTAATGCAGCATGAATCAGGTTTATTTCAAAATGCGAGTTCGGCGAAGGGTAAGTGGATTTCGTGGATGCTCCGCCACTCGACGCCGGCGTTTCCGCCGCTGCTGCAGCGTTAACCCTCTTCCCGATAGATTCGTTCCACCAAGTATTTGCCCACGTTCCAGCCCTCGCGGTTTAGCAGCACCCGAATCTTTCGGTATCCGTACCGCGCTCGCGTCTGTGCGATCTCCCGGATGCGCATCCTCAGAGCAGTCCGCGGATCTTTGTAGCCGCGATACCGAAAGGTCCCACGATTCAACCGGGCCACCCTACATGCTCGCCGCTCGCTCACCCGGTAACTGCCGTGCAGGTATTCGACCACCTGCCGACGTCGCGAGGGCGCTAGAATTTTTTTGACAGCACGTCCTGCAACATCGCTTTATCCAGTGTCAGGTCGGCTACCACCTGTTTCAACCGGGTATTCTCTTCTTGCAACTGCTTGAGCTGGCGAACCTGGTCCACCTCCAGCCCGACGTATTGCTTCTTCCATCGATAGAAGGTCTGCTCTGAAATTCCCACTCGCCGGATCAACTCCGCCATCGGAACCCCCCGCTTCCGCCTGCTTCAAGACCGCCACGATTTGTTCGACAGTGAATCTCTTCTGCTTCACGGCAAATCTCCTTTCCTGGGATATCAGATTTTGCCGAAAACTCGCTCTCCGAGTGGATCAAAAATACCGGGGCCGCTCACCTCGACTCAGGGTGGTGCTGTCCTGGTGAGTCGCACCTTCAAACGCGGCTTCTCGCTTGCAGGACGCGGGGAATATATCACGAGCACGGGGAGCGTCGCAGATCAAGCCGTCAACCTGATGTACGGACCGTGTAGCGCGGCCTGGTCGGCCACTCTGACGCCCACCTTCCAACGCGGAGGTTTCTTCGTTCGCGGAGACCTTTCTTTTGTTCGGGCGAACAACTTCACGCCGGGTGACGCCTTCGGTCTCACGGGCATGAACCCAAACCAGCCCCGAGCCGTAGCTGAAATAGGATTCATTTTTGGCAACAATATAATTGAGAAGAAACCGTAATTTCAGAAGTGCAGGGACGACACGGAAGCGAACCGAAGAAGCAGGGGCTAATACTTCGAGTATCGGGTACTTCGGATTTTCCCTCGCCGATGGTAGCCAGCGATTTTTCTCCAGTACTTAGTGATCTTTCATCCCCAATGTAGGTTTCGGCGCTACATATGGAAAGGCAAACACGCGCTGCCGTTTATGCATATCTTAGAGGCCGTTTATGCGCCGTTTATGGCGCGAGATGTATGGTGGGAACAGAGATCAGTAGGCCGCAGACGGTAAGGCGGCAGGTGGAGGATACCATGGTCATGACAATTTTTCTCGGTCTTTGTGTTGCGGCCGTAGGTTTTCTGCTGTACTGCCTCTTTAATTTCGGACAGGAACTGAGGCACGAGCCTCGGATCGGGTCCGATGATGACCTGTGGATCGAATCGCAGAAGTTGAATGTTGTTCCAGTGCAATTTGTCGGACCCGCTTCGATGGTGATCTGGAGTGAGGGCACATGGCACCGCATTCTATCAAGTAAGGATGATTCGAAGTCACCCGAATTGAAAGGCAAGTACGCGGCGAACAGACACTACAATGCTGCCGCATAGGACCTCGCCCAGCTATGAAGTAGCAATGAGCTGTCGTAAGGAGGTGAATGACCCTTTTAACGATCTGGGCTCGTTGAAGAGTCTAACGGCTGTGCCGGAGTTTGCTCACCCAGAGTTTTCCATAGCGGCGCTTATAAGAACTGCGGATCAAACAGGGGAATGCCGTTCGAAACTTCAATTTGTAAGGTAAAGCTGTGACCGAGCGGTTCAGATTGCTCCTGCGCCATGTTGTGTATAACTTGCGTGGGGGCTTTCTCGTCCGTCCACTGACCATTGCATTGACGCTGGGCTGCATCGGTGCATTCCTCTCGTGGCTGGAGGAGTCAAACCCCACCTTCGGTAACTGGGTCCCGAAAGTACTTTTCCTCTCTCGCACCGATCCTCAGGTGGCCCAGGTCATCCTCGCCGGTATCGCTGCCTCAATTATGACGGTTGTTTCAATCGTTTTCGCGATTCTGCTGATGACGCTTACGCTGGCCTCGATGCAGTTCTCTCCGCGAATTATCGTCAGCTTTGCAAGAGACAAGGTAACGCAATGGACGCTTGGCATATTCCTTGGCACCTTCTTGTATTGTATGGCGGCACTTCCCGCTGCACACTCCCTGCCCCAGCCCTTCTCGCCCGTCGCTACGGTAACGGGAGCAATGCTTTTGGCAATAACTTGCGTGGGATTGCTACTCTACTTTATCCATCACATATCCCAAGCGATCAGCGTAAATCACATTGTGGATCGGATTGCGTCGGAGACAGAGGTTGTGATTGACGACGTAATGCCATTGCCGCGTGAACGATGCCGGCTCGAACTGTCCGATAGCATTGACCTGAGTGCGTGGAATAAACCAGTCTTGTGTAACGAGTCCGGCTATATCCGCTTCGTCGATACAAGGCGTCTTCTCGATCTGGCAACTACCTACCGCGTGAAAGTTCGCGTGGTCAGACGGGTTGGCCAATTTGTTCCGGCGGGGTCTCCATTGCTTATGGTCTACAAAGCGGAGCGGCTTTCTCCCGAACACATTGGCCAGTTTCAAGGTGCGTTCGACTTCGGCCCGTCCAGAACCCTGCAGCAGGATGTAGAATTTGGGATTTTGCAAATCGTTGATATTGCACTCAAGGCGATCTCGCCCGCCGTGAACGATCCCACTACCGCAATTAGCTGCGTTGACCACTTAAGTCGCCTCATGATCCGCTTTACATCCAGGGAGATGCCCGAGCCGCTGCTCTACGATCTGAAAGGTGTGGCTCGCGTCGCCATCCGTTGGATTGATCTTGAACGGTTGCTGGACTCGGCGTTTGAGCAGATACGTATGTATTCGAAGACTGATATCGCGGTCAGTATGCGCCTGCTGCGTGCTTTCGGGGACATTGCCGTTACCACTCAAGACCCAGGCCTCAGAAGGACCCTTTTTGAGCGCGCTCAACGCGTTGTCGCGGGCTGCGAACACAGAATCGATAACGAGGAACTGAAACCGATGCTCATTCGCCTAACTGCGTTAGAAAGGCTTACAGCCGGTTGAATTCACAGTGCAGATATTCTTCTTTCGTTTATGCATTTTTCAGACTGTGTTTATGCCCTGTTTAGGCGCTCAAGTCTACTTTGGGGGCATCATTCGGGCTATTCCCCATGTCTCCTCTCCAATCTGGCGACCAACTCGACCACTACCGCATTGAAAATCTCGCCTCGCAAACTGCCATGTCGTCTGTCTATCGGGCCACGGACCTGCAAAACGGCCGGGCTGTAGCAATCAAAGTGCCGACCTTTGAAGTGGAAAGTGATCCGCTCTTCTATGATCGCTTCAAGCGGGAAGAGGAAATTGGGAGGAAGCTCGATCACCCCGGAGTAATCAAGGGACTCGATGATAAAGAACGGAGCCGCGTCTACATGGTCATGGAGTGGGCAGAGGGCCGCCCGCTACGCCATATACTTGCCGAAAACAGAAAGCTTTCCGTCGAACGGGCCGTGCGCATCACGGTTGGCATATGTGAGGCCCTGGAATACATTCATCGCAACGGTGTAGTCCACCGCGATTTGAAACCCGAAAACATCATGATCGACCCTGAAGACCGCACAAAGCTGTTCGATTTTGGCATTGCTGGCAGCGCGGGCATGCGGCGGTTGACCTTTGGAAAGTTCACTCGCGAAATGGGCACGCCCGACTATATCTCGCCGGAACAAGTGAAAGCGAAACGCGGCGATGCGCGGAGCGATATTTATGCGCTTGGCGTAATGCTCTACGAGATGTTGACAGGGGAGGTGCCCTTTCACGGGCCCAACGTGCTGGCCGTCATAAATGATCGACTCATCAACGATCCCGTTCCACCACGCGAACTCGATCTCGCGATCTCGCCTCAGCTGCAAGAAATTATCTATCGCGCCCTGGAGCGCGATCCCGCGAATCGCTACGCAAGCGCTCGTGAATTTGTCGAGGATCTCAAGAATCAAGAGTCCGTTGGCGTAGCCGAGCGCAGTGAATTACAAAACTGGAAATCGCGGCGTTCCTCAGGGCCGAAAGCGATGTTGACGTACGTCATGTATGCGATGATTCCTGCTATCATTTTCTTTTTAATGTTGATTACGGCAAGACACAAGTGAAAGCCGGTCTAGCGTTTTAGGCGTGGATACCGAATAATCCGCTGGGCAAGGACTCCCGCCGTAGAAACATCGAAGGCCAGAAAGCGGCAATCTGATTTTATAGGGTCCATGGTCGCTTCAACAGGATCGACAATCCGCTCTGTCTCCGCCGGCTCGTTGCGCCAGGCCGGATACTTAATCTTGCGCCATTTACTCGCGTTGAGCCTGATTGCCGCAATCACATTTGTGTTTTTTCGTTTGATCCCGGTGAATGCTACGACCGTGGGTTTTTTCTATCTCGTCGCTATCCTTGTGATTGCCACAGTGGGGGGACTCATAGAAGCTACCGTGTCCTCCATTACCGCAATGCTGTGCTTCAATTTCTTCTTCTTGCCCCCGGTTGGGACTTTCACGATCGCCGACCCACAAAACTGGGTCGCCCTGTTTGCTTTTCTGACTACGGCCCTTACGGCCAGTCAACTTTCAGATCGATTGAAACGACAAAGAAGAGAGGCACTGGACCGGCAACACGAGATGGAAAGATTGTATGCGCTCAGCCGCGCGATACTGCTCACCGACACCACACAGCCCACCGCGATGCAGATCGCAAACCAAATCGCCAAAGCCTTTGAGTGTCCTGCAGTGGCGCTCTATGACCGCAAGACAAGTGAAGTCTATCTGGCAGATCGAGACGCGTTCCCCAACATTAATGCTATTAACTCCAAGCTTCGTGAGTCTGCAATCCAATCGAGCGTGTTCAAAGATGGTGACGAAATTCTTATCACACCGATCCGTCTTGGTGGAGAACCCATCGGCAGTATGGCACTTACACATACCTTTCTGTCTGATGCCGCATTGCAGTCGCTCCTGAACCTCGTGGCTGTCGGGTTGGAAAAGGCGCGTGCCCAGGAGGAGGTCAACCGCGCACAGGTTGCCCGACAGAGCGAGGAGCTGAAGTCCACCCTTCTTGATGCACTTGCGCATGAATTTAAGACGCCGCTTACGTCGATTAAAGCTGTTACGACTGACTTACTCTCGAATCCTGAGGAATCGCTCTCGCAGGAGCAGCGTGGATTGGTCGCGATTGCGGATGAAGGTGCGGATCGTCTGGATAGGCTAGTTACCGAAGCGATTCAACTCGCCCGAATCGAGGGTGGCAAGTTTCAATTAAATCGGGGGGTTCATTTTCCGAGCTCCTTGCTTTCCGCCGCACTTCGGCAGACGAAGTCTCTAACGGACGGCAGAGACCTCAAAGTGCAGGTTGAGGATAACCTGCCTTTGGTGTTCGTGGATGCCGAATTAATCGTACTGATGCTCGCGCATCTGATCGATAACGCTGTGAAGTATTCCCGTCCTGGCAGTCCCATTTTGATTGGCGCGAGAGCTGATGGGAAAGCCGTGACTATTTACGTGGCTGATCAAGGGCCAGGCATTAGCGAAGATGAACAAACCCGGATCTTCGATAAGTTCTATCGTGGTAGGAATGGGCAACATCTCAAAGGCACGGGTATGGGACTTGCAATTGCCCGTGAGATTATGCGTGCGCATGGTGAGGAAATCTGGGTCAAGAGCAGCCCGGATCAAGGTTCGGAATTTTCGTTTTCGTTGCCTGTCGCACCCGTGGAGGTCGCCGAATGAGCGCAGGCCGTATACTTGTAGTGGACGACGATCCCCAGATTCGCCGTACGATGAAGGCGACTCTTACCGCTCGCCATTATGAGGTAGGTGACTCACGCAACGGCGAGGAAGCCTTAGATAGGCTGCGCTCGGAAACCTACGACCTGGTGTTGTTAGACATCAACATGCCTGGAACCGGCGGAATCGAGACATGCCGGCTCATCCGCTCCAGTTCCGACGTTGCGATCATCATGTTGACCGTCAATAACACGGAAAAAGATAAGGTCGAAGCGCTCGACGCCGGAGCCGATGATTATGTAACCAAGCCCTTCAGCATTCCTGAATTGCTTGCTAGGATTCGCGCGACGTTGCGCCGACTACCCCAAGTCCCGGATGAAGCAGGATTACAACAACTGACACTAGAAGGCGTTGAAATCGATCTTCCCTCGCGGCAGGTAACCGTCCGTGGCCGAACCGCCCGCCTCACGGCGAAGGAGTTCGATCTACTTTCGTACTTTCTCACACGGCCCAACAAGACAATTGCGCATCGCGAGCTGCTTCAGGCCGTCTGGGGTCCTGACTATGGCGACGAATTGGAATATTTAAGGGTCTTTGTCAACCGCCTACGCAAGAAGATCGAGCCCGATCCGTCCAAGCCCAGGTTCCTGCTTACCGATGCCTGGGCGGGCTACCGCTTCCACCTTCCCGACTGAAAAGCCTCCCGCAATGGACCGGGTTTCGGACACGCTTCCGGTCACGGGCCCGGCCACTGTAATCCGCGTCACCGCGTCCGACTCAGCAAACTGGTTTATTCGTTTGTTAGAAGCTGTTTATGCGCTGTTTATGCCCGCTACTGCATAGTCCGCAGTGGATGGGCACAATGAAAGAGCTACTCAACAGCGCAATTACAAAGCCAGCGCGGCCGTCAGTAACTTGGGGAACGGCTGAAGGGCTTGGGCAGGGGCGGTTTGAGGTAAACGTGATCTTTACTGATCCACAAGCTACGGCGGCTGCCTTGAAGACCGCTGGATCATTGGCACGGGATCTCGGAGCAAGCATTCGAGTACGAGCTGCGCTTACTGTGCCGTATGCATTGCCTCTTGATAGGCCGCCAGTGTCCGCTGATTTCATCGAAGAATTTCTATCTGATTTGGTTTGTCGTTTGGACCTGGATGCTTTCGACCCGAGCGTTCACTTGTATCAATGCCGAGATCAGGTCGAGACTCTCCTGCATGTGCTGAGTCCAAATTCCTTGGTGGTTATTGGTGGGCGAAAACACTGGTGGCCCACGCCAGAGCGTCAGGTAGCAAAAGCCCTGCAATCCAAAGGTCATCGCGTTGTTTTTATTGGCCTGCAGCCGGGAACGAAATTGGGACTTCAATGAAGTCGAAAACTCCAATTCGACCAGTGACTCAAACGATGGAAGGGATACTTTC
>Ga0335085_10002193_pt1 | contig 37388 bp, 39 predicted proteins | sample Lox_Sample_45_FD_206712 | JGI IMG/M metagenome (GOLD analysis project Ga0335085, IMG submission 206712) | Soil microbial communities from Loxahatchee National Wildlife Refuge, Florida, United States - Lox_Sample_4.5 | ecosystem: Environmental > Terrestrial > Soil > Wetlands | place: USA...
CGCGAGCTGGGTTTAGAACGTCGCGAGACAGTTCGGTCCCTATCCTCCGTGGGCGTAAGAGACTTGAGGAGAGCTGTCCCTAGTACGAGAGGACCGGGACGGACGCAGCTCTCGTGTGCCAGTTGTTTCGCCAGAAGCATGGCTGGTTTGCGACCTGCGGAAGAGATAAGCGCTGAAAGCATCTAAGCGCGAAACTCGCTTCGAGATGAGGTCTCTCACCGCATCAGCGGGTAAGGCCCCTGGTAGACGACCAGGTTGATAGGCCGGAAGTGTACGCACGGCAACGTGTTCAGCTGACCGGTACTAATCGGCCGAGGGCTTGATCGCACTCTTTCCAACTCGTTCGTGCTCGCTATGGAGTTCTCGCGGTTCCGCCGAGAACTGACATTTGAACCCGGTGGCCATGGCGGCGGGGACACACCCGTTCCCATTCCGAACACGGCAGTTAAGACCGCCCGCGCCGATGGTACTTGGAGGTAATCCTCCCGGGAGAGTAGGTCGTCGCCGGGTTTTTTTCGCAAGGCTGAAGACGCCCGCCCATTGTGGCGGGCGTCTTCGCGTACGCTGCCTTTCCCCCACAGAAGCGATGACACCGTGAACGATCGCAAGCCGCGCCGCCCGAGCGACGACAGCGCGCGCCGCCCGCCGGACCGTGCGAAGGATCCCGCGAAGGCCCGCACGAACCCCCCGGCCCGGTCGCGAGGAGTCGCCCGCGGCGAGAGGCGCAACGACGGGACGCGGGCGCGCGGCGAACGTGCGGGGGGTTCCTCGAAGCGTGCGGGCGGTGCCGGCGGGCCCAGGGCCGACCGAAACCGCAAGGCGGGCGGGGCCGCGGATTCCGGGCGCCAGCCTCGACGAGGCGGTCGCCCGGCCGGGCAGGGACGGGGTCAGCGTGCCAACGGCGGCAAACGCACCTCGCGCAACACCGACGAGCGCAACCCGACACGCAGCGGCGTCGATTACCCCAGTCGAAAGTACCGGCGCAAGGGCGAGGAGCCGGCCCCCTCGGTCGAACCGAAGTCGACGCTGCGCAAGGTCCGACGAGGCCCGGCCGTTGCGGGACCGGCGGGCGGAACGCGCCCCGAGCGCCGGGCCAAGCCCGCGCCCGCGCGCCGCCGGCGGCGCGCTCGCACGGGTGAAGGTGCCGACGAGCTGGCGAGGCTTGCGGGCCGGGGCGCGCGCCACGCGCAAGCCGAGCTCGCCAAGGCGGCCGACGCGTTCGCCGCCGGGCGGGAACGTGACGCCGCACGGCTGCTGCGTCCGCTGCGCGACACCTATCCGTCAGCGAGCGCCGTCCGCGAGCTCTTGGGTCTCTGCCAATACCGGCTCGGCCAGTACGCGGCTGCGACGAAGGAGCTCGAGGCATTCGCCGATCTCACGGGATCGGTCGAGCAACATCCGGTGCTCATGGACTGCGCCCGCGCGCAAGGCCGCCGCCGCCGCGTCGACGAGTTGTGGGAGGAACTCGCCGCCGCGTCGCCGAACGCTGCGCTCGTGAGCGAGGGGCGCATCGTGCTCGCCGGCACACGTGCCGACGAGGGGCGACTGAGCGACGCGATCGCGATCCTCGACCGCCGCGGGGGCACGCCGAAGCGGGTGCAGGAGCATCATCTGCGCGTCTGGTACGCCCTCGCGGATCTCTACGAGCGCGCCGGCGACCTGCCGAAGGCCCGCGAGCTCTTCCTGCGCGTCCGCCGCTACGAGGCCGCGTTCGCTGACGTCGCTGAGCGGCTCGCGACCTTGGGCTGATCGCGGACCTGTATCGCCGCGCTCGCGCCGTTGCTGTCACACCCTCCGCGTAGGGTCCACCCTGCCCCCGACGAACTTCCCTCGATCCGCCCGGCACGCCGGTGCCGCGAGAGGGGAAGTGGGAATGGACGAGGAAACCGCGCAGTCCTTGAATGTCGCCGTCGTGTGGGGAATCTGTTCGAGCCCGCCCGACCTTCGGGTGCTCCCGTCGGATCAACGGCTGGCGCAGCTCCAGGTAACGACCCGAGTCGACGGTCGGGCACTGTCGGTGCCCGTCGCCGTGCTCGACCCGCCCACCTGGCTCGAGGAGCTCGACACCGGCGACGAGATCGTCGTGCTCGGCGCAGTCCGGCGGCGGTTCTTTCGCGCGGGCGGCGCGACCGCGTCGCGGGTCGAGATCGAGGGCGAGATCGTGTGCCGGGCTCGCGATCGACGCCGGTCCCGAACCCTGCGCCGCCGGCTCGGCGATCTGCTCGAGGTGCTCGACGCGTGAGGCCGTGCGAGATGGCCACGCAGCGTCGCGGATTGGCGGCCCGGAATCGGGCCGCCCAACACTGGGTGCCTCAAACCGCGACGGTACAGTGACGACGCGCGCGGCCGATGAACACGCGTGGGGCGTCGCTCCGATGGCGTGGTGCCGCCCGTGGATGCATGAGCAACTGAGAAAGCTGGTGGTCAACGGTGACCGTAGAGGCGACCTCGATCCGTCGGGTGGAGACACTCGACGAGGTCGTGATCAGGTTTGCGGGCGACTCGGGCGACGGAATGCAGCTGGTCGGCGACCGCTTCACCGAGCTGTCGGCCGTGTTCGGGAACGACCTCGCCACCCAGCCCGATTTCCCCGCCGAGATCCGTGCCCCCGCCGGGACGATCGCAGGTGTGTCGGCTTTCCAGGTGCACATCTCCGACCACGACATCGTGACACCCGGCGACACGCCGAACGTCCTCGTCGCGATGAACCCCGCCGCCTTGAAAGCGAATCTGCGCGATCTCGTGGCCGGCTCGACGTTGCTCATCAACGTCGACACCTTCGAGCAGAGGAGTCTCGACAAGGCGGGCTACGCGCACAACCCCCTCGAAGACGGTTCGCTCGCCGCGTACCGCGTGTACCAGGTGCCGATGACGTCGATCACGGTCGAGGCGACGAAGCCCCTCGGTGTGAAACCGCGTGACGCCGAGCGTTCCAAGAACTTCTTCGCGCTCGGACTCATCTGCTGGATGTACACCCGGCCGACGGAACCGCTCCTCGACTGGATCAAGAAACGCTTTGCGAGCCGGCCCGAGGTCTTCGAGGCGAACGTCGCTGCATTCCGCGCCGGCTACAACTTCGGCGAGACGGCCGAGCTGTTCGACCATGCCTTCGAGGTCAAGCCCGCGCAACTCGCGCCTGGTGAATATCGCCAGATCACCGGGAACGTCGCACTGTCGTACGGTCTCGTTGCAGCCGCGCAGGCGGCGCGCCTGCCGCTCTTTTACGCGTCGTACCCGATCACCCCGGCGTCCGACATCCTGCACGAGCTGTCGAAGCTCAAGAACTTCGGCGTGAAGACGCTGCAAGCCGAAGACGAGATCTCGGCCGCCGGTATCGCGGTCGGCGCCGCGTTCACCGGAAGTCTGGCCGTCACGGGTACGAGCGGTCCCGGGGTCGACCTGAAGTCGGAGGCACTCGGTCTCGCGGTGAGTCTCGAGCTCCCGTTGCTCATCGTCGACGTCCAGCGGGGCGGGCCGTCCACGGGTTTGCCCACGAAGACCGAACAGGCCGACCTGCTGCTCGCGATGTACGGCCGTCACGGCGAGGCCCCGATGCCCATCGTCGCGGCAAGCTCGCCGAGCGACTGCTTCGCGGCCGCGGTCGAGGCGGCCCGGATTGCGCTGAAGTACCGCACGCCGGTGATGCTGCTGACCGACGGATACCTCGCCAACGGCGCGGAGCCGTGGGTGCTGCCCGACCTTGACGCGCTCCCCGACATATCGGTGCCTTTCGCCACCGAGGCGAACCACGACGCCGAGTTCTGGCCGTACCTGCGCGACCCGGAGACCCTGGCGCGACCGTGGGCGATTCCCGGTACCCCCGGCCTCATGCACCGGGTCGGCGGGATCGAGAAGGAGGACGGGACCGGCAACATCAGCTACGACCCGGCCAATCACGACAAGATGACACGGCTGCGCGCGGCGAAGATCGCGGGGATCGCGGCCGACATCCCCTCCGTCGCCGTCGACGACCCCGGTGCAGAAGCAGATTTCCTCGTGCTGTCCTGGGGCGGAACTTGGGGCGCGGCGACCGAGGCGACTCGGCGGGTCCGCGCTCGCGGCAAGCGGATCGCCCACGCGCACTTGCGGCACCTGAACCCGTTCCCGCGCAACCTCGGCGACGTCGTGCGCGGCTACTCGAAGGTGCTCGTGCCCGAACTGAACCTCGGTCAACTGTCGCGGCTGGTCCGCGCGGAATATCTCGTGGACGCGGTCAGCTACACGCGCGTCGCGGGCGTTCCCTTTCACGCGGCGGAACTCGAGAACAAGATCCTGGAGATGATGCAGTCGTGACCGACGGAAACGGCAACGGTGCGGGAACGTCCGTGAAGCTCGCGCGCAAGGACTTCCAGTCGGACCAGGAAGTGCGCTGGTGCCCCGGCTGCGGCGACTACGGCATCCTCACCGCGATCCAGCTCCTGCTGCCCGACCTCGACGTCCGTCCCGAGAACCTCGTGTTCGTGTCGGGCATCGGTTGCGCGGCACGGCTCCCGTACTACATGAACACCTACGGCGTGCACGGCATTCACGGGCGCGCCCCGGCGATCGCAACGGGCGTCGCGCTCGCGCGCCCCGACCTCGACGTGTGGGTCATCGGCGGCGACGGCGACATGCTCTCGATCGGTGGGAACCATCTCATCCATGCACTGCGGCGCAACGTGAACCTGAACATCTTGATGTTCAACAACCAGATCTACGGTCTCACGAAGGGCCAGTACTCGCCGACGAGCGAGATGGGCAAGATCACCAAGTCGACGCCGTTCGGTTCGCTCGACCATCCGTTCAACCCGATCTCCATCGCACTCGGCGCCGAGGCGAGCTTCGTCGCGCGCACGCACGACATGGACCGCAAGCACATGATGGAGATGTTCCGGCGCGCGCACGAGCACAAGGGCGCCTCGTTCGTCGAGGTGTACCAGAACTGCAATGTCTTCAACGACGGCGCGTTCGACACGATCCTCAACAAGGACGCCCGTCCCGACATGCTCATCGATCTCAAGCACGGCGAACCGGTGCGCTTCGGCGCGGACCTCGAGCACGGCGTCATGCTCAACGAGTTCGGCGAGGCCAAGATCGTCGAGGTTGCCGATGTCGGCGTCGACAAGCTCGTCGTTCACGACGAGCGCCGGGCCGATCCGGCCCTCGCATTTGCGCTCTCGCGGCTGGCCGAGCATCCGGAGACACCGACTCCGGTCGGCGTATTCCGCGATGTCGAGCGGCCCGCGTACGGTCAGGCGATGCAAGAGCAGCTCGCGGGCGCGGTCGAGCGCTCGGGTCCCGGCGATCTCGCTGCGTTGCTCCGTTCGGCCCCGACCTGGACGGTCCAATAGCCGAGGCTCGAATCTCAGTCGAGCGTCCGGAACACCATTCCGGTGCGCGGCTTGGGCCAGAAGAACGTGGTCTTTTGCGGCATCCGGACGCGGTCCGTTGCTGCGGCGCGTGTCGCGGCGACCGACACGGGTGAACAGAGGATCGCGGCGCTCGCGCTTGCCTTGTCGACGAGTGCAGCGACCGCTTCGGCGTCGTGACGGTATTGCCAGTGTGCTTCCGGTAACCGGGGCACGACCATCGCCTCGATGACCGCTGCGTCGGTGGCGGCGACGGCCGGGTGCACACCCGCGAGCGCGTGGGCGCGTGCCTCCCGGCGTGGCACCGCCACCGCGAGCCCGGCGCGGTCGACGACGCCGAGCCCGTGCTCGGCCCGCATAGCGGCTTCGAGCGCTTCGACCCCGTCGCGGCCGTTGGCGCCCGCGTCGCGGACGTCGAAAGCGTCAGCGAGGCGGTCCCGCACGTCGACGCCGGCCGGGAGCTCGACGAGCCTGTGGATCGGTTCGATGCAGAGCTCGTCGTCCGCGAGCTCGACCACGAACGTCATGATCGCGGCGGCGCCGCCTGGATCGAGGCCGCCGTCTCGCAACTCGTTGCGATAGTTGATCGCGGTCTCGAAACGGTGGTGCCCGTCGGCGAGCACGAGCGGGGCCCCGCCGACCGTGGCGCGCACGGCGGAGATCGTCGCTGCATCGTCGATCGCGCCGAGCTCGTGGGCGACCCCGTCACCGTCGACGCAAGACGCCAGCGGCGTCGCCTGCTCGAGCCGGGCGGTGAGCCCGGGCGCCAGCGTGAGGCCCCAGATCGGGTCGACGTTGACGCGCATGGCCCGCAGCAGGGCCAATCGGTCGGACTTGGCCTTGGGCAGCGTGCGCTCGTGGGGGAGGACGTCGTCGTCGCCGGCCTCGGGGAGCCCGAGCGCGCCGATGACCCCACGAGTGTGCCGGGATTGCCCGTGCGGATCGGTGAACTCCATGCGGTAGGAGTAGAAGCGGGGCTCCGGATCGCGCGCGAGCACGCCCTGGGCGGACCACTCGGCAAACGCGGCCGCGGCCCGTGCGTAGCGATCGCCCGGCTCGGCTCGGTCCTGCGGCAGTATCAGCCGCACGGAGTTGTATCGGTGCGACGCCTCGAGCGACGCGCGTTCGTCGTCGTCGATGACGTCGTAGGGTGGAGCGACGAGTGCACCGAGCTCGGTGGACACGCCCCCGTACCGGGTACCGGCAAAGGGCGAGAAATCGACCACGTTGGCGCTCCGGGTTCCGGGGATGCTCGGGAATGCGATTGGGTTGTACCACAGGCACACCCGGGAACCGCCAAGGAGGCGAACTCATGTCAAGCTCAAGCCGCCCCGACGCATACACCGCTTTCTCCGAGGGCATGCGCCTGCTGTCGGACGGTAACGCGCACGCCGCGGTCATCGCGCTGGAGCAGGCCCGCGAGCTCGAGCCGGCCAAGGGTTCGGTGCGGGAGGCGTTGGCACGCGCTTACTACCGGACGGGCCGATTCGCAGCGGCCGAGCAGGAATTCATCGCGACCCTGGATATCGAGCCGGTGAACGATTACGCGCAGTACGGCGTCGGGCTCTGCCGCATGCGGGCCGGCGATCGGGCGCGTGCCCGCGGACACCTCCGCCTGGCCACGGTCATGCGGCCCGACAACGCCGACTACCGCGCCGCCCTGGATCAGGTGACGGATCACCCCGGCCTCGAGACCGACGGCGAGTGAGCGACACGGGCGGCGACGCCCGACCGGTCGCGTGCTGCGACCTGGACGGCGTGGTATGGCGCGGGGAATCGGCCATAGGCGGCGCGGCGGGCGGCGTCGCGCTCTTGCGCGATGCCGGCCTACGCGTCGTGTTCCTGACGAACAACTCCGGCGGCCGCGTCGGCGACAATCTCGACCGGCTCCGCCGGGCGGGGATCGAGGCTGCGGCGGAAGACCTCGTGACGAGCGCGCAGGCGGCCGCGGCGATGCTCTTGCCCGCCCTCGCGCCCGGCGCCCGAGTGCTCGCATGCGCGGGCCCGGGGGTGGTCGAGGCCCTGCTCGAGCACGGCTTCGTCCCCGTCGATTCCGGCCCGGCCGACGCGATCGTGGTCGGTTGGCACCGCGACTTCGACTTCGAACGGTTGCGTCGGGCCGCGGACGTGGCGCGGTCGGGCGTTCGATTCGTCGCGACGAACCTCGACCCCACGTATCCCGGAGCCGGCGGACTACTCCCCGGCGCGGGCTCCATCGTCGCCGCGGTCGCGACCGCGTCGGGGCGCCGGCCCGAAGTCGCCGGAAAGCCGGAGCCGGCGATGGCGGCGTTCGTGCGCAAGCGCTATGCGAACCCCGTCGTCATGATCGGTGACCGGCCCTCGACCGACGGCGCGTTCGCAGCCACCCTCGGAGTGTGCTTCGCGCTCGTGCTCTCGGGCGTCGCCGGAACCGCCGGTGAGGAACCGGTACCGGATCCGCCGCCGCCGTTCGTCGCGCGGGATCTCGCCGCGCTCGCGCCACTCCTGGTCGACGCGTTCGGGCGCGCGTCGCAGTAGTCGACCCGCGGCGGGACCGTCGTCGGGCGGGGAAATCCGCCGACGCGCGCGAGCGAGAAGGCGACGATCGTGCCGAAGGCGAAGCCGCAGGTCCGGCGTCGGTCCACTGGCGCTCCGAGGCCGTAGGCTTGTTGCCCGACCGCCTGCTCGCTGAGTGGTGCGCGACACGTTCCGAAAGGGTCTCGTATGCCGCCGAGAGTGCCGACCTTGCCGACGATGCCGATCGTGCCGAGCGCCGAGGCATGGGAGCGCGTCCGCGACACGGGCGTGGAGTTCACCGAGGCGCGGCGCTCCTACGCGCGCGCCGTCGTCTCCGACCTGGTGTCGCAGGGTCAGTCGGCGCGCGACCAGGTTGGCGCGGTCCTCGAAGAGGTCCTCGAGCTCAGTCGCCGCAGGAGCGAGGACGTACGCCGGGCCGTGCACCACGAGGTGCAGCGCCAGCTGGGCTCGCTCGGACTCGCAACGAGGTCCGATCTGGCCGCGCTCGAGCGACGGCTCACACGGGCGAGCCGGGAGGCGAGCAAGACGGGACCGAAGAACGCGGCGGCATCGGCTCGGTCGATGAAGGCGGCGCAGAAGTCGTCGTCGAAGGCAGGCTGACGATCGCGTGCGGCGGCGGCTCGACGTTGAGCTCGTGCGGCGCGGACTCGTCCCGAGCCGCACGCGCGCGGCGGAGATCATCGACGCCGGACGGGTCATCGTCGGCGGGTCGCCCGCGTCCACGCCGGCTCGCCAGGTCGACGGGGCCGAGCCGATCGCGGTGCTCGCGGGAAGCGGACCGGAGTACGTGTCGCGCGGCGGCCGGAAGCTCGCCGCCGGGCTCGACGCGTTCGCGCTCGAGGTCGCGGGCCGGCGCGCGCTCGATGCGGGTGCATCGACGGGTGGCTTCACCGACTGCCTGCTCCAGCGCGGCGCGCGGCACGTGTACGCGGTCGATGTCGGCCGGTCGCAGCTCGCGTGGTCGCTCCGCCAGGACTCCCGCGTGACGGTCATGGAGCGGACGAACCTCCGTCAGCTCGGGCCGGGCGCGCTCGACCCCGCACCCGACCTCTGCGTCGCCGACCTCTCGTTCATCTCGTTGCGCACCGTGGCGCCCAACCTCGTCGGCTTGGCCACGCCCGGCGCCGACTTCGTGTTGCTGGTCAAGCCGCAATACGAGGCAGGCCGGGCGCGCGTCGGGCGGCGCGGCATAGTGCGCGATCCCGCCGTCCACCGGGCGGTACTGCAGGAGGTCGTCGCCGGTCTCGACTCCGCGCGACTCGGCGTCCGCGCCGTCGTGCCGTCACCGTTGCGCGGCGCCGACGGCAACGCCGAATTCCTCGCGCACGCGCGCCTCGGAACCGCGACCGTCGCGGCCTCGGCACTCGACGACGCGGTGCTCCGGGCCGGTGCGCAATGATCGGGCGCGACGAGTCGACCGCCGCTGTGGGTCTCGTCCCGCATCGCGACCGCCCCGTCGCCCAGGAGCTCGCCGAACGGGCCGCAACCTGGCTCGTTGCCAACGGCGTCGAGGTCCGCGTTCCCGCCTCGCTCGCGCCCGCGTGTGGCCTCGAGAAGTACGCGACCGACCCCGACGAATTCGCGTCCGGGCTCGACCTCGCGATCTCGTTGGGCGGCGACGGCACGATGCTGCACGCGGTGCAGCTCATCTATCCGGCTCCGGTCCCACTCCTCGGCGTCAACGTCGGAATCCTGGGCTACCTGAGCGAGCTCGAGCCTGAAGAGCTCGAGCCGTGGCTTCCCCGTCTGCTCGCGGGCGACTTCGAAGTCTCCGAGCGCATGATGCTGTCCGTCGACGTCGAGTCGTCCGGCGGGGCGAGGGGAAGTTGGTACGCGCTGAACGAGGCCGTGGTCGAAAAGCTCCGCGCCGGCCACTTGATCTACCTCGACGTATCGATCAACGGCAGCCCGTTCACCGGATATGCGGCGGACGGCCTGATCGTGGCGACGCCGACCGGCAGCACTGCGTACGCGTTCTCCGCCGGCGGCCCGATCATGTCTCCGGAGCTGCGCTGCATCCTGCTGACCCCGATCTCACCCCACATGCTGTTCGGTCGGTCGCTCGTGCTCGCCGAGCGTGAGGAAGTCGCGTTTGTCGTGAGCAACGGCCGGAACGTCGCGCTCACGATCGACGGAAGGGAGCTCGGTGAGCTCGCTTCCGGCGACGAGGTGCGTTGCCGTGTCGCCGCCGAGCCGCTGCGGCTCGTGAGCGTCGGCCCGCGCGATTTCCACCGGATCCTGAAGTCCAAGTTCTCCCTGCCGGATCGGTAGCCGGATGCTTTCGGAGCTGCGCGTCGAGAATCTCGGCATCATCGCCGAGTTGCGGGTCACCTTGGCCGACGGCCTTACCGCGATCACCGGCGAGACCGGGGCGGGCAAGACGCTGATCGTCGACGCGATCGAACTACTCGGGGGTGGGCGGGCCGATCCGGCTTTGGTGCGCGAGGGCGCGGCGGAGGCGCGGGTCGAGGGCCGGTTCGACGTTGGTGATGACGAGGTCGTGCTCGCGCGCGTGGTTCCCGCCGACGGCCGGTCACGCGGTTACGTCAACGGCCGGCTCGCGACGGCTGCGGAGCTCGCCGAGCATGCGCGCCGGTTCGTCGACCTCCACGGTCAGCACGCGCACCAGTCGCTGCTCGCGCCGGTCGAGCAGCGCGCTTTGCTCGACCGGTTTGCAGGGGCGAAGGCCGAGCGGGCGCGGGGCGCGCTCCGTGCCGCCCGCGAGACCGCTCGCAAGCTTGCGGCCGACCTCGCCGCGCTCGGCGGCGACGAGCGAACGCGTGCCCGCGAAGCCGACCTGTTGCGCTATCAGGTCGAAGAGATCGAAGCGGCCGCCATCGTCGACACCGGCGAGGACGACCGGCTCCTCGGGGAGGCCGAGCTCCTTGCCGATGCCGAAGCGCACCGCGACGCGCTTTCCGCCGCGTATCGGGAGCTCGAGGGCGCGGGCGAGGACGCCCTCGGAGCGGCGGCCGCTGCGCTCGACGGGCGCACGCCGTTCGACGCGCTCGCCGGGCGGATCCGGCTGTTGCAGTCGGAGATGCAGGAGGTCGCGCACGACATCCGAACCTCGGAGGAGAAGATCGTCGTCGACCCGGAGCGATTGGCGGCGACCCAGTCCCGGCGCGCGCAGCTGGGTGAGCTACGCCGGAAGTACGGTCCCGCGCTCGCCGACGTCATCGAATACGGCGCGCAAACCCGAAGCCGGCTGCAGGAGCTCGAAGAGCACGCCGAGCGCTCGGCGCGCCTCGATGCGGCGCTCCGCGGCGCGCAGGAGGAGGTCGTCCGCGCCGCGCGCGCATTGTCCAAAGCTCGCCGCGCCGCCGCGCCGCGTCTCGCCGAAGCGGTGACGGAACGCCTTCGTGAGCTCGCCCTACCCCAAGCCTCGTTCTCGATCGAGATCGATTCCGGGTTCGGGCCCGACCAGATCGGCGACGACGGCGGCGACGAGGTTGTGTTCCTCCTCGCACCGAACCCGGGGGAGCCGGCTCGGCCGCTCGCCCGAGCCGCGTCGGGTGGCGAGCTCTCGCGGACGATGCTCGCGCTGCGGGTCGTGTTGTCGGAAGCGCCACCGACCCTGGTCTTCGACGAGGTCGACGCGGGCATCGGCGGCGAGGCGGGTGCCGCGGTCGGGCGCGCCCTCGCATCGTTGGGCGGCCACCATCAGGTGCTGTGCGTCACCCATCTCCCACAGGTGGCCGCGTTCGCCGACGCGCACGTACACGTCGAAAAGCGCGAAGTGAAGGGGCGGACGATCGCCGGAGCGACGCTGCTCCTCGACGACGCGCGCGTCAACGAGATCTCGCGGATGCTCGCGGGGGTTGACAGTTCCGCGCACGCGCGGGGTCACGCCCGCGAGCTGGTCGACCGTTCGAGCACCGAGCGCGACGCGGCACGCCGGCGCGCGCGACGCGTGGGCGTCGAGTCGTGAGACTTCCCGGCCGGCGCCGATCGGTTCGTTCGGGCGCCCGCCGCGTGATCGGAGTGGCGCGCGTCGGGCCGCGCACGAAGCACCTCGCGACCCGGGTCGGCAAGGGTGAGATCGCGATCATCGACCATCGCGACATCGATCGTGTCGCGGCCGACAGCCTTCTCTCGGCCGGCGTCACCGCGATCGTGAACGCCGACCAGTCGATCTCGGGTCGTTACCCGAACGGTGGGCCCGCGCGCATCGTCGCCGCGGGCGTGCCGCTGCTCGACGCCGTGGGCGCCGGTGTCATGGAGTCCGTGCACGACGGCGACGTTGTCGAGATTCGCGACAGCGCGCTGTGGCGAGACGGCGAGAAGATCGCCGCGGGCGACCTTCTGACGGCCGACGAGATCGAGCAACGTGGCGAGGAGGCGCGACAACGCGTAGGTCTCGAGCTGCGCAACTTCGCGCGCAACACGCTCGAATACATCGAGCGCGAGGCCGAGCAGACCTTCGAGCCTCTCGCGCTGCCTCCACTCGAAACCAAAATCCGCGGCCGCCACGCGCTGGTGGTCGTTCGCGGCCTCGACTACGAGCGCGACCTCCGCGCCCTGCGCGCGTACATACGCGAATACCACCCGGTCCTCATCGCGGTCGACGGTGGCGCCGATGCACTCATCGACGCCGGCCGGAAACCCGACATCATCATCGGCGACTTCGACTCGCTCTCTCCCGTCGCGCTCCACTGTGGTGCCGAGCTGGTGCACCACGTGCATCCCGACGGCCGGGCGCCGGGCGGCGAACGCCTCGCGGAGTCGCGCGTGCCCTACCGGAATTTCGTGGCGGAGGGGACGAGCGAGGACGCCGCCCTCTTGCTCGCCTTCGAGGCAGGTGCCGACCTCATCGTCGCGGTCGGGACGCACGCGACGATGGTCGAGTTCCTCGACAAAGGCCGGCGGGGGATGGCGTCTACGTTCCTCACCCGTTTGCGGCTCGGTCCGATCCTCGTGGACGCGAAGGGTGTGAACCAGCTGTACCAGGGGCACATCCGCCGCCGCGACATGCTGTTTCTGGTCGTCTCCGCGGTCGCGGCAATGGTGGCGATGGTGTACGCATCCCATTCGCTGCGCGTCTTCCTCGACGGGTTCCGTTTGATGTTCGACGACACGTGGTCACGCGTGCGCGGTTGGTTCTGACCTTGATCAACTTCCGGTTCCATCTGGTCTCGTTGATCGCGGTGTTCCTCGCGATGGGTCTCGGCATCCTCGTCGGGTCGACGGTCGTCGACCAGGTCATCGTCGATCGCCTCGATCGCGAGATTCGAGACGTCTCGCACGAGTCGAACCAGCTGAAGAGCGACAACAGCCGGCTGAAGGACCAGGTTTCGAAGCTGAACGACTTCTTGAACAAGTCCTCCGCCTACGCGGAGGAGCAGCGTTTGCTGGCCGTGCCGATCGCGATCGTCGCCGACAAGGGCGTCGATTCCGGCGCGGTGCACAACGCGCTCGACGCGGTCCGCCAAGCAGGCGGCGACGTGCCCGGCGTGTTGTGGCTCACCGACAAGTGGCAGCTCAACTCGCCGAAGGACCTCGCGTCGTTGCAGTCGGCCGTGCACGTCACGGGCGACGTCGCCGCGTCGCGGATGGCGGCGCTGCGTCTGCTCGCCGCGCGGCTGTCGGAACCGCCCGGATCCCGGTCCGGAACCCGGCGCGACGTGATCGACCCGTTGCGTTCGGCCGGCTTCCTCGACTTCACGGACGGCAAGAAGTCGGCGCTCGCATCGTTTCCGGTGCGGGCGTCGCGGGTTCTGGTCGTCACGGGAACCGACAGTCATCTCGCCGCCACCGACTCGCTCGTCGATCTGATCCAGTCGTTCATCGCCCAGAAGGCACCGACGGTGGTAGGCGAGGTGTACGACGAGTCGTCCGGCGACCCCGCGCCGCCGCGCGGCTCCGCGATCGACCCGGTGCGGGGCAATCCGGCGATCGCCAAGCGGGTCTCGACGTTCGACGACGGCGAGCTGCCCCAGGGTCCGCTCACCGCGGTCGTGGCCCTCGAGCAGATCGCCGACGGGACGGTCGGGCACTACGGCTACGGCAAGGGCGCCGACGAAACGCTTCCCCCGTACTCGCCGTGAGCGTCGTTCTCGCCCTCGTCGTCGGCTTCGTCGCGGCACGGCTCCTGGTCCACGCCACACGCGACTTGCTCCGGGCGCCGGTACTCGAACGGCAAAACCATCGCGGCCGGGCCGTGCCGACGGCCGCGGGGATCATCGCGGTGGTGGCGGTCGTCCTGATCGAGGCCGGGCGCTCGATCTTCGGCGCATTCGGCGTCGGCCAGACTCCGGCGAGCCCGATCCGGATGCTCGTCCTGCTCTCGTGCGTGGGTTTCGCACTGCTCGGCCTGTTCGACGATCTCGTCGGGACGCAATCGGATCAGCGATTCAGGGGACACCTCGGCGCGCTCGTACGCGGGCGGGTCACGACGGGCGTCGTGAAGATGCTCGGCGGAGCCGGTCTCGCGATCGTCCTCGTCAGCGCGGGCCGAGGTCACGGTGACGGCGTGCGGGTCGTCGCCGACGCGCTCCTCGTCGTGCTCGCGGCCAACCTCTGCAACCTCTTCGATCGCGCGCCCGGGCGCGCGATCAAGGTCGCGCTGCTCGCATGGTTACCCGTCGCGCTCGTCGCGCGCGACGACACCATCGGAGTCGCGATCGCGCCTGTGATCGGCGCCTTCGCCGCGCTGCTCGCCGACGATCTCCGCGAGCGCCTGATGCTCGGCGACACGGGTGCATACGCGCTGGGCGCGGTGATCGGGCTCGCGGTCGTGGCGGAATGCTCCCCGACCACTCGTACCGCGGTCCTCGCCGTCCTCGTCGCGTGCACCATCGCGAGCGAGGTCCTGTCGTTCAGCCGCGTGATCGAACGGATCGGTGTGCTGCGGCGCCTCGACGATCTTGGCCGCGGAGGGTGAGAAATTCTTGCGGCAGGACAACGTGACGTGTGCTCGGTCCGCGCCGGCGTGCGCCGGTCACCGTAACCGTCGCATGCGGGTGCTACCGTCGCCGTGGCGGTGTCGGGTGTCTTCCGAAGGGGCATGTGCGTGGCAAAGCACGTCTTCGTGACCGGTGGAGTTGCATCGAGCCTCGGCAAGGGGCTCACGGCCTCGTCGCTTGGTCGACTGCTCAAGAGTCGTGGCCTGAAGGTCACGATGCAGAAGCTCGACCCCTACATCAACGTCGACCCCGGCACGATGAACCCGTTCCAGCACGGCGAGGTCTTCGTCACCGACGACAAGGGTGAGACCGATCTCGATCTCGGGCACTACGAGCGCTTCGTCGACGTACCGCTCACGCGGCGTTCCAACGCCACGACCGGGTCGATCTACCAATCGGTGCTTGCCAAGGAACGCAAGGGCGAGTACCTCGGCGAGACTGTGCAGGTCATCCCGCACATCACGAACGAGATCAAGCAGCGGATCCTCGCGCTCGCGAGCGACGACGTCGACGTCGTGATCACCGAGGTCGGCGGCACCGTCGGCGACATCGAGATCCTGCCGTTCCTCGAGGCAATCCGGCAGTTCCGCAAGGACGTCGGCCGCGAGAACGTCTTTTACGTGCACGTCACGCTCGTGCCGTACATCGGTCCGTCGGGCGAGCAGAAGACCAAGCCCACGCAGCACTCGGTCACCGAGCTCCGGGGCCGGGGGATCCAGCCCGATGCCATCGTCTGCCGGAGCGACCGGCCCATCTCGAAGCGGCTGAAAGAGAAGATCTCGCAGTTGTGCGATGTGCCCGAGGCCGGCATCGTCACGGCCGTCGATGCCGACGTGCTGTACGAGATCCCGCTCGTGCTGCACGACGAAGGTCTCGACGACTATGTGTGCAAGGTGCTGCACCTCGACCAGCACGAAGCCGACCTGTCCGAGTGGACCGCACTCGTCGAGCGCGTCCGGGCCGCGCAGGAAGACGTCCGGATCGGGCTCGTCGGCAAGTACATCAATCTGCCGGACGCGTACCTGTCCGTCGTCGAGGCGTTGAAGCACGGTGGTTACGCGTGCGGCGCCAACGTGCTCATCGACTGGATCGCCGCCGACGACGCGGAGGGCCTGCTCGCCGAGGAACGCCTCCACCACCTCGACGGCATCGTCGTTCCCGGCGGGTTCGGGATGCGCGGCATCCCCGGAAAGATCGAGGCCGCGGGATATGCGCGCACCAACGGGATCCCGTTCCTCGGCCTCTGTCTCGGGCTGCACTGCGCAGTGATCGAGTTCGCGCGAGACGTGTGCCTGCTCGAGAACGCGAACAGCTCTGAGTTCGACCCGAGTTCCCCGCATCCGGTCATCGACCTGATGGACGAGCAGAAATCGGTGGTCGACATGGGCGGGACGATGCGCCTCGGCGCGTATCCCGCCAAGCTCGCGTCCGGCACTCGTGTGCGCGAGATCTACGGCGAGGAGGTCGTCTACGAACGTCACCGCCATCGCTACGAGTTGAACAACCGTTACCGGCAAGCCCTCGAAGACAATGGCATGGTGCTTTCGGGGACGTCGCCTGACGATCTGCTCGTCGAGTTCATCGAGCTGCCCCTCGAGACACACCCGTTCTTCGTCGCGACCCAGGCGCACCCCGAGTTCAAGAGTCGCCCCAACCGGCCGCACCCGTTGTTCGCGGCCTTCGTCAAGTCCGCGCTCGAGCGAGCGGAAGGGCGCCTCCCGCGTTTGCCGATCGCCGAGACCGCGCCGGCACTGGGCACGTGAGTTCGTGGTCACGAGCACCGGGCCCGTGCCCGGTCGAGTGACCGCACGGGAACTGCGGTCGCCGAGCCCGACCGACATCGAGCAATGACCGACGAGTTGGCGAAACTGCTCGCCGAGCACGACGACTGGTTGGCCGTCGAGCGTGGGTTGGCGGTGAACTCGCTGGTTGCCTACCGGCGTGACCTGCGCCGGTACGAGGCGTTCCTGCGCGCCCGCGGTGAGGTGGATCCCGCCGAGATCGGCGAGAGCGTCGTCCACGAATACGTTCGCTCGCTCGAAGCGCTCACCGACGCCGACGGCACGCGTCGGCTCGCAGCGTCATCGGTTGCGCGTGCACTGGTAGCGGTTCGATCGTTCCATCGGTTCTGCACCCGCGAGGGGTTCGTCGAGCGCGATCCGAGCGAAGAGGTCGGCGCGCCACGGGTACCGGCGGGAATACCCAAGGCGCTCGCCGAAGAGGAGGTCGAGCGGCTGCTGCACGCGGTGACGGGCGACGATCCGCTCGCCCAACGCGACCGCGCGCTCCTCGAGCTGCTCTATGCCACGGGGATCCGCATCAGCGAGGCCGTCGGCCTCGACCTCGACGACCTCGATCTCGACGACGGCGTGTTGCGAGTGCTGGGAAAGGGGTCGAAGGAACGGGTCGTGCCGGTCGGGCGGCGGGCGCGCCGCGCGGTGGAGGTATATCTGCGTGACGGCCGGCTCGTGCTGCGGCACGCGCGCTCCCGGCGATCGACGCGCGACGGCGACGCGGTGGTTCTGAACGCGCGCGGCGGGCGGATCTCGCGCCAATCGTGCTGGTCGATCGTGCGACGGGCGGGCGTGCGGGTCGGCCTCGACGCCCACCTCTCTCCGCACGTCTTGCGGCACTCGTGCGCGACCCACATGCTCGATCACGGCGCCGACCTCCGTGTCGTTCAAGAGCTCCTCGGCCACGCGAGCATCTCGACCACGCAGGTGTATACGAAGGTGTCCCCGGACCGATTGCGCGCGGCATACGACGCCGCCCACCCGCGCGCGCATGCGACCACAGAAAGCGCCCGAACGGGGGGTCGGACCAGGCGGTAATCCGCCGGGTGCGGGGTAGGCTCCCGCCATGCCAGAGACGACGGACGCGAACCGGCACTCCCAATTGACGGCCGAACGCGACCGAGTTCTGGGCGAGCTGCGAGCACTCGGTGTCGACCGGAGTTCCTACGACGAAGGCTTCGCGGATTCCGGCCAGGTCACCGCCGAACGAGGCGAGGTCGACGCACTCGCGGGTTCGCTGCGCGAGACCCTGCTCGACATCGACTCCGCGCTCGCGAAGCTCGAGGCGGGCACGTACGGCCGCTGCGAGCTCTGCGGCGAGGACATCCCCGAGGCCCGGCTGGAGGCGATGCCCGCCGCCAAGCTCTGCATCTCCTGCGCGTCCAAACGACGCTGACGCAGCTCGGGTGCACGTCGACAGCGTTACCGCCATCTTCTTCGCGGCGCTCATCGTCGCGATCATCCTGCACGAGATCAGCCACGGTGTCGTCGCCTTCCTGCTCGGCGACGACACCGCGAAACTCGCCGGCCGGCTGACGCTGAATCCGATCCCGCACATCGACCCGCTCGGTTCGATCATCCTGCCCGTCTTCGGCGCGCTCGCGCACGTTCCCGTCGTGGGGTGGGCGAAACCGGTACCCGTGAACCCGTCCCGGCTGCGGGAAGGCCGGCGCGACATGCTGCTCGTGTCCCTCGCCGGTCCGGGTACGAACTTCGCGCTCGCCGCAATCGCCGCAGTGATCGCGCGGTCGCAGTACCAGACGGTTCACGCGAGCTCTGTGGTGCTCGGAGATCTCTCGTTTCGGGTGCTGGTGCCGCTGCTGTTCGCGGAGGCGAACCTCTTTCTCGGGGTGTTCAACTTCTTGCCGATACCGCCGCTCGACGGCGCAGCGCTCATCGAGCGCGTTCTGCCGCGATCGTGGCTCCCGGGTTGGTACCGGCTCCGCCCGTACGGAATTCTGGTCCTATTCCTGCTCGTGTTCAGCACCGACGTGCTCAGCCGGGCGTTCGATCCGTTCCTCTCCCACCTGTACCGTTTCGTTCTGCAGTGACTCGGGTCCGCCATCTCGTCGCGCGATTCTTCGGCTCGCTGCGGGCACGACCGCTCGGCGACGCGGATCGAGCCCTCGTGCGCACGACGCTGGACCAAGAGGAGTTCGGATGCTGGGAACGGCTCGGCCGCGCCGACCGGGCCGAGTCGGTGGCGACGGCGCGAGCCGCGATCGCGCAGCTCGGTCCGGAACCCGAGTCGCGTTGGATCGCCGCCGCCCTCCTGCACGACGTCGGGAAGGCGGAGACGGCCCTCGGTCCGTACCGACGGGCCGCCGCGACCGTCGTTGCCACGATGGCCGGAAGCCGCCGAGCCCGGGGCTGGCAGGGTGGGATCGGGCGCTACGTCAACCACGACGTCCTCGGCGCGGCGGGGCTGGAGGCAGCCGGAGCACGCCGCGAAGCGGTCGAATGGGCCGCTGTCCATCATCGGCCGGAGCTGTGGGCCTCGACCTCGATCCCACCCGAAATCTGCCGGATCCTGGCGGCAGCGGACGGTGAACCGCTCCAGGAGTGAACTTCGGCACACGGCACGCCGATAGAGCAGACGTGCGGCATTCGACCGACACCTACTTCGTGCGGCTCGACGGAGGGTCGCCACCCGCGGGGCAGGCCCCTCCGGGTAAGGAGTCGCGCCGGTCGCGCAGCCGGAACCCGCGATTCGAGCCCGAGCCCACGCCTCGCCGCCGGCGCCGGCGCCGCCAATTCTCGGGTCGCAACGTGTTCATCGCGCTATTGGTCGTCGGCCTCGCTACGTGGACCTTCTGGGCTTCGCAGCGCCCCGGCGGCGTATCGGGAACGGTGAAGGACTGGATCCACCACGTGCGCGGTGACGTTGCGCAGGTGAGCTCCGACCCGGATCTCACCACGGCCCGCAACTTCTACAACGCGCAGTACACGGCGACGCACGCCTACCCGCAGATGTCCGAGGCGGATCTCACCGGTGCAGGGATCGGCGTCGGCGTCACAATTGACTGGTGCAGCCCTCAGGCCGTCGTGATCCAGGGTGCGGCGGGCGGCGGCGACGTGAGCCGGCTGCTACTCGCCGGCAAGGATCTGGGTGAGGTCACCGGCAAGTACGGCTGTCCGGGCGACCTCGCCGATCCGGTGCCCTGGAAATAGCGCGGCTCAGACCGGGCGGGGCAGGAGCCCGGCGGCCCGGCACGCGCGTGCGAGCACCGGCTCGGCGATGGTCTCCGCCGCGTCGGCCCCTGCGCCCAGGCGCCGATCGACCTCGGCCGGATCGGCGGCCAGCTCGGCGTAGCGCTCCTGAACCGGGCGGAGGAATTCGATGACCGCTTCGGCGACGGCCGTCTTGAGCGCGCCGTACTGCAGGCCCTCGAACTCCGCTTCGACCTGCGCAATGGTGCGGCCCGTCACCGCGCAGTAGATCTCGATGAGATTCGAGACTCCCGGTTTGGCTTCGCGGTCGTGGCGCACGTCGGAGCCCGAGTCGGTGACGGCCGACTTGATCTTGCGCTCCACGACTTTCGCCGGATCGAGAACGAGGACCGTCCCCTGCGGTGAGTCCTCGGATTTCGACATCTTGTTGTCGGGACGCTGGAGGTCCATCACGCGGGCGCCGACGGTGGGAAACGTCGCCTTCGGTACCACGAACGTGTCGCCGAAGCGGCCGTTGAACCGCATCGCGATGTCGCGTGCGAGCTCCACGTGCTGACGCTGATCGTCGCCGACGGGGACCTCGGCCGTGTCGTACAACAAGATGTCGGACGCCATCAGTACCGGGTAGTCGAAGAAGCCGACGCTGACGGACTCCACCCCCGCCTCGCCCTGCCGCGTTGTCTTGTCCTTGAACTGCGTCATGCGCCGCAGCTCGCCGAACGACGCGATGCAGTTCAGTACCCAGGTGAGCTCGGCGTGGGCGCGCACGTGGCTCTGCACGAAGAGCAGTGAGCGGGCGTCGTCGAGGCCCGCGGCCATCAGCATCGTCGCGAGCCGCCGCGTCGAGTCGGTCAGCTCGGCCGGTTCCCACGGCATGGTCATCGCGTGCAGGTCGACGACGCAGAAAACGGCGTCATGGTTGCGGGCCGATTCCGAGCCGGCTTCGGGCTGGCTGTCGACCCACCGGCGCACGGCCCCCAAGTAGTTGCCGAGGTGCATCTCGCCCGTGGGTTTGATGCCCGAGAACACGCGCGTCATGCCGGGGCACGTTACCGGTCGGCCGTAGGGTGCCTCGGGACGTTTCGGCTGGTGGTCACGCTGTAACACATTGCTGTGATTCGGTCCGGGTAATCTGCACCCGTGCCGTACGAGGTCTCGACGCCGGTCTTCGAAGGCCCGTTCGACCTGCTCCTGCACCTGATCCTCAAAGAGGAAGTCGATCTGTGGGAGATCTCACTGAGCCGCATCGTCGACGCCTTCTGCGCCGAGGTCGAGCGCATGGATCACGTCGACCTCGACCTCACGACCGAGTTCCTGCTCATCGCGGCGACGCTCGTCGAACTGAAAGCCCGGCGCCTCCTGCCCGGCCGCGACGACGTCGATCTCGACGAGGAGTTGATGCGCTTCGAAGAGCGCGATCTGCTGCTCGCGCGGCTGCTCGACTGCAAGACGTTTCAGGACGCGGCTCGCGTCATGCACGAGCAACTGCAGGCCGCGAGCCGCTCGATTGCGCGTACGGCCGGGCCGGAGGAACCGTTCCGCTCGCTGGCGCCCGATCCGCTCCAGCGCGTCGCGCTCGATGCCTTGGTGGCGGCGGCGCGCCGAGCGCTGGCGCCCAAGATCGTCGAGGAAGTGCAGACCGCGCACATCGCTCCGATCCGGGCCAGCGTGCGCGACGCGATCGACACCGTGCTCGCGCTGTTGCCCGAACACGGTGCCGTGCAGTTCCGCGAGCTGACGTACGGCGTAACCGAGAAGCTCGAGATCATCGTGCGCTTCCTCGCGATCCTCGAGCTGTTCAAGCAAGGCATGATCGATCTCGAGCAGGTCGAGAATTTCGGGGTCCTGACCGTGCGACCCCTCGCGGCCGGTGAACGGGTCGCCCTCGATCTCGCGTCGCTCGAGGAGTGGGGCGACGAGCCCGCCGGTCCGCGTCAGTCCGGTCCGGCGCAGCCGGCGCGGATCGAGGAGCAGGTGTGAGCAAGCGAGAGGTGTCGGTCGACATCGAGACGAGGCGCGCCGTCGAGGCCATTGTGCTCGCGGCGACGGAGCCGGTGCACCCCACCGTCATGGCCCAGCTGGTCGAGCTGCCCGTCGAGACGATCGACGAGCTGTGCTCGCAGCTGGCGGCCGAGTACGAGGCGCAAGGGCGCGGGTTCCAGCTCGCGCGGGTCGCCGGCGGGTACCGCTTCCAGACGCATCCCGACGCCTACCCCTACGTCGAGCGTTTCGTGCTCGACGGCCAGACCGCACGGCTGTCGGGCCCGGCGCTCGAAACGCTGGCGATCGTCGCGTACAAGCAGCCGGTGTCGCGTGCACAGTTGTCGGCGATCCGCGGCGTGAACGTAGACGCGACGCTGAAGACCCTCGTCGCACGGGGTTACGTCGACGAGATCGGCCACGATCCGTCGCCGGGCAACCCGTCGATGTTCGCGACCTCGCGGTTGTTCCTCGAGCGGCTCGGGATCGACTCGCTGAGCGATCTTCCCGCGCTGGCCGACTTCGTGCCGGAGTCGTCAGTCGTCGAGGCCCTCGAACGCGGCCTCCTCCTGCCGACGGGTGACGCGGCCGAAGCAGACGCGCCGGAGTCGAACCTCGCCGCAGGCACGGCCCGGGATTCGGCCGATCTCGACCTCACCGGCGAGTAGCCGCCGTGCCCGACCCGGGCGAGCGGCTGCAAAAGCTGTTGGCGCGCGCGGGATTCGGATCACGCCGATCCGCCGAACTGCTCATCGCGGCCGGCCGGGTCACGGTGAACGGCGAGGTTGCGGCGCTCGGACGCCGGGTCGACGCCGACCACGACCGGATCGCGGTCGACGGCGTACCGGTCGTGGTCGACGCGACGCTCGTGCACTGGTTGCTCAACAAGCCCGCGGGTTACGTGACGACCGCGAGCGATACTCACGGACGCCCCACCGTGCTCGATCTGGTTCCGGCCGACCCTCGCGTGTTCCCCGTCGGCCGCCTCGACCTCGAGACCGAGGGGCTCCTGTTGCTCACGAACGACGGCGAGCTCGCGCAACTGCTCACCCACCCGTCGCGCGGGGTCGAAAAGGAGTACTTCGCCGAGGTCGAGGGCCGGCCTACTCCCACCGCGTTGCGGACGCTCCGAGCCGGTGTCGAGCTCGACGACGGCATGACGCAACCCGCTCGGGTGAAGATCGTCCAGGAGTCGGGTGCCGGGACCACCGCGATCGCGCTCGTCGTGAAAGAGGGACGCAAGCGCATGATCCGCCGTATGTGCGCGGCCGTGGGTTGTCCCGTCGTGCGGCTCGCGCGTGTTCGCATCGGTCCGCTGCGCGACGCACGTCTTGCGCCCGGAGCGTGGCGGGCGTTGACGGCCGCCGAAGTCCGGGCGCTGTACGCGGCGGGGCTCGGGGCCGGGGAACCGGCGTCCGAGTAACGTGGCCAGCCGTGAGATTGCTGGCCCTGCGGGGCGCGACGACCTTCGCGGAGGACACGAAAGCCGAGATCGACGCCAAGACCCAGGCGCTGGTCGAAGAGATGCTCGGCCGCAACGACATCGGCCACGACGACCTCGTCAGCATCATCTTCACCGCCACCGACGACCTCACGGCCGAGTTCCCCGCGACGTCGGCCCGAGCGCTCGGCCTCGGCGACGTGCCCCTCCTGTGCGCGCGGGAGCTGGGCATCGAGCACGGCATGCAGCGCACGATCCGCGTGCTGATGCACTTCTACGGAGAGCAGAAGCGCGCCGACCTGCATCACGTGTACCTCGAGGGTGCGCGCACGCTCCGCGACGATCTGCCGGAATAATCGTGCGCATCGCGGTGATCGGCACGGGCCTCGTCGGCGGCTCGATCGGCCTCGCGCTGTCGGCGCTCGGCCACGAGGTCGTCGGGTTCGATCGCGACCCCGACCGACTGACGCGTGCGCGTGACATCGGCGCCATCGGGAAGGCCGCCCCCGACGCGGCGAGCGCGGCGAGCGGCGCCGACATCGCCTTCGTCGCCGTGCCGGTCGGGGCGATCGTGGCCGCGGTGCAGGAGTCGCTCGACGCGGGTGCCGCCCTCGTAACCGACGTGGGCTCGGTGAAGGGCCCGGTCGTCGCGGAGGTCGCGCGGCTATGTCCGGAGCACGCAGCCCGATTCATCGGCGGTCACCCGATGGCGGGCTCCGAGCAGGAAGGCATCGACGGTGCCCGGCCCGACCTCTTCGTCGGGGCCGCGTGGGTCGTGACGCCGACCGCGGACACGCCCGAAGACGCGTACACCTCCCTCGCCGGCGTGTTGCGAGACCTTCAGGCCGAGGTCGTCGCGGTCACGCCCGAGGAGCACGACGTGCTCGTCGCGTTCGTGAGTCACGTGCCACAGCTCGCGGCCTCGACGCTCATGGACGTCGCCACGACCCACGAGGCCCAGCATCGGGCGCTGCTTCGGCTCGCCGCGGGCGGATTCCGCGACATGACGCGCATCGCCGCGAGCCAACCGTCGATCTGGATCGACATTCTCACCTCGAACCGTGATGCCGTGCTCGGCGCGCTCGACGCATACCTCGTCCGGCTCCAGCATGCTCGCGACATCGTCGCGGCCGGTGATCGCGACGCGATCGAGGCGCTCTTGGCCCGAGCGCGGTCGTCGCGGCGGAATCTCCCGGTCGGTATCTCGCTGTCGACCAAGCTCGTGGAGCTGCACGTCGTCGTGCCGGACAAGCCGGGTGCGCTCGCCGACGTCACGACGCTCGGTAGCCGCCTGGGCGTCAATATCGCCGACCTCGAGATCGCACACTCAAAAGAGGGGGGCGGGGGTGTGCTGGTGCTGATCGTCTCGGCGGCCGACGCGGACGCGTTCGTCGAGGGGCTGCGTGAACGCGGCTACCGCGTGAACCGCTCGGAGATCGAGTGACCGGCGAGCAGGGGCCGCGGGGCGCGGCGGTCGACGCACCTGACGCGCCCGACGTGCTCACGGTCGGCGGGGCGCGCCCGCTCGTGGGCCGGCTACGCGTGCCGGGCGACAAGTCGATCTCGCACCGGTCGCTGATCTTCGCGGCGATCGCCGAGGGCTCGAGCAGGATCACCGGGCTGGCGACCGGCGCCGACGTCCGGGCGACGGCGCGCGTGCTCGGGCAGCTGGGTGTCGACATCCGCGCCGACCGCGCCGCGCTGGTCGTCGACGGGTCCGGCTTCAGCGGGTTGTCGGAGCCGGAGGACGTACTCGACTGTGAGAACAGCGGTACGACGATGCGCGTCATGGCCGGCGTGCTCGCGGGCGGCGCCGGCCTGTCGATCCTGACCGGCGACCCGTCGCTGCGGTCGCGCCCGATGGACCGGATCGTCGTCCCCCTGCGGAGCATGGGCGCGACCGTCGACGGCCGCGCCGGAGGTACTCGCGCTCCGCTCAGCGTTCGCGGCGCGCCGCTGCAGGCCGTGCGCTACGTGCTGCCCGTCGCGAGCGCGCAGGTCAAGACCTGCCTCGTGCTCGCGGGGCTCCAGTCCGGCGGTGTGACCGAGGTCGTCTCTCCCGCGCCGAGCCGCGACCACACCGAGCGCATGCTCGCGGCGCTGGGCGCGCCGGTTTCCGTCGACGGTCTCTGCGTGCGGACCACCGCAGGGGCCCCGCGGGCGTTCGAGATGGATGTTCCCGGTGATCCGTCGTCGGCCGCGTTCTTCGCGGTCGCGGCGGCGATCACACCCGGATCCGACGTCGTCATCGAGTCGATGTCGTGCAATCCGACGAGGATCGGTTTCGTGCACGTGCTCGAGCGGATGGGCGCCGACGTTGAGCTGAAGACGACGGGCGAGGTGTGTGGCGAGCCCGTGGGAGAGCTGCGGGTGCGCGCCGGTGCGTTGCACGGTACGACGATCGCGGGGGACGAGGTCCCGAATGTCATCGATGAGATCCCGGTGTTGGCGGTCGCGGCCGCGTTCGCCGACGGCGTCACCGACATTCGCGATGCGAGCGAGCTGGTCGTGAAGGAGAGCAACCGCATCGGTGCACTGCATACCGAGTTGACGCGGTTGGGCGTCGGCGTCGAGCCACGCGCCGACGGGTTGGTCGTGCGCGGCGGACGTGGCGCCGCCGCGGAGTTCGAGAGCCACGGCGACCACCGAGTCGCGATGGCGATGGCCGTAGGGGCGAACGCGCTGCCGGCGCAGTCGGTTGTGCACGGGTGGCGCGCGGTGCAGTCGTCGTACCCGGAGTTCGGTCGCGATCTCGAGCGCCTGGCCGGAGACGGAGCCTGATGGGGGTCGTGATCGCGATCGACGGCCCGTCCGGCTCGGGGAAGTCGACCGTCGCCCGCGCGGTCGCGCAGGAGCTCGCGCTCGCGGTGCTCGACACGGGCGCGATGTACCGGGCCGTCACCCTCGCGGTCCTCGACGCGAACGCCGCGCTCGACGACGAGCGCGCGTGCGGCGCGATCGCCCGCGCGTGCGTCATCAGCGTGGAGGACGGTGTAACCCTGCTCGACGGCCGCGATGTGAGCGCGGAGATCCGCGGGCCGCTGGTGACCGGCGCGGTGTCGATCGTGGCCCGCCACCCGGCAGTGCGCGAAATCCTCGTCGTCGCGCAACGCGCGTGGGTCGCGCGGCACGGCGGCGGTGTGGTCGAAGGACGCGACATCGGCACAGTGGTGTTCCCCGACGCGACGGTCAAGGTGTTCCTCGAGGCCAGCGACGACGAGCGCGCGCGTCGCCGCCACCGCGACGAGCTCCAGGCCGCCCGGATGGTCGCCGTCGAGGACGTCAAGGCCGCGCTCGAACGGCGTGACGCGATCGACCTGGGTCGGCCGGTGTCTCCCTTGCGCGCCGCCGACGATGCCATCCGCATCGACACGACTCACCTCGACGTCGCGACGGTCGTGGCCGAGGTCGTATCGCGCGTCCAAGCCGCGGAGAGTCGCTGATGCTGTTCTACCGGACCGTCCGTTTGATCGTGGCCGGCGGATCGTCGGCGCTGTACCGGGTCCGCATGCGGGGCCGGGAGCGACTACCCGCCACCGGCGGATATGTCCTGGCACCGTCGCACCGGTCGATGATGGACATCCCGCTCGCGGCTTGGCTGTCGAAGCGACCGCTGCGGTACATGGGCAAGGACTCGCTGTTCCGCATTCCGGTCGCCGGCACGTTCTTCAGGAGGCTCGGCGGCTTCGCGGTTGCACGCGACGGGACGGACCGGAAGGCCTTGCGTGACTCGATCGCGATGCTCCAGGCCGGCGAGGTCCTGTTGGTCTATCCGGAGGGCACGCGCCAGCACGGTCCGAAAATCCAGGCTCTGCAGCCGGGCGCTGCGTATCTGGCCCTGCGGGCCGGTGTCCCCATCGTCCCGGTCGGCATCGCCGGTACCGAGGAGATCCTGCGGACGGGCGGATCGAAGATCCCGCGTTTCGCTCGAGTTGCGATCGTGGTCGGTGAACCGGTCGTCAGCCCGGCACGGGAAGGGGGCGTCGTGCCGCGTGATCAGGTCGACGCGCTGACGGCGCGCTTGCACGAGGCGCTGCAGTCCGCGTTCGACGAGGCGAGCGACCTGCGGGGGCGCGACTGAAGGAACGCCGCGTTACTCACCGAGTCCGGCGAGCACTCTCGACGCATCGAGGGTGCGATCGTCGGCAAACGGCCCGGCGGCGGCGCGAACCGCTCGGATGTTTCCGCCGAGGACGAAGGCGGCGGCCGCGTCGAGCGCGGGAATCAATTCGCGAAGCTCGCGCGGCGGCGGGAAGTACTCGTCCTCGCCCGTGACGCGGACGACCTCGACGCCGTCGCGGGGAGCGAGGCGCGCGATGACGGAATCGACGAGCTCCTCGGGCGCGCTTGCGCCCGCGGTAACGCCCACGATGCGCGCATCGCGCACGACGCCGCGGTCGAGCTCGGCGGGATCGTCGACCCGCACCACGATGGGGCAGCCTGCTTCGCGTGCCACCTTGGTGAGCGCGATCGTGTTCGACGAGTTCGCGCTCCCGATGACGACGACGGCATCGGCGCGTCTTGCAATATCGGTGAGGGCATCCTGGCGGTTGGTCGTGGCGAAGCAGAGATCGTTCCGCGACGCGGTCCACACCTCCGGAAATCGCTCGCGCGTCCTCTCGACGATGCCGGACCATTCGTTCTGGGCGAGTGTGGTCTGGGCGAGCACCGCGACCCGCGCCGGGTCGGGAACACTGGCCGCGGCAGTCGCGAGGTCGTCGTCGTGCTCGACGAGATGGATCGACTCCGGCGCGACTGCGAGTGTGCCGACTGCTTCGTCGTGCCCCGCGTGGCCGACGTAGAGGATCGTGAAACCCTTGCGGGCGCGCACTTTCGCCTCGTGGTGGACTTTCGTCACGAGCGGGCACACCGCGTTGATGACATAGCGGTCGGCCGCGCGCGCGTCGTCGACGACGTCGGGTGCGCTCCCGTGGGCGGAGAGCATCAGCGGTGAGCCGGCGGGCACCGCGTTGACATCGTCGACGAAGATCACGCCCTGATCGCGGAAACGATCGACCACGAGCCGGTTGTGCACGATCTCGTGGTAGCAGTAGACGGGCGGCTCGAACACGCGAACCATCCATGCCAGCGCCTTGATCGCCATCTCGACACCCGCGCAGAAGCCCCGCGGTTCGGCGAGGAGGACCTTCTCGACGGGCACGAGACGAGGGTAGTAGGGGAGACCCCGTATCCTGGCTCCATGCCCGTTGCCCGTGTTGATGCCGTCGCGCCCGGATCTCCGGCCGCGCGGGCCGGACTCTGCGTGGGCGACGAGGTCCTCGCGGTGAACGGCGAGGCCGTCCGAGACGTCATCGCGTACCAGCTGCAGGCCGACAACGCACACGTCGAGCTGGAGCTGCGGCGCGGTGGACTGGAACGGGTCGTGGAGGTCGACAAGGCCGAAGGCGCGCCGCTCGGGATCGAGCTGGCGAGTGCAGTGTTCGACCGAGTCCGGACCTGCGACAACCATTGCCCGTTCTGTTTCATCCACCAGCTGCCGCCGGGCATGCGCAAGAGCCTCTACTTGAAGGACGACGACTACCGGCTGTCGTTTCTCTACGGCAACTTCACGACGTTGACGCGCTTCACCGAGGCCGACCTCGAGCGGGTCGTGACAGAGCGCCTCGGCCCGCTCTACGTGAGCATCCACGCGACCGACCCCGATGTGCGCGCCCGCTTGTTGCGCAACCGGCGGGGCGCTACAAGCTTGCGCTGGTTGGAGCTGATGCTCGACGCGGGGATCGAGGTGCACGGCCAGGTCGTCGTATGCCCGGGGATCAATGACGGGGATGTGCTCGAAGACACTCTCCTCGGCGTGCTCGACCGGTTCCCCGCGCTCGCGACGCTCGGCGTGGTACCGCTCGGGGTCAGCGCGCACAACCACGAGGCCGAGATGCGTGTGCACACGCTCGCGGAGGCGGTCGCTGTGGTCGACATCGTCGAACGTTGGCAGCGGCGATTCTCCCGCGCGCTCGGCCGGCGCCTCGTGTACACGTCGGACGAGTACTACCTCCTTGCCGAGCGGCCGTTTCCCGCACTGGAGGCATACGACGGCTGCGTGCAGCACGAGAACGGCATCGGGATGGCCCGCACGTTCGAGGCGGAGGTTCTCGCCGCGGTTGCCGGCCGCACTCTTGCGACCACCGGTCCCCGCTCGGGATTCTTCGCGTGGGTCGACGGCGCGGCGGCCGACGGCTACCGGTCGCCGCGCACGGAGACCAAGACGGAGACGGAGACCGCGACGGATGGCCACGTCCGGTCGCGCCGGTCCACCGCGATCGTCACGGGCGAGTTCGGTGCGGCCGTGCTCGAGCCGCTCCTCGACCGGTTGCCGGGACCCGTGCGATTGCTCGCGGTGAAGAACGGGTTCTTCGGCGGGAACATCGGGGTGACCGGCCTGCTCACGGGTGCCGATCTCGCGGCCGCGCTTGCCGGACAACCCCACGGCGATCGCTACCTGATCCCCGACGTCATGTTGTCGCGTGGCCGGTTCCTCGACGGCACCACCGCGGCCGAGCTCCCACGGGCGGTCGAGATCGTCGAGACGAACGGCGAGGCGCTCGTGCGCTCGCTCCGGCATCCGGCTGCGATCGCGGTCTCCGCGTCGTGACCGTCGAACTTCCGGTCGTCGCGGTCGTCGGCCGCCCGAACGTCGGCAAGTCGACACTCGTGAACCGGTTCGTCGGGCGCCGCGCCGCGATCGTGGAGGAGAGGCCGGGCGTGACACGCGACCGTCGCGAGCTGGTCGCGGAGTGGACCGGTCGTTCCTTCCGCATCGTCGACACGGGAGGCTGGCTCGCCGAGGGCGATGCCGGCCTCACTGGTGAGGAAGAGGCACTCGCTACCAAGGTCAGCGCGCAGGCGGCGGAAGCGGTCCGGTCGGCGGTTCTCGTGCTGTTCGTCGTCGACGTCACGACCGGCATCACCGAAGAAGACGCCCGCGTCGCGCGGCTCCTGACGCGATCGGAGACGCCGGTGATCGTCGTCGTCAACAAGGTCGACGACGAGCGGCGTGAGGCCGACATCTGGGAATTCCAGCGTCTCGGATTGGGTGAACCGATGGCGCTTTCGGCCATGCACGGCCGCTTGTCGGGCGAGCTGCTCGACGCGGTCGTAGCCGCCCTGCCCGAGCTGTCCGAGGCCGAGTCGGACGCGCAGGAAATCGACGACGACGCGATCTTCAGCGTCGCGGTCGTCGGGCGCCCGAATGTCGGCAAGTCGACGCTGTTCAACCGCCTCGTCGGCGAGGACCGTTCGGTTGTGCACGACATGCCGGGTACGACGCGCGATGCGATCGACACGATCGTGGAGACCGACGACGGCCCGCTGCGCTTCGTCGACACCGCGGGCCTGCGGCGCAAGAGTCGCATCGAGGAGCCGACCGAGTACTACAGCCTCGTCCGGGCGCTCGAGGCGATCGATCGCGCCGACGCCGCGTTGCTCGTCATCGACGCGTCGGAAGGGGTGACGCACCAGGACCAGCGGCTGGCCGAGCGGATCGACGCGGCGGGAACCGCGGTCGTGATCGTCTGCAACAAGTGGGATCTCGTCGATACCGAAGACCGCGACAAGCTCCGGCGCCAGGTCGCCGACATGCTCGGCTTCCTCGGGTACGCGCCGATGATCCCGATCTCCGCGTTGAGCGGCCGGCGCGTGCACCAGCTGTTGCCGGCGTTGCGCAACTCGGAGAGCGCGTACCATCAACGCATCCCGACCGCGGCGCTGAACCGGGTGCTGCGAGACGCGCAGAACGCGCATCCGCCGCCGGTCGTCAAGAAACACCGGCCGAGGATTCTCTACGCCACCCAGGGCGCCACCGACCCCCCCACGTTCACGTTGTTCGCGAGTCGCCCGCTCTCGGCGCAGTATCTCCGTTATCTCGAACGCCGTCTGCGCGAGTCGTTCGACCTCGGTCCGACGCCCATCAAGCTGCGGGTCCGGGCGAAGACGAGCTGACCAGGCGTTGGCCGGACCGGGCAACGGCCGCCCCCCGGCGCCGCGGCGCGTAACGTGGTCGGCATGCCGTGCTGGCCCACCCGCGTCGACGTCCGCGAGGTCGGGCCCCGTGACGGGCTGCAGAACGAGGCTCCGGTGCCGATCGAGGCGCGCGTCGAGCTCATCGACGCGCTCTCGACAACCGGACTGCGCTTCATCGAGGCCGCGGCATTCGTATCGCCGGCGGCGATCCCTCCCATGGCCGGTGCCGCCGAGGTCATGGCCCGTATCGCCCGGCGGACCGGGGTCGTGTACTCGGCTCTGGTCCCGAACCCGAAAGGTGCCGAGCTGGCAACCGCCGCCGGTGCGGACGAGATCGAGCTCGTAGTCAGCGCGAGCGAGACGCACAACCGGAAGAACGTGCGCCGCTCGGTTGCAGATTCTCTGGTCGGCGCGCGCGATGTGGTCGAGATCGGACACGGCGCGGGAGTCGCGGTCGAGGCGATCGTGTCGACCGCGTTCGGCTGCCCGTACGAGGGCGACGTCGCGCCCGAGCGGGTCGCCCAGATCGCGGGTCACCTGGTCGACGCGGGCGCCGACCGGCTGTCGTTCGGGGACACCACGGGCATGGCAACGCCGCGTCGTGTCTCGGATCTCCTCGACGCGCTGGACCGCGCGGGCATCGTCGGCGATCGCGTCGGTCTGCACTTCCACAACACGCGCGGGACCGCGCTCGCGAACGTGGTCGCCGCGCTCGACCGGGGCGTGACCCGCTTCGACGCGTCGGTCGGCGGACTCGGTGGATGCCCGTACGCGCCCGGCGCGTCCGGCAATGCGGTGACCGAGGATTTGGTGCACATGCTCGAGGACATGGGGATCGACACCGGCATCGACCTGGACGCGCTGTTGGTGTGCGCGCGGCGGGCGCAGGAGATCGTCGGCCGTGAGCTTCCCAGCGCGCTGCTCCACGCGGGTGCGCGCAGTCGCCGGTACGCCTCGTGAGCGACGCCGACCGCATCCGCGAGCACGCGGCCCGGGCCGCGGAGGGGAATCTGGCCAAGGAAGCAGAGAAGCTGGCGCGCCAGAACAAGCTGTTCGTGCGCGACCGGCTCATGCTCCTGCTCGACGCCGACTCGTTCGCGGAGGACGCGTTGCTCGCGAATGCGCTCGCGGGCGACCTTCCGGCCGACGGAGTCGTGACGGGAGTCGGCCGCATCGACGGCCGGCCCGTGTGCGTGATGGCCAACGACTCGACGGTGAAGGCGGGCTCCTGGGGTGCTCGCACGGTCGAGAAGATCGTGCGGATGACGGAGTACGCGCTCGCGCACGAGCTGCCCGTCGTCTATCTCGTCGATTCCGCGGGCGCGCGCATCACCGATCAGGTCGAGCTGTTCCCGGGGCGGAGGGGTGCGGGCCGGATCTTCGCAAACCAGGTCCGGCTCTCCGGCAAGGTTCCCCAGGTCTGTTGCCTGTTCGGCCCGTCGGCCGCCGGCGGCGCGTACATCCCGGCGTTCTGCGACGTCGTCTTCATGGTCGAAGGCAACGCGTCCATGTACCTCGGATCACCGCGCATGGCGGAGGTCGTCATCGGAGAGCACGTGTCGCTCGACGAGATGGGTGGCGCGCGCATGCACGCGACGGTCAGCGGCTGCGGCGACAACCTGTGCATCTCCGACGAGGAAGCGATCGAGCAGGCGCGCCGGTTTCTCGCGTACCTCCCGTCGAACTGGCGGCAGACGGCCCCCGATGTCGACCCCCGGGCGCCGGTCGCCGGCGCGCCCGCCATCTCCGACGTCGTGCCCCGCGAGGACCGCCGCGCCTACGACATGCACCGCGTGATCGACGCGCTGGTCGACGAAGCGTCGTTCTTCGAGTTGAAGCCGCTCTGGGCGCGCGAGCTCGTCGTCGGATTCGCGCGCCTCGACGGGAGGGTCGTGGGCATCCTCGCGAACAACCCCAAACATCTCGGCGGTGTCCTGTTCGTCGATTCCTCGGACAAGGCCGCGCGCTTCATCACGCTGTGCGACGCGTTCAACCTTCCGCTCCTGTTCCTCGCCGACGTGCCGGGGTTCATGATCGGCTCGCAGGTCGAGCGGGCGGGAATCATCCGCCACGGTGCGAAGATGATCACCGCCGTCGCCGAGGCGACGGTGCCCAAGTTCTCGGTGATCGTGCGCAAGGCGTACGGCGCCGGTCTCTACGCGATGTGCGGGCCCGCGTTCGACCCCGACGCGTGCCTCGCTCTCCCGACCGCGCAGATCGCGGTGATGGGGCCGGAGCCGGCGGTGAACGCCGTCTTCTACAACCGGATCCAGGCCATCGAGGACCCCGACGAACGAGCTGCTTTCGTCGCCGAGCAGCGAGCCGCGTACGAACAGGATGTAGACCTCGTGCACCTCGCCGCCGAGCTCGTCGTGGACGCTGTCGTACAGCCCGAGGACCTGCGCACGGAACTCGCCCGCCGCCTCGGGCTCGCGGTCTCTCGGGTGCGTGCGGAGCCCGAGAAGCGCCACGGTGTCCCGCCGATGTAGAGCGATAGGATCGACGGCTCACGGGCTGTAGCGCAGTTCGGTTAGCGCGCTTGACTGGGGGTCAAGAGGTCGCGGGTTCGAATCCCGCCAGCCCGACTCGAAAAAGGCGCAGGTCAGAAGAGCGGCGCGATGCCTGCCACGCCTTCATCGGGATAGCCAGCGAACGGCCATGGTGCCGAAATGGTGCCAGAACGTGTAGCGCGGCGCCGTCCGAACGGCCGGAAGTTTCGGTCTACCAAACCAGGAGGCGAGGACACTCGCCCTGCACCGCGCAAGTGCGGGAGCGCAGCGGACCGATCGGCAGATATGGCACTGCTCAGACCGGAAGTGTTATGCCCGTCCGATACTCCGTGCCGTCCGGGAGTCGCACTACGGCCACGTAATCCCCGGGAGGTAGGTCGACCTTCGGCGAATGGGTCACGAAGCTTGCGACGAACAACCTTTCGGACGACCCGGGAGCCAAGGTCGAATGCCCCGGACCGCAGTCCGGCTCCGCCGTTCCGGTGAGCGGACCGTTGGGATCGGCGACCGGCAAGAGTCCATACGTCGTCTTTTGGCAGAAGAAGTACGAGATCGGGGCGGCAGTGTCGTTCTTCACGATCAGGTGACCATCTACGAAGGTCCCGGCGTTCACCGTCTTCGGCGGATCAAGCTGCAAGCTCACAGTGAGGCCGGGGAAGATCGCACTGCCGTCAGGGCGAGTTGAAGCCGTGGTCGGCTGCGCCGTTTTCCCTAGTGGTCGCGCGGCGCTAGAACCGCACGCCGAGACTCCAACGAGCAACCCGAGAGCAACGATCAGCGTCTTCATGTTCGTGAGACGCCGAGCGCTCAACCGAGGTTCCCGCACGCACGCATAATGCCCCGATCTCGCGCCGGCGCGGCGAGTACCGATCGGCAGATCTGGCGCGGTCAGAGCGGCCAGATGGAAAGGGCGCGATGGGGATAGCCGTCTTGCCCGGGTGTCGCGTAATCGAAGCGAACCGACTGCCCGACGCGCAACGACCTGTAGCCGTCCATCATCAGGTTGGAGAAGTGCGCCCAGACCTCGCCTTCGACTTGCGGTGATGCGAGCGAACCCCACCCTTCCTCGTCATTCCACAACACCGTCGTGCCGTCGACCGGCCCGTGCTTCTCGCGCTGCACGTCACAAGTCTGCCCCGAGCGAGGGCCGAACAGAGCGGCAGATATGGCGTGCGGTCTTCCGCCCCGATCCGGCGTTCGGTGGCATCGCCTTGGTCGACCGGATGGCTACGACTTCAACGGCCAGATCTCTTGGAGCGCGAGTGCGACGGGTTCTGGGACGAGGTGAGCGACATCGTGGCCGAGGGCTGCGACCTCGCGAATACGGGCTGCGCGGACGAACACGAACTTCAGATCGCTCATCAGATACACCTGCTCGATCTCTGGAGCCATGTCCTTGTACATGAGCGCCTGATCGAACTCGACGGAGAAGTCGGTCACGGCGCGTAGGCCTCGGACGATGGCGTCCGCGCCCACGGTCCGCACGAAGTCGGTGAGTAGCCCGTCGAAGGGTTCGACCGAGACCGACGGCATGTCTTGGACGCACGCCTGAATCATCGAGACCCGCCGACTCGTCGAGAAGAGGGTCTTGTCAGACGGTGCTTCGAAGACCCCCACGACGACTTGCTCAAAGATTCGTGCAGCCCGCCTCAGGATGTCGAGGTGTCCGTTGGTGACGGGATCGAACCTGCCGGCGTAGACGGTGATCATTCACACAGTGTGTCGCGTTGCCACGCGGGCATCCGAGAACCTCAAGCGGGCGCCCCTCAAGTGCCGATCGGAGACGCGCCATATTGCCCGATCTCGCGCTGGCGCGGCGAGTACCGATCGGCAGATCGGGCGCGCCGCTCAGCAGCTACTCGTGCGATCGGGTAGAGCGTTCCAATCCGACGGAGGCGAGCCCGGTGGCCCGGCGGCAACGCTTTTCAGATCGCCCGTATGCGCGTCGACGTTGTAGACCGCCCATCCGACCCGATAGGGCATCATCGGCGGCTGAAGTGGCGATCCCTCGACCTCGACCGCCCAGTAGTCCGTCCCGAACAGCTTCGCCCTGGCCCTCGCGTTTCGAGGAATCCCGTCAGTGTGAATGATGCGCGCGATGGCGGCAGCACGCGAGATCGGCATACACCACTCATCGGTCGTGGGGGTTGTTGAGAGTGCCGGATGACTCGCGGTGCGATGACTGGGAGAGTCCCCTGACCAGGCAACTCCGACGATGATCACAATAGTCAGAACCGCACCTGACAAGACCCACCAGCGACGCGCTGCCACTCGCACAGAATGCCCGATCTCGCGCCGGCGCGGCGAGTACCGATCGGCAGTTATGGCGCTCTTCTGCTGGGTGTGTGGGTCGTTTCTGGGGTGATCCGCGTGTGCACCCCGCCTGCTTCTTAGGTTCGGAGTTGTTCGAAGACTTCGATCCAGGAGGCGAGGCGGGGTGCGAGACAAGAGCGTATGGGAGCACGCGTGTGGGCTGACGCGCACGGTGGTAGAGAACGTCGAGTTCGATGATGCCGAGCAGGCGATCGTCGTGTCGGCACGGCCGGTCGCGCGGGCCCGGAACCGGTGCGGTCGCTGCGGTCGTCGTGCACCTCGCTATGACAACGGTCGAGGTCGGCGCCGGTGGCGGGCGTTGGATCTGGGCACGACCCGGGTGTTCATCGAAGCCGACGCACCGCGAGTGCGCTGCGCGGAGCATGGCGTGTCGGTGGCGGCGGTGCCGTGGGCTCGCCACGACGCCGGCCATACCCGCGACTTCGATGACCTCGCGGCCTGGCTGGCGGTGCGGACCTCGAAGAGCGCGGTCAGGGAACTGTTGCGGGTGGCGTGGCGCACGGTCGGCGCGATCATCACCCGCGTGAACGCGGACATCGACGCGACCGTCGATCGTCTCGACGGGCTCCGGCGGATCGGCATCGACGAGATCTCCTATAAGCGTGGGCACCGGTATCTAATCGTGGTCGTCGATCACGACAGCGGCCGCCTCGTGTGGGCGGGACCCGGCCGCAACGAAGCCGCGCTCGAGGTGTTCTTCGACGAGCTCGGCGCCGAACGGGCAGCGCGGTTGACCCACGTTTCTGCTGACATGGCTGGCTGGATTGCCCGCGTGGTCGCCGATCGAGCTCCGAACGCGATCCGCAGCGCCGATCCGTTCCATGTCGTTGCCTGGGCGATCGACGCGCTCGATATCGAACGCCGACGAGCCTGGAACGCCGCCAAAGGTCGGCGTTCCACCCGCGGGCTCGGGCTTGCTCGTCAGGGCCGTTCCACCGGCGATGCGCAGCGGATCTCGCACGCCCGCTACGCGCTGTGGAAGAACGCCGGCGACCTGACCGGCCATCAACGCCATCAACTGGAGTGGATCGCCAAGACCGACTCGAGGTTGTGGCGCGCCTATCTCCTCAAAGAAGGCTTGCGTTACGTGTTCGCCGTCAAAGGCAAAGCTGGCAAGGTCGCGCTCGATCGATGGATCACCTGGGCGCGCCGATCGCGCATGCCCGCGTTCGTGGAACTCCAACGCCGCATCGTCACCCACCGCGCCGCGATCGACGTCGCGCTCGACACCGGCCTGTCGCAAGGACTGGTCGAATCGACCAACACGAAGATCCGGCTCCTCACGCGTATCGCGTTCGGGTTCCACGGCTATGAGCCGCTCATCGCCCTCGCAATGCTCGCCCTCGGCTCACACCCACCCCGCCTCCCCGGCCGAAAATGACCCACACAAGTGACAGAAGAGCGAGTTATGG
>Ga0335085_10002194_pt1 | contig 37387 bp, 35 predicted proteins | sample Lox_Sample_45_FD_206712 | JGI IMG/M metagenome (GOLD analysis project Ga0335085, IMG submission 206712) | Soil microbial communities from Loxahatchee National Wildlife Refuge, Florida, United States - Lox_Sample_4.5 | ecosystem: Environmental > Terrestrial > Soil > Wetlands | place: USA...
CGTGAAGAATCCCGGCTCCAATTGCAGCAACACGCTGACGGTGCCTGTCACGAGCGGAAGTACGGGCGGATCGGGAAGCAGCGGCGGGTCGGGATCCGGCGGCGGTTCCGGATCGGTCTCCGCGCCTACTCTAACTGCGGTCACGCCGAATCCGCTGACGGTCGGGAGTTATACCATAACGATTACCGGCTCGGGCTTCAAAGCGGGAGCCTTGGTCTATCAGAGTTATGGGAATCAAAGTAACATTCAGATGAATGCCGCGAGCGTGACGGCAACTTCAGTTACTGCCTCGATCTATCAGCCGGCGGCGGCCAGTGCGACATTTACGGTGAAGAATCCGGGGTCGGGCTACAGCAACGCCATTACCGTACCGGTGACGAGCAGTTCCAGTGGCGGTGGCTCCGGATCGGGCGGCGGGTCCGGCGGTGGCGGTGGCGGCTCGACATCGGCTCCCAAACTGACTTCCATGACGCCCAATCCTCTCCCGGTCGGCAGTTCTACGATCACCATCAACGGCACCGGATTTGTGGCTGGTGCATTGGTCTACCAGAGTTACGGCACTCAGAGTAACATCCAGATGAACGCGGCGACCGTGACCTCGACGGCAGTTACTGCCTCGATCTATCAACCTTCGGCCGCCAGTGCGACATTTACCGTCAAAAATCCCGGATCGGGTTACAGCAATGCGCTCACAGTCCCGGTGAGCGGCACCTCGAGCGGCGGAGGCGGCGGCACAGGAGGTGGCGGCGGATCGACCACTTACACGCTCACGGTCGTCAACGGCACGATCTCCGGCCAGGCAGTTGCGGCCGGCGCGACCACCGGGTCGTTTGCCGCGGGCACGAGCCTAACCCTCACGGCTAACACTCCGCCGTCGGGACAGGCTTTCAACTCCTGGACCGGGGCGGCCGTTTCCAATCCGCTGGCCAACCCTACCACACTCAGCATGCCTGCCGCCAACACCACCGTCACAGCGAATTACTACACGCCGGCGCCGGTGCCGTTCCCGGTCACCACGCACCCGCGGCTGTGGATAACTCAACAGGATCTGCCGAAACTGCAGGCCTGGGCGACCTCGGCGAATGTGGCTTACCAGGGCCTCGGAGGCGCGCTCAGCCAGGCGATCTCGAATTACCAACAGGCCTTCCCCGGCGCCGCGCTGAACGCCGTCAATCCGACGCCCGCCAATCCCTATCCGGATTTCGGCGATTCGCAAGGCTACACCGGAATTCTCAGCGAAGAGAATGCCGTCGTACTGGCGTTCCAATCGCTGATCGATCCGAGCACGTCGAATCGCGCGCAGTATGCCCAGGCGGCGCATAACTTACTCATGTATGCCATGAACCAGGCAGCGCTTGGCCAGGCGGCCAATCAGCCGTTCCGCGACCCATCATTTCCGGTTTATAATCGCGGCAGTTTCACCGGCCACGAATGGCCATTGATCGTTGACTGGATTTATCCCATTCTGAGTGCGTCCGACAAGGCCACCATCCGCACGGTCTTCATGACTTGGGCCAACGATTGCCTCAACGCCTCTACCACCGGCGGCGATAATCCCGGCCAGCCCGGATTAGTCAACAGCCTGGCGCTGCTGCCGAATAATCAGCCGTACCGCATGGCGTCCAACAATTACTATCTGGCGCATGCGCGGCTGTTGACCATGATGTCGCTGGCCCTCGATCCGGCCGACGACCCGGCCGTGAATGCCGCCATGCCCACTTCGGCGATCGGTAACTCGCTGCGCAGTTACATTAATGATGCGAACGGCGCGTGGCTGTACGAAGAGTTCGCCATGATGGGCGATCCGGCCGTTGTGGCCAACGACTATCATGTCCCGAATAACTCGACGGGCGCCGGTTTCGGCCTCGCCAGCGGAGGGCTGCCGCCCGAAGGTACGCTCTACGGCGAATCGTTCGCTTATGTCTTGGGGCAGTTGCTCGCTCTCCAGACGGCCGGCTTCAACAATGCGAGTTACTCCGGTCCACAGATCGGCATGATCGGCGCGCCGGTGTGGGATCGTTACGTAGTCGGCTATCTCTCTTCACTTACACCGGCCCCACAGGTGTTTTCGTCTGAGCCATGGAACGGGGCGCTGTATCAGATCGAGGGGTACGGCGATATGCTGCGCCTGTGGGTCACGCCCGACCAGATGGAGGCGTTCGCGCTGCTCGGGTGGCTGGACCACCAACTCGGCGTCACGACGCACGTCAATGCGGCGCGCTGGTTCGTGGTGAACGGGATGCCCGGCGGAGCGGGATCGCTGCTCTCGCGCATTAACAATCCGTGGACGTGGGGCGTGACACAATCGCTGCTTTACTACCTGTTGCTCGATCCGACTGCGCCTGCAGCTACCGATCCGCGGCCCACTTTCCCGCTACTCTTCTTCGACGCGCCGCAGGGCCGTATCGTGGCGCACAGCGACTGGAGTTCTACCGCAACCATGTTTGACTATCGCGCCAGTTGGACGTCCATCAATCACCAGGATGGCGCCGCGGGAGAATTCGGTCTCTACCGCAAGGGCGAATGGCTGACCAAGGAGATGAGCAACTACGATAACAACGAGCAAGGCGAAACTACGCTGTACCATAACACGCTGGCGATCGAGAACTGGTGCGCGGGCTGTGCGACCATCCAGTGGCAGGGCCTGGAAACGGCGATTTTCGCCAACGGCAGCCAATGGATGCTAGGCGAAGCCGCCGGCGACCCCAGCACAACCATGAGTACCGGCGCGGGCTATGTCTACGCCGCGAGTAATTTGACTAATTTGTACAACAAGCCGAATATCTGGACGCCCGCCAACGCGGTACTCGACGTTACTCAGGCCACCCGCTCGATTCTATGGCTGAACAACGACTACATGGTCGTTTACGACCGCGCCACCACGCAGCACTCCGGGTTCAAGAAGTTCAACCTCAGCCTGGTGAGTGCACCGGTGATCTCCGGCAATGCCGCTACCGACACACTGCCCAGCGGCCAACAGCTCTTCGTCCAGACGCTCCTGCCCGCGAGCCCCTCGCTCAGCTTCTTCAACGGTGCGGCTAATCTGAACCCCATCGCGGACTTGGAACCGACGCGCTACATCTACCAGGTGCAGGACCCCAGCAATCCTGTCGATACGCGCTTCCTGCACGTGTTGCAGGGTGCGGATAAGGGAGCGGTGATGGCTCCTGCCACCTATGTGCAAAGCTCCGGCACCACTGCCTTCGATGGCGCGTCATTCGCAGGTACGGCCGCGTACTTCCCAGTGAGTGCCAGCGTAGCCTTCACCGGCGGAAGCTTCCCAGCGCCCACTGGCGTGCATACCGTGATGATTACCGGCCTGCTACCCAACACCAACTACGGCTACAGCGTGCAATCTGCAGGGACCGCGAACGTCGTTAGCGTTTCCAGCAGCGGCTCGGGCGCGGTCACCGATTCGGCTGGCGTGCTCGTGCTGAAATTCTAGAAAAGCACATTGGCCACAGATGAACACCGATGAACACCGGTGTTGATCTGTAGCCCATTTCAATACCCAAGCTCTTTATTCACCACATTCCGCAAAGGCTCGCGCTTGCGGAAGCGCTCGAACTGATCGACGAAGAAGCGCATGGCGCGGTCGAGCCAATCGGGCGTGTGATCGGCGCAGTGCGGCGAGAGCAGCACGTTCTCCAACCGGTAGAATGGGTGCCCGTCAGGAAGCGGTTCATTGTCGAACACATCGAGCGCCGCGCCTTTGATGCGGCCGGCGCTCAACGCGTCGATCATGGCAGCTTCATCGATCACCGGACCGCGGCCGATGTTGATCACCACCGCGCTCGGCTTCATCGCGGCGAACTCCGCCCGCCCGATCATACCGCGGGTTTCGTCGGTCAGCGGCGCGCAAACGACGAGGTAATCGCAGCGCGCGATCATCTCCAGGTGCGCCTCGGGCGCATAGATGCGGCTCACCAACGGATCGACGTGATACAGCGGCGGGCCGTGGCGCTTGATGGCGAGCACGTCCATTCCCATGGGCTTCAGGCGCGCGGCGACGGCGCGTCCAATATCACCATAGCCCACGATTCCGGCGGTCTGTCCCGAAATTTCGGTGACATCGAACTGGTCCCAGCGCCCCGCCTCTTGGCTACCGACCATGCGGCGCAGGTCTTTGGCGAAGTACAGAATCGCGGCCAGCGCGAACTCGCCCAGCGGCGGGCTGAACACGCCGCTGCCATTGGTGAGGACCGCGGGACTCGCCACTAACTCGGGAAAAATCTGGTTATCTAATCCGGCGGCGCGCGAATGCACCCACTGTACGTGGGGGCACATCGCGAATACCTCGCGCAGTAGCGTCCCCGATCCCGACCAGTTGAAAATCACATTAGCGTCGGGGGCCGTTCTTTCAAAGGCTTCCGCGCTGTTGCCCACCGCGATGGTGGTCTCATCCGGCAGTTCCTGAAGCATGGCGAGTTGTGGTTCGTTAGGGGTCGCCAGTACCAGAACTGTGTTATCGTCCATGAGGGAAAGCTACCACATGTTCGACCTGTCGCTCGAAATGTTGCGCGTAGTAGAAGAGGCGGCAATCGCCGCGGCGCGTACGATGGGCATGGGGGACGGCAAGGCGGCCGATCAGTCAGCCGTCGAATCGATGCGCCGCTCGATGGACACGCTCAACATCAACGGCACCATCGTGATCGGCGAAGGCGAACGTGATGAAGCGCCCATGTTGTACATCGGCGAAAAGGTCGGCGGGGCGCGCAACCATGCCGAACCGGTCTGCGTGGATATCGCGGTCGATCCGCTGGAGGGCACCAATCTGTGCGCCACGGGAGCGCCGGGCGCCATCACAGTGCTGGCGGCTTCCGAACGCGGCGGCCTGTTGCACGCGCCGGATTGTTACATGGAAAAAATCGTGGTGGGCCCGGCGGCCAAAGGCGCGGTCGATCTGGACGCGCCCGTGAAGCACAACCTCAAGGCCATCGCGCGGCGCCTGCAGCGCGGTGTTGACGATTTGGTGGTGGTGGTGCTCGACCGGCCGCGCCACCAGAAGCTCATCGCGGACATTCGCGAAGCCGGCGCGCGCATCCGGCTGATCTCGGACGGGGATCTTTCGGCGGGCATCGCCGCGGCGGTGGCCGGAACCGGGGTGCATGCCGTGATGGGATCGGGTGGCGCGCCGGAGGGCGTTCTGACAGCGGCCGCCCTGCGCTGTCTGAACGGAGAGATCCTGGGACGCCTGGTGGTCAAGGACGACGCCCAGCGCGAGCGCATGCAGCAAATGGGCATCCAGGACGCCGAGCGCATTTATTCCACGCCCGAATTGGCGCCCGGCCGTAGCCTGGTGTTCGCCGCCTGCGGAGTGACCGACGGCAACCTGCTGCAGGGTGTCCGTTTTACCGGCGACGGCACGCATACGCAGGCCATCGTCATGACGTCACAACCCGCGCGCGTCCGCTTCGTCGATACGACCCACCTGGAAAATAAGCCCGATGTGAAGGTGCGGTTCCGCTAAGCCGCCGCTAAGCCGAAAGGGGCAGCCAGGTCCAAGCCGCCAAGTTTGGCGGTTTACGCTTCGGCGGCCCTTTGGAATCAGCTATTTGCCGGGGCGAGGCCGCCACGCCTGGCGGTCCGCTTGTCGAGCCGGACGGCTCGCCCCGCCGCCCGGAGGGCTGCATGTTATACTCGGAGAGTTCTTTCCTGTTAGGAATCCAGGAATATCTATGCCTAAGCTGAAGCTGAAGACTCACAAAGGTGCGTCCAAGCGGTTCAAGAAGACGGGCACGGGCAAAGTGGTTCGCAATCACGCCTTTGGCCGTCACATCCTGACCTCGAAGCCGCACAAGCGCAAGAAGCGCCTGCACAAGAGCGTGGTGGCCGATGCGGCCGACCAGCCGGCGCTGAAGCGCATGCTCCCCTACTAAGCGGGAGCGATTGCGCGGACGGTGCGCGTGGCACGTGCCCGTTCCGCCAAGTAAGAATGAAAAGGAGAAAGAAACGTGCCTAGAGTAAAACGTGGTCCTCACCGGAGAGCCTCGCGGCGTAAGACGCTCGCCCAAGCCTCCGGATATTTCCTTACCAAGAGTAAGCTCTACCGCGCAGCGCAGGAAGCCGTCGAGCGCGGGCTGAAATTCGCCTATGTCGGCCGGAAGAACAAGAAGCGCGATTACCGCGCCCTGTGGATCGTACGCATCAACGCCGCCTGCCGCGCTGCCGACATTTCGTACAGCAAACTCCTGCACGGGTTGAAGGCAGCCGGTCTGGACTTGAACCGCAAGGTACTGGCGGATGTCGCCCTGCACGATGAAGCGGCCTTTGGTCAACTGGTGGCGGCGGCTAAGGCCGCGCTCGAGAAAGTGTGAGACGGGTTATGACGCCGATCGAAGAGGAAGCCGATTCGCTCAGCAGCCTGGAAGACCGCATCCAGCAGGCCATCCAGGTAGTGGCCCGGCTTCGCAAAGAGAAAGAAGTTGCGCTGGAAGAAGCCGCGACCGCCAAAACCGAAGTGGCCCGCTTGCAGGACGAAGTGCGGCATCTGCAATCCGAGCGCAAGCAGGTGCGCACGCGCATTGAAAAGCTGTTGGGCCAGATCGACCAGTTGAGCGCTTAGGCGATCTGGAGCGAGGCCTGAAGGAGCGAGGCCTGAAATGGATGGCGGCACTCCCGAGAAACAGCCGGTTCGCGTAACGATCCTGAGCCGGCCCTACACCTTGTTGGCCACCGGAGATCCGCGCGAGGTCGAAGAGGTGGCCGCCAGCGTGGACGAGCTCATGCTATCGATCGCCTCCCGCGCGCCCAATGCCGATTCCACCCGCATCGCCGTGCTGGCGTGTCTCCACCTGGCCGACCGGCTACGCACGCTCGAGCGCGAGTTTCAGGGGCTCAAGCAGCGCGTGGACCGCAAAAGCACGGAGTTCGCCGGGATGCTCGAGCAGGTGATGGCGGCTGAGGAAGATCGCGGATGATGGCCCGCTGGATGCCGGTGCTGTGCGTGGCGTCGGGCATGGCGTTGACGGCCGCGTCCGGGTTCCTGGCCGAGATTGCCACCTGGCGCGTGCAACGCGAATCGGCGCTCAAGGCCGAGGATGGCTGGCTGAGTCTCGCCGGGCTGTTCTGGCTGCACGAGGGCGCCAACCGCTTTGGTACCGACGACAGCAACGACATTGTCCTGACCGACGGGCCGGCGCGTGCCGGTGTCTTCGCACTGCAGCACGGGCAAATCGCCATGACCATGAACGGCAGCACCCGCGCGCTGAAGGCGGATTCGGCCGATGTGGTCGAAGTAGGGCGACTGAGGTTATTCCTCATTCAGCGCGGCGAGCGCGTCGGCATCCGGGTGAAAGATCCGCAGAGCCAAGCGCGGCGGGAGTTTCACGGCATCGAGAGCTTCCCGGCCAAGGAGGCTTGGCGAGTCACCGCCCGGTTCGTCTCCGAGCCGCGCAAAATTCCTATTCTGAACGTCCTGGGCCAGACCGAGCCTTCTGATTCGCCGGGCTACGCGGTATTCCAGTTGGCAGGCCAGGAGTACCGGCTGCATCCCATCCTGGAAGAACCGGGCGCGAAGCAACTGTTCTTCATCTTCCGCGACCTGACCAGCGGCAAAGAGACCTACGCCGCCGGGCGGTTCCTGGATACGGATCTGCCCAAAGATGGCCGTGTCGTCCTGGACTTCAACAAAGCCTACAACCCTCCCTGCGCTTTCACGCCCTACGCGACCTGCCCGTTGCCGCCGCCCGAAAACCGGCTGTCCGTGCGGATCGAAGCCGGCGAAAAGAAATACGGCGAGCATTAGCGTTCTGGCGCCGCGCCAGTTGCGGTCCAGCGCGGCGCTGGGTTCGCTCCTGCGAACTTCGAAATGGGGCGCTCAGGCCTGCCAGGCCAAAAACTGGTTCAGACACATGAGCGAGCTTTGCAAACGCGCCGGGCCGGATTCGGCGGCGGCCGAGAACCGCGTGATTCGCGAGATGGCCTCGTCGTGGACCTTCAAGAACAGCGCGGTAATCTGCGGATCGCGCCAGCCGCGGCGCGCTTCCTGCTGCAAGATCTGGATCGCCTGCCGCTCGGTAAACGCCTCCTTATAGGAGCGGCGGTTGGTGAGTGCGTCGTAGACGTCGGCGATCTGGACCACCCGCGCTAAGAGCGGAATCTCCTCGCCCTGAAGCCCATCGGGATAGCCTTGCCCGTCCCAGCGTTCGTGATGGTGGCGGATCACGGGCAGCACCGGTTGCAGGGATTTCATATGACGGCAGATTTCTTCCCCGCGATCGCAGTGCGTGCGCATCACCTCCCATTCGGCGTCGGTCAGCTTGCCGGGTTTGAAGAGAATCGCATCTGGTATTCCGACCTTGCCGATATCGTGCAGGTAGCCGCCGCGATAGAGAGTGGTCAAGGCGGCACGATCGAGGCCCATCGCCGCACCCAGCGTCACACTGATGAGCGCCAGGCGCTCGCAATGCCCCCAAGTAGCCCGGTCGCGCTGCTCCACAGCCCGCGCCAGGGCAAAGAGAATCGCTTCGGTTTCTTCCACTGGCGATGTCGACTCAAATGCCATTGAGGGCTCGTATTGCGCGCCATCGGCTGGCTCGCACGGAGGTGTCTCTGGAGCACGTAGCGCCGCCGCCGGTGTCCAGAAAGAGTTTCGCAACGCGTGGGGCGCCGCTTTCAACCTCTTCCGTTCCATAGTCCCAATGGATGTATCGGCACATTTGACCAGAAGATTAGAATCTAGGAGAAAAATGTCCTCAGTATCAGTTCTTTACTACTGTCACCGACCTCCATGCGGACCTGCCCGCCTGATCGTACACTCGCACGGTGATTACATTCGTGCCCTGCAGCAGCGGTACCGTCGCGGTCCACGAAGTGGTCCCCGTCGCCGCGCCTGTATCGCCGTACGCATCGCTCCAATTCACGGAAGCCACGCCTGCGGAGGCCGATGCCGTCCCGCTGAATACCAGGCTCGCCGCAATAGTCTCGACCATGGTCGCTGCCGGCGCAATAATGGTCAGCGCGGGCGCTGCGCCACTGCCGGAAGCAGGTGGAGTCGGGACGGGCGGAGCCGGCGTAGGCGGAGTGGGCGGGGGAGGATTGGGTGTAGGAGGATCCGACACGGGTGGCACGGGTTGCGGCGCGGATGCCGGAGGTCCATACAGCGCCTGAATGCCGGCGATATCGTCGTCGGAGAGACCGGTGGCCAGGTGGTAGTACGGATACATCACCGCGCCGGGCTGATCGGAATGGCCCAGACCGAGGGCATGCCCGGCTTCGTGCAGCACCACCGAGAAAAGGTCCACCATCGTGCCGAGGTTCCAGGATTCATCCGCGTTCAGGTGCATATCGCCAGCGATCGGCTCGGGGTTCGGCGGATTTGGATAGAAGGTGTGGGCCAGGCTCGCCGGACTGGTAAACGGATAGCTATCACCGTGCGCGCCGCTGACAAATTCGATATAGATGGTTCGAGCGGCTTCGGCCTCGCCGCCAGGGACGAGCGACAGATTGGCCGCCTGCTCCCAGGCGCGCAGGGCGGCTACGATGGTGCTTTGCACCACGGCAGGGTCGAAGCGGCTGGTAAGGTTGCCGAACGCGTAGTTCAGTGAAACTACACCGTTCGCGTCCGCCGGCCAACCCTCGCTCATCAGGACGTAGGCGCCCACTGTTCCGGCTTCGCTCAGAGCGCCCGCGCAAGGCATCACCGGAGATCCCGAAACCAAGTCCGGTGAGGCCGGCAAGATGTAGGACACCTCGTCCCAGGTGGCGAACGCGGCCAGCCGCGTGGAGTCACCCGCAATGAGCAGCTGGCCGGGCAACAGCGCCGTATTGGTCAGTATCTCAAAACCATAACTTTCGGCCAGGGTCCGCGCATTGTCCAAGTCGGCATCGGGTTCGAGCACCACGAGGTAGAACCCAGTCGCGGCACTCAAAAGCGGGCTGAGCTTATCGGCCGCCGACAAGTGCAGCCAGTGCGACACGCCGAGGCCGGCACCATCGAAGGAATCGGGCAAAGCGATCATCAACGCGTTGGGCGGTACCGCCTCCAGCACGCGGGCTCCGCGACGGGCCAGTTCACTGCGCATTTCCGCGCTCGGAAGCCGTTGGAACTGAACGATATAGTGGCCGGCCTCGCGAGGCAGGCGGGCGCCCGGTTGCTGATCCCAGGAGGCCGGTGCTCCGCCCATGGCACGGGCTTTCAAACGAATCGAATCCTGCCCGCAGAGCGGCACGGCCAGGCACAGAGACACAATCGCGGCGAGCAATTGAGCTTTCAAGATATTGAACTCCTATTAATCTTTTCGAAGCTTGTGAGAGTTTCTTGAAAGCGGTGGCACTGAATGTGCAGCCATGCTCCGCATATCTTCTCTCTGCTTTTTGCTGGCGTGTATCGCAGCGCCCGCGAGCGTCGCTCAGCCCGGGCCTTATCGCATTCAAACCGTGGCCGGTAGTTCCAACATCGGCGATGGGGGACCCGCGATTGCGGCCCAGATCACCAACATTCAGGGAATCGCGCTCGATGGCGCCGGAAACCTGTACCTCTCCGACACGGATAACGCCCGCATCCGCAAGGTGGCGGCCAACGGCACCATCACGACTTTTGCCGGCACCGGTGTGGCGGGATTTTCGGGCGACGGCGGAGCGGCCACCTCGGCACAGTTGAACCTCCCGTACGGCCTGGCCGCCGACGCCTCCGGCAACGTGTACGTCGCCGATCTGGGCAACAACCGCGTGCGACGCATCTCCCCCAACGGAATCATCTCTACGGTGGCGGGCAACGGTACGATGGCGTCGGCCGGCGATGGCGGTCCAGCCGGGGCTGCCTCGTTGGCCAATCCGCGCAATGTAGCTATCGACTCTTCCGGCAGCCTGCACATCGCCGAGTTCAGCGGGCACCGTATTCGCAAGATCGGCGCGGATGGCACCATCGCCACCATCGCCGGGACTGGCGTGGCCGGCTTCAGCGGCGATAACGGCGCGCCGGTACAGGCGCAACTGGCTTATCCCGCCGGTCTGGCATTTGATTCGGGCGGCGCGCTCTACATTGCGGATTCGGGCAACAACCGCGTGCGGCGGATCATGGCGGGCCTGGTTGCCACAGTCGCCGGTGGGATCGGCTCTCCTCTGACTACGCCCGTCGCCGTGACGGTGGGCAGCAACTCCACGTTGTATATCGCGGACTATAGCGAGATTGTGCACGTGCTGACCACTGGCGGAACGTGGATGCCCTTCGCCGGGGCCGGCGGGGCGGGTTTTGCGGGCGATGGCGGTCCGGCGGCCGCGGCCTTGCTGACTCAGCCACGCGACCTGGTGCTCGATAAAAGCGGCACTCTGCTGATCGCCGATGGCGTGCGAGTGCGGAAGGTCAACAGCACGGGGACGATCCAGACCATGGCCGGCGACGGCTACCTCAACGCGGTCGGCGATTTTGGAACGGCCACCAACGCGGTGCTGTATCAGCCGTCGGCAGTGAGCCTGGATACGGCCGGCAATCTCTACATCGCCGATACCGGAACGCAACGGGTGCGACAGGTGTCGCCGGGTGGGACCATCATCACCGTCGCAGGCACCGGCACAGCATCCGCTTCGACGGACAAGATCGCGTCAGTCACCGCTTCGCTGAATTTCCCGATGGGCGTTGGAGTGGACGCCGGCGGCAACCTGCTGATTTCCGACACCCAGAATCAGCGGGTCCGCGAAGTGACTGCGGGAATTATCCAGACGGTGGCGGGCACCGGCATCGCGGGACTCGGCAACGCGAACCAACTGGCCTCGCAAACACAGTTGAACAATCCGCGCAACACCTGTATGGCGCCTTCGGGAACGATGTACGTGGCGGATACCGGCAACCATCGGGTGTTGAGCGTTCCCAAATCGCAATTGAGCACCGTGGCACTCGGGACCGGCGCGCCGGGGTTTAGCGGCGATGGCGCCCAGGCATGGATCGCACAGGTGAGTCAGCCGAGCGCCTGCGCGGTGGATGCGACCGGGAATCTGTATGTCGCCGACACCGGCAATAACCGCATTCGCAAAGTGACGCCCGCCGGAATCGTCACCACCGTAGCGGGCACGAGCGTGGCCGGGTCGGCGGGCGATGAAGGGCCAGCCAACGTGGCGCAATTGAACGGTCCGCGCGGCGTTGCCGTGGATGGCAATGGCAACCTGTTCATCGGCGACACGGGCAACAACCGCATCCGCGAGATTACGGCCGATGGTGTGATCCATACCATCGCCGGACAGAGCGGCGCGGGATTTCTCGGCGACGGCGGCCCAGCCACCGCGGCGCGGCTGAATGGGCCGGCGGGAATCCTGTTGGATGGCTCCGGGAATGTTTACTTCGCCGATTCGGGCAACAACCGCGTACGCGAACTGATTCCCGATTCGAGCGCTTCCAATGACACACTGCCCGGCGGTCTGACGGTGATGAATGCGGCCAGCCAGGCGGGCGGTTCGGTGGCTCCAGGCGAGATGGTGGCGATCACCGGTTCGAATCTGGGACCGGCGACGGGCATCTCCGCGCTGTTCGATCAGAACGGCTTCCTGCCACCGGTGCTCGGCCAAGTAGTAGTGCAATTCGATGGCCTCGCGGCACCTCTGGCGTACGTGCAGGCGAGCCAGATTTTTGTGCAGGTGCCGTATGAGGTATCCGGTAATCAAAGCACACAGATCCAGCTTTTCTATAAAGGACAGGTTGAAGCGGCGGCGGGCGTGGCGGTGGCGGTTTCGGCTCCGGGCGTTTATGCCGGGATGGTGAATGCCGACGGGTCCTTCAACTCGCAGTTGCAACCGGCGGCGCGCGGCAGCAACATCAGCTTGTTTGCCACCGGCGCCGGGGTGACCAATCCCACCAATGTGACCGGCCAGGCAACCAAAGGAACCGGTGCGCTGCCGGTGTTGCCGGTAAGTTTGAAGATCGGCGGCGTGGCGGCAACGCTGGTGTCGGCGGTGAGCGCTGCGGGTCAGACCGGTGTTATCCAGGTGGTGGCGACGATTCCCGCGGGCAGCGTAGTTCCGGCTGGTCCGGCACAAGCCGTCCTGACGGTGGGCACAGCCGCGGCGCCGCCGATAACGATCTGGCTGAAATAGGCCGCTTGCCTCCCCGGCGTGGGTGCGGGAAACTGGGAGTGTTCACGCTGAGGAACTAATGGCCGAGTTCTGCACATGTGGAGCGCAGTTACCGCCGGACGCGCTGTTCTGTCATAAGTGCGGCAAACCGCAGCGCGAACTGGTCGTTCCGGAGACCGTAGCGCCTCCACCGAGCGCGGCTCCGCCTCCTCCAGTTTCGGTCGCGTCTCCGGCGCCCGCTTCGCAGCCGCTGAATTTCCACAACCGCGCGGCGGTGAAAATCGCACTGCTGGTGGCGGGACTCTCCACGCTCCTGAGCTTTCTGCTTTACGTGAACTGGTTCCTGGCCGGTTTTCTGGCAGTGTTCCTCTATCGCCGGCGGACCGGACAGGTGCTGAACCTGGAATCGGGCGTGCGGATGGGCTGGATCACCGGGCTGATGACTTTCGGGATCATGGTGCTGATCCTGGGATGCTTCGGCGTTTCGGTGCAGGCCATCGGGGGCGTCTCGGCATTCGAAGCCCAATTCAAGGGCATGATGGATCCGCACATGACTGAGTTCCTGAAGGTGCTGACCACCCCTTCGCAATTGGCGATGGTGCTGGTGCAGTTCTTCGTGTTCACCACGCTGCTGAGCATGGCGGGCGGCGCGCTCGGGGTGAAACTGGCGGGCAATCGGCCTAGTGGTTCTTAGCTGGTGCGGCGAAGTGCTTCACGGCCGCGACGCTGGCGAAGATGATCGCCATCGAGACCGCCTCGCGCAGGCCGAACGGTTCGCGGTAAAACAGCCACCCCAGAAACACCGCTACGAGCGCATTCACGTATGGGTAAATCGAAACGACGGCCACCGGCAGCCGATCGAGCGCATATGCGTAGGCGCTATAGCCGATCAGCGATCCGAAACAAACCAGGTACAGGAGCGCCAGCAGACTACGCGTGCTCCAGTGCAGTGCGGGCTGGGGCAGCAGCAGAGCGAACGGCGCGAGGATGAGTCCGGCGGCGAGTTGCTGGACGCCGGCAGCGACGATGGCATGCGCCTTGCCAGCTTTGCGGCGCTGATAGATGGAGCCGAACGACCATCCGGCCATGCCGATTTGCAGGATCAGGAAGCCGTTGAGCAGGTTGCGATCCATGGCGTGCGGGCTGAGGTCGGGTGCCACCAGCAGGGCGGCTCCGGCAAGGCCGACCAGCATGCCGCCGACGGTGGGTGCGTGGAGGCGTTCGCCGCCGGGGAGAAGCGCTTCCGCACCGACCATCCAGAAAGGCGAAATAGAGACGATCAGGCCGGCGATGCCGCTAGGGATGAGCACTTCAGCAAAGGACAGCGCGCCATTGCCGATGCCGAGGGTGAGGAATCCGCTGAGGCAGGCGGCGGTTAGTTCACGTCCATGCGGCAGATACAATCCGCGGGCACGGGCGAAGAGCAAGGTGATGCCACCGGAGATGATGTAGCGCAGGCTGACGAGCTGCAGCGGGGAGAACATCTCGAGCGAGATGCGGATGCCGAGGTAAGTGGTTCCCCAGAAGAAGCATACAGCGGCCAGGGCGAGGTAAGGCTTAAAGAGAGGATGCCGGGACAAAGCTCCAGCGTAGCATTTACATGCGGCCGCAAAGGACGACTTCGTCTTCCCGTCGCCTTTCAGGGCGAACGGCTCCTCGGATCGCTGCTACGGCCGAAGAGTGGCGGGCACCATGCGGCAGGAGTCGAACTTGGCGCCGGTGAAGTAAAGAAACTGCTCACCGGCTCGCGGGAATGTTCGGAGCGCGGGATTTCCTATCTGACGCCTGAGATGGACGCCGGTCCACGGTTCCTCCGGATAGCCAAGGAGCACCTCTTTCAGCCGGTAGTCCACGACGAGATCGGAAGACTTGTCGCCTTCGGTGTTGACCTCTACGTACTTCGTTTGGACAACTTCCAGGAGGGCGACATTCAGATCGGGCAGGGTGCGGACTCGACCGGCGAGGATGCTGTCGGAACACGGATTGTTGGAAGCGAGGCGCGCGTTGGTTGCGGCCAATGTCTCCTCCCTGTCCTTCCAGAGAAGCGGAACCACCTGCCGGACCGAATTGCAACCGAGGAGATTCCAGAAGCGACTCAGATCGACGTGGTAGACGTGCGCGATCTTGTCGGGCGGTGCATCGGGTGTGTAGGCTACACCGATGATGTCGTTTCCCCGAAACCAGGAGAATTCGCTCGCAATGAATCCGAGCTGATAGCTTTCGTCGTCCGGGCTGCTGATTGGCAGAGGGAAGTGGCGGGCCATCCAGAATCCGTGGGCGCTATGCGACGTCACCAGATAGCCGATCGGCCAACCCATAAATACGTCCGGTTCGAGGCCGTACTCGATTGCCGAGACCCTTCCATCCAGCACCGTTACGCTGGCGCAGAAGGCGAGGTGCCGCCAGCCCATTGTGTAGGCGGCTTTGAGGGACGCGTCCATAGCGTCCCACTTGTCGGCGCCATTTCCAAACCTGGGCGGCCAAAGCTCGACAATGAATTGGGCACCCATCTCCGCCATCGTTCGTCCCCTTCGTTCGACAATGCCGCGCTGTAGTAACGCAGCAGAGGTGTGCCTTCGCGGCGCTCATAAGGCTGCAGAATCACGGGCGGAATCATCCGCGCAAGGTCTTCCTCTGTTGGAGCATCGATCTTGATCTGCTGCAGCCCGGTGAGTACTGCCTGGACTTCTCTCGTGAGCAAATAGGAACGAACACGGATGCCGCTGGAAAGCACGCCGAGCGCGAGGCTCAAAACGAACGCTGCCCTGCGAGGACGACGGCCTGTCGCATGGCGCCAGAGTATGGCAGTGAATGAGAACAGCTTCTGCGGAATCATTTTGGCCCGAGCCTGGCCGCCGGAGCCGTCTCTGTACCAGATTAGACGCCGCGGAGTGCGTCGCCGGCACTGTTGTCATTGGTAGACGACGATTGGCTCGACCAGCGGGAAGGGAAGGGGCTGGACTCCGGCTGTTGCGAAACTCTACGCACTGTTCGCTTTTACCATGCACCACAGTAGCGATATACTGAGATTTGCGACATTCAGCCCTGTTTGGCACACCCTGGAGAACGGGTGTCCGCCTCTACAGATCCGGGCGAGGCAATCTCGCCTTCAACAGGAATTCCGCATGAGTGCTACCGTCGTCAGTCCCCTGGACCGCGCAGTCCGCTTTTACGAAGCGCCCATCGGCAAGAAGGCCGTGATGGCCATCACCGGTGTGATTCTTTTCGGCTACGTCGTCGCGCATCTGCTCGGCAACCTGCAAATTTATTCCAGCGACCCGCAGCAGATCAATCGTTACGCGGCGTTTCTGCACAACCCATCGAACGCGATGGCGCTGTGGGCGGCGCGCACCATCCTGCTGGCCGCGGTGGTGCTGCACATCGTGTCATCGGTGCAGCTTTGGAATCAAAACCGCCACGCGCGTCCGCAACGGTATTACAAGAAGTCCGACGTGCCCACCAGTTACGCCGCGCGGACGATGATCTGGAGCGGCCCGATCGTGGCGGCGTTCGTGATTTTTCACGTGCTGCACCTGACGGTTGGAGCGGTGCTGCCTTTGCAGGATGTCGGCGGCAACGTTACGACGCCGGACGTGCGCTACAACGTGATCACCGGCTTCCAGAATTACTGGGTTTCGGGTTTTTACATTCTTGCCATGATCCTGCTCTGCATGCACCTGTACCACGGGACGTGGAGCATGTTTCAATCGCTGGGGCTGAGCCATCCGCGCTACACGCCCAAGCTGAAGAAGGGCGCGGCCATTGTGGCCATCCTGATCGCCATCGGCAACTGTTCGATTCCGATCGCGGTGATGACCGGCCTGCTGAGACTTTAGAGGACACCAGCCATGACTCTCGATAGTAAATCTCCGACCGGCCCCATCGAGACGCGATGGGACCGGCACCGCTTCAGCCTCAAGCTGGTGAATCCCGCCAATAAGCGTAAGCACACCATCATCGTCGTGGGCAGCGGCCTGGCCGGCGGATCCGCGGCGGCGACGCTTTCGGAGCTCGGCTACAAGGTGAAGTGCTTCTGCTTCCAGGATTCGCCCCGGCGCGCGCACTCCATCGCGGCGCAGGGGGGCATCAACGCGGCGAAGAATTATCACAATGACGGCGACAGCGTCTACCGCCTCTTCTACGATACGGTGAAGGGCGGCGATTTCCGCTCGCGTGAATCGAATGTCTATCGCCTGGCGCAGGTGTCGCTCAACATCATCGACCAGTGCGTGGCCCAAGGCGTGCCGTTTGCGCGCGAATATTCGGGCTACCTGGATAACCGCTCGTTCGGCGGGGCGCAGGTGTCGCGGACTTTCTATGCGCGCGGGCAGACGGGGCAGCAGTTGCTGCTGGGCGCGTACCAGGCGCTCGAGCGGCAAATCGGCTCGGGCGGCGTGACGATGTTTCCGCGCACCGAGATGCTCGACCTGATCGTGGTGAACGGCTGCGCGCGCGGCATTGTGACGCGCAACCTGATCACGGGCAAGGTGGAATCGCACCTGGCGGATGCGGTGGTGCTGGGGACCGGCGGCTACGGCAACGTCTACTACCTGTCGACGAACGCCAAGGGGTCGAACGCCACGGCTATCTGGCGCGCGCACAAACGCGGCGCGCTGTTCGCCAATCCGTGCTTCACCCAGATCCACCCGACGTGCATTCCGGTGTCCGGCGATTACCAGTCGAAGCTGACACTGATGAGCGAATCCCTGCGCAACGACGGGCGCGTGTGGGTGCCGAAGAAGAAGGGCGATAACCGCAACCCCAGCCAGATCCCCGAAGAGGATCGCGATTACTATCTGGAGCGGCGCTACCCGAGCTTCGGCAACCTGGTGCCGCGCGATGTGGCATCGCGCAACGCCAAGATGGTGTGCGACGAAGGGCGCGGCGTGGGCGAAACGGGCTTGGCCGTGTACCTGGATTTCCGCGATGCCATTCAGCGGCTGGGCAAGCCGGTGATCGTGGAACGCTACGGCAACCTGTTCGAAATGTACGAGCGCATTACCGGCGAGGATCCGTATGCGGTGCCCATGCGCATCTTTCCGGCGATCCACTACACCATGGGCGGGCTGTGGGTGGACTACAACCTGATGTCCACGATTCCAGGGCTGTACGTGATCGGCGAGGCGAACTTCTCCGATCACGGCGCGAACCGGCTGGGCGCCAGCGCGCTGATGCAGGGGCTGGCGGACGGCTACTTCGTCCTGCCGAACACCATCAATGACTACATCGCGTCGAGCAAGCTGGACAAGATCGATACCGGGCACGCGGCGGTGAAAGAGGCCGAGCAGCAGGTGAACTGCGTCACCAAGCGACTGCTGGAAGCCAAGGGCACGCGCTCGGTGGATTCGTTCCATCGCGAGTTGGGCAAGCTGATGTGGGACTACTGCGGCATGTCGCGCACGGCGGATGGTTTGAAGCACGCGCTGGCGCAGATTCCCGAGATGCGCGAGCAATTCTGGCGCGATGTGAAGGTGCTGGGCACGGGCGATGAACTGAACCAGTCGATCGAGAAGGCCGGGCGAGTGGCGGATTTCTTCGAACTTTCCGAGCTCATGTGCCTGGATGCGCTCGAGCGCAACGAATCATGTGGCGGGCACTTCCGCGAGGAGTATCAGACGCCCGAGGGCGAGGCGGCGCGCGACGACAAGGAGTATTCCTACGTGGCCGCCTGGGGATTCCGCGGGGTGGGCAATCCGCCCGAGCTGCATCGTGAGCCGCTGGAGTTCGAGTACGTGCATCCGTCGCAACGGAGTTACAAGTAATGCGAATCGTTCTGCATATCTGGCGGCAGGCGAATGCCGCGGCGGCCGGGCGCATGGTGCGCTACGAGGTGCCGAATGTGAACCACCACATGTCGTTCCTGGAGATGCTCGACATCCTGAACGAAGACCTCATCGCTAAAGGTGAGGATCCGGTGGCCTTCGATCACGATTGCCGGGAAGGGATCTGCGGCATGTGCGGCTGCATGGTCAATGGGGTGGCGCACGGTCCTCTGCCGGGGACCACGCTGTGCCAGCTACACATGCGCCATTTCAAGGACGGCGACGAGCTGTATCTGGAGCCGTGGCGCGCGAAGGCGTTTCCGGTGGTGAAGGATCTGGTGGTGGACCGCGGCGCCTTCGACCGGCTGATCGCGGCAGGCGGCTTCATTTCGGTTTCGACCGGCAGCGCGCCGGACGGAAACGCTGTGCTGGTGCCGAAGGACAATGCCGACCGGTCGATGGACGCGGCTGCGTGTATCGGCTGCGGGGCGTGCGTGGCGATGTGTCCGAACGCTTCGGCATCGCTGTTCATGGGCGCCAAGCTATCGCACCTGGGTTTGCTGCCGCAAGGGCAGCCCGAGCGCGACCGGCGTGTGATGGCGATGGAGGCGCAGGCCAATCGCGAGCTGTTCGGAAGCTGCACCAACATCGGCGAATGCGAAGCCGTATGTCCCAAGGGAATTAAGCTCGAAGTGATTGCCCAGATGAACCGCGACTTTCTGCGGGCAAACTGGGTGGGTCGCGGCGGACTGAAGGGCGACTGATCGCTACGGTTCCGCCTGCGGCGGCCGGGGCATCCTGAAGCAGAGAGATCGTATGACGGTAATACAGGCCAGCCTCGTGGGCCAAGAAGTGGCAGCGATCTGACGCCGACTCAACTGGCGGGCGGCTCGCAGAAATGGCTTTAGTATTCGCCCAGCTACAGCCAGAACGTGAGGCCGCCGACTACGACCAGAGTGTCGAGCCGTCGGCCAGTCAGGCACGATTCGCAAGAACAGGCCGAGGCGGCCTTTCGGACCCGGGAAGGCGTTCGCCACGAACCCGAAGCGCAGGGATACCGCGTCTCGCTGCTGATCCGCACCGCGCCGCGCAAGCTCCCTGGTAAGCCCTACGCGTTTCTGCCGCGCCGCACCGGGCGAACGGAGGCCCGAACGACACTCCGAACCACGCCCATGAACTTGAAGTGCACCGGATCGGCGATGATGGCGGGCCGCAGCAGGCCGGCGAGGTGCGCCAGGGTGTCCAGGGTGACTTTACGGCGGCCGATCCGGGCGTTCGGTGGCAATTCAACCGTGGCATCGAAGGCCAGTCCCCGCGTGTGATCGGAAACCGATACGGGGTGTTGCGTCTCGATCAGGTGGTGCCGTTGAAACTCCTCCTGCACCTGCGCGCGGAGATCCTGGCAGGCCGGATCATGGTTGTTGCGCAACTCAGTCATCCATTTGTACCAGACATTCTGCAAGTGGTGCTGGTACGACGCCGGACGGTAGGCGGATTTCAGCACCATCGTCCCACCGACGCTGGCTACGCGCGCTTCGAAGCGATCTAGCGCGCGTGCGGCCGCCGGTACCATGTCGGTCACGTCTACGGTGTTGGAACCGGTGGCGGCCTCGAGTTGCTGGGCCGCGGGGTCCTCGATCGGATCGAGCGGCGCTACCGAGCAAGTGCCGAAGGACGCTGCCGGGGATCCGAAAACGACGGTCGTCCCCGTTTCCACCGCGGCCGGTTCTACCGGCCTCGATTCAAACAGTGAGGCGATCAGCCGTATCATCGGGCAGTGGGTAAACTCCTGCCAGAAGCTCATGGGAATCTGAGTTGTGGGTTGACTGGTTCCGGCTACCTGTCCGTAACCGGTGGAGAAGGTGAGGAGCGCAAGTGTCGCCACGCGCAAAAACCGGGAAAGATCCTGCAACGGGAACTCCTGTGGGTTTTTTAGGGACTCAACAACTTTGACGGTGCAGCCTCTCGAAACGTTCCAGCCATCACGGTTCAATATGTTGGAAATCCGGATTTGCGTGTCCGGTATTCCTACACTGAAGCCTTTGCGGTAGCGATTAAATCCTTTCCTATCTGCATGGCCCGAGCCGTGCAATTCCGTACGTTGGACGGGAGAGAGTCCTTATGAACGATCCTTCCACATACTGGCTGACACTTACCAACGCGGCACTCGGGGTGGTCACCCTGATCTGCTGCGGCGCTGTAGGTTACGGCGTTCTGCAGGAATTGGCTGCGAAGCGCAAGAAACGCGTGACGGTTTCCGGGCTGGATCGCGAAGTATCCGACCTGGTGGCGGGCTTTGACGGGCATGCCTTCCACACACCTGGCCTCGGGTTGACGATGGCCGATGGCGGCGAGGAAATCCCGAAAAAGGAAGACGGGAAGTAAGCGTATGACCTGCCCATTCCTGCGAGAAGCTGCGGTCAAGTATTGCCAGACCGCGGCCTTCCGGAAGCTGATTCCTTTGGCGGCCGCGGGCAGGGCCGACGAAAAGTGCGATACGGCAGCCCATGCCGAATGCCCGGTATTCCGTCTGCAACACCGGGAAGCACAGCCGGGCGGCTGCCCGTATTTGCGCGAATCGCTGATGCAGTACTGCGGGGCGGCGCCCGTCGCGCGGTTTGTGCCGTACAGCGAAAGCCTGCTGTCGCGCTGCGGCAACGACGGCTACCGCTACTGCGAGTTGTACCTGGAGATGGCGCATCCAGGGCCGGTCGCGGCCGAGACTGGCGCGGTCGGAGCGCCCGACTGGCTGCGCTACGCGGCCAATCACATGTGGCTGGACGCGACCGATGACGGGTCCTGCCATGTGGGTATCGACGCGTTCCTCAGCCGGGCATTAGGCCCGGTGGAGTCGGTCAGCTACGTTTGGGAACGCGGGAAGCACCGGCCGGCGGCGGTGTTGACGGCGGGCGGAATGGATGTCGAGGTGGTATTTCCGAATCCGCTGCTGCTGACCGCCTGCAACCGTTACTTGCGGGCTAACCCCTCCAAGCTCTCGAGCGAACCCTACACTGCCGGCTGGCTGTTTGAAGGCACGCCGGTAGAGGGGTCGCTGGACGGTCTGCTGGCGGGCGCCGAAGCCCGTGAGTGGATGGAAGAGGAGCAGCGGCGCATCAACGACTTTCTGCAGTCGTGGCCATCGCCCACAGGCGCGGTGGCGATGTGCGATGGGGGCCTGTTCGCAGCCGGCGTACTACGGCAAGTCGATCGCAGCCAGGCGCTGGCCCTGGTGCAGGAGTTTTTCTCGCCTTACGCGAGTGGGAAGAGAGATCCGCAATGAAGCGCAACATTCTGATCGTCGCGGGGCTGGCCGCAGGCCTGGGTGCAGGCTGGGCCGGCTTTCCGCGGGCGATCTACAACAGCCGGCCGCAACCGGTGGATTTCAGCCACAAAATCCACATCGACAAGGCCGGCGCGAAATGCGAAGACTGCCATGCCATTCGCGAGGACGGCAGCTTCGCCGGCTTCCCGACGGTCGAACAGTGCGGCGCCTGCCACGCCGCGCCGATGGGCACGTCGGCGGCCGAGAAGAAATTCATCGACGCCTATGTGACGCCGCACAAAGAGCCGGTCTGGCTCGCGTATGCGAGGCAGCCGGAGAACGTTTATTTTTCGCACGCCACGCACGTGAAGCGCGCGCAATTGAAGTGCGAAGTTTGCCACGGAAATGAAGGCTCGGCCGATCATCCCCGGCCCTTCGAGCAGGATCGCGTGAGCGGTTACTCGCGCGACATCTGGGGAGGGCAGGGACGGCCGGGCATGAAAATGAGCGACTGCGTGGATTGCCACCGGCGGAGTGCCGTGAAAAACGCGACGGCAGTGGGCGATCTCAGTTGCCTGGATTGCCACAAATGACGACACGCAGAGAGTTGTTGCAATTCGCGGGCGGATCGGCGATGGGCCTGCTGCTCACGCCGGCGCCATGGCGGCTGATTACGGATACGGCGCTGTGGTCGGAGAACTGGCCCGGCATTCCGCGTCCGGCGCGCGGGGAGATTCGCGCGAAGTTCACCCACTGCGGGCTGTGCGCGGCGGGATGCGCGGTGCGGGCGCGCTGCGTGGGCGAACAGCCGGTCTCGTTGAGCGGAGTCGCGGGCGGACTATGCCCGTTCGGTGTCGCGGGGCATCATTTGCCGTATCACCCCGAGCGGCTGAAGCAGGGCAACCGGAAGGAAGCTGCTGAGGCGGTGGCGCGCGCGATTGCGGCGAGCGGGCCCGAGCGGCGCGTCGCGGTGCTCGATCTGCAACCGGGTCGCACGGCTTCGTGGACATACCGTCGCGCGCTGGCGGCGATCCCACATGGCGTTTACATAGCGCCTCCCGAACCGGCGTGCTCTTTGAATTTCGCGGCCGCTCGGATGGTGCTCAGTTTGGGCGCGCCGCTGCTAGATGGCTTTGCACAGCCGGCGCGAGTCTTTGCCGCGCGGCCGAACTTCCGGCTGATTCAGGCGGAGGCAATGGAATCACGTACGGCGTCTGCGGCGGATGAGTGGCTGCCGGTGGCGCCTGGAACCGAGGCAGTCTTGGGACGCGCGGCTGCCGGTGTGCTGCCGGTGCGCCAGGCGGCCGAGATGACCGGCCTGCCCGAGGGACGGATCGCCGGAATGATTCGCGCGCTGCGCGAGAATGGGCCGGCGCTGATCGTGGCTCCGCAGATGACGCCCGAGGTGCTGGCGTGGAACATCGCTCTGGGAGCGTGGGGCAAGACGGTGATGCCGCGGCGCGAGGCTCCGGTGCCGAAGACCTGGAGCAAGGCGGCGCCGGCGGTTGCGCTCGAAACGGTGAAGGATGGTTCCATTGGGGCGCTCCTGATCGACGAATCGGTGGGCGATGGGCATCTGCCTTGGGAAAGTATTCGACCCAAGCTGGCGACGGATGCGGTGGTGGTTGCGTTTGCGTGGACGCGAAGCGGATATGCGCGCCACGCGACGCATGTGCTGCCGGCGGCTGTGTATCCCGAAGCGCTAGGCGATGTGCCGCCGGCGGTGGATGGAGTGAATGCGGAGTTTCGGTTGACCGTTCCGTTGATCGCCTCGCCGGATGGCACGATTGATCCGGCGGAGTTTGTAGCGGCACTGGCCGGTCTCGACGCAAAGGATGCGTTGCGCGAGCGTGCGGCTGCGATTCACGCGACTGGGCGCGGCAAGCTGTGCACTTACGCGGATGGCAAGGTCGCGGCGGTGAAAGACCTGAAGCCGGAAGACTTCTGGAAGGCTCTCTCGACGGGCGCCGCATGGACCGGCGATGCCGAGGAGAGCGGGCGTACACCGCGGATAGCTGCAACATTTGCAGGTCCAAGTAGCGAGCACTGGCCTTTCCGGGTCGCCATCGAAACCGCTTGCGCGCCGGCGCTGGCTTCACCGCTAATCGGCAAGTTGACGCAGGAGTCGCACCTGCGGCTGGCAGCGAATCGTGCGGCGCTGCATCCGCGCGAAGGATTCTTGGATGGCACGCGGGCGGCGATCGAGACACCGTATGGCCGGAGGATTTTCGAAGTAACGGTGGACGTCGCTGTGCCGCCGGGAGTGGTGCTGGTGGCCGGCGGGCCGGAGATCGCCGATATCGTGGGCGCGGATGGCTGCGCCCGGGTGGTGCGCATATGAACAAACGGTATGGAATCGTGATCGATATCGACCGGTGTACCGGCTGTGGTGCGTGCATGCTGGCGTGCGCGGTGGAGAACAATGTACCGCCGCTGCCCGCCGCCAACGATCGCCGCGGGATCACCTGGATGCGCGTCAGCCGGATCGATAACGGCGAAGAATATCCCGAGCGGCGCTCCGCGTTTGTGCCGATGATGTGCCAGCAGTGCGGAGTGGAAACGCCCTGCGCGCATGTTTGCCCACAGCAGGCGGTGGATGTGGATCCGGCCACCGGAATCGTGGGGCAGATGCCCGAACGTTGCCTGGGCTGCCGCTACTGCATGGCGGCGTGCCCGTATCACGCACGCTACTTCAACTGGTGGGATCCGAGTTGGCCGGCAGGCATGGAGAAGACTTTGAATCCCGATGTTGCGCCGCGCATGCGTGGGGTGGTCGAGAAATGCAACTTCTGCCACGGGCGCTGGCATCGCGCAAAGGAGCGTGCCGCGGCCGCCGGCGAGAAGGATATCCGGCCCGGAGACTACCTGCCGGCATGTGTCGAGGCTTGCCCCGCGGGCGCCATCCGCTTCGGGGACCTGAACGATCCCGCCAGCGAAGTTTCAGCCGCGCGGAAAGAGCCGGGCACCTTCCGGCTGCTCGAAAAGCTCGGCACCGATACCAAGGTTTACTACCACTCGAAGCGCGACTGGGTGCGGCAGATCGCATTTGCGCCGCGGCCCGGAAAGGAGAATGTCCGTGGATAAGCATCTCATCGCGCGGGGCGTGAAACGCTGCTCGACCGGCCGCTTCCTATCGTGGATCGCGCCGTGGGCCGCGCTGCTGGCTTTCGGCGTGTGTTCGGCCGGGCTGTGCCTGGTGAAGGGCTTGAACCAGACCAACATGGACAACCGGTTTCCGTTTGGTCTGTGGATCTTCCTGGACCTGACGGTGATCGCGCTCGGCGCGGGCGCGTTCTTCACCGGCTTTCTGCTGTACCTGCTGCGCATGGACGAATTGAAGGCGGTGATCGGGAGCGCGGTGGTCATTGGCCTGGTCTGCTATTCGGGTGCGGTGGCGGTGCTGATGGTAGACGTCGGGCAGCCGCTGCGCGCGTGGTTCACCTTTTGGTATCCCAACGTGCACTCGATGCTCACCGAGGTGACTTTCTGCATCAGTTGCTACCTGACTGTGCTGCTAATAGAGTATGTGCCGCTGCTGTTGAAGAACCGGCGGCTTCGCGAGGCGCCGGCGTTTCTGGTGTTTGAGTTCGAACTGCACAAGCTGATCTATGTGCTGGCGGGCGTCGGAACGTTCCTTTCGTTCTTCCACCAGGGATCGCTGGGCGGCTTGTACGGCGTGCTGCGCGGGCGGCCGTTCGCGTTTCGCGAAGGCTTGGCGGTCTGGCCGTCGACCTTCTTTCTGTTTATCCTTTCGGCGGCGGCCGTCGGTCCGAGCTTTATCGTGCTGACGACACATCTTGTGGAGAAGCTCTCGCGCAAGAGACTCGTGCGGGATCGGGTGCTGGACCGGCTGGCGCGCATTTCAGGGCTGCTGCTCTCGGTGTACGTGCTGGCGAAGAGCATCGATACGCTGGTGTGGATCAACCGCACTTCGCCCGAGAGCGGCTTCCTGGCGGCGCAGTATTACAGTTGGAAGCCGTTTGGCACCTGGATTCTGTTTGCCGAGATCGTGCTGTTCGGGATGGCGCCGGCCCTGATCCTGCTGGCTCCGCGGCTGAGAGCGCGGCGTGGATGGCTGGTCACGGCGGCGGCGATGGCCTGCTGCGGCGTCACGCTGAACCGCTTCGTGATGACGGTGCAGACCCTGGCGGTGCCGACGCTCTCGTTCGACCAGTTTGTTTCGTACTTTCCGAGCTGGCAGGAATGCGGGACGTTTCTGGCCGTGCTGGCGTATGGAGTGCTGGTCTATTCGTTTTCCTTCCGCTACCTGCAACTCTTTCCAGAGGAGCGGGAATTGAAGATTGCGACGGTCGAGGAGCCGGCCGAGGAAGTTGCCGAGCCAGTAGGGAGGTACTGATCATGTTGCCCTGGAACTATGGATTTCATTGGAATGCCGGAACGCTGATTTTTTTAGGAGCGTTTTATACGGTGCTCGTGGTAGTAGCCGCGACGGTGGTGAATGCGGCTCTGCGCTCGCGCCGCGAATTGAAGGAGCACCATGAAGAGAGTATTCGCTGGCACTCGGATTTTCACGACCTGCCGCCGGCCGATCGTGTCTGCCGGCACGTGCTGACGGGCGAATTTCGCCAGCGCGAATGTCCCAACGCCTTCGACTGCCGGGAATGCGAAACGCATGCGCGTCTGATCGCCAGGCGTCCGCCGGCGCCCGCGGATAGCGAAGAAGAAGTGCTCGGGATGTCGTTTCCTCTCGACCGGCTTTATCATCGCGGGCATACATGGGCGCGGCCGGAAGCGGATGGGACGGTGACGATCGGGCTGGACGACCTGGGGCGACGGCTGCTCGGCGCGCCCGATACTGTGCGTCTGCCCGAGGTGGGATCGCACATTCAGGCCAACGGAACCGCTTTTCATCTCGCGAAGCGCGGCGCCGATCTCGCCGTGCTCGCGCCCATCGATGGCGAGGTCATCGAGACGGGCAGCGCGGACGGCGACTGGCTGTTGCGCGTGAAACCGGACGCGGCGGATGAGCCGGCGTTTCGTCATTTGCTGCGCGGCGCGGAAATCCGGCCGTGGATTGGCCGCGAGATGGAGAGGCTGCAACTGGCGCTCACTGCGGAAGGCGCCGCGCCGGCGCTCGCCGATGGCGGTGTGCCGGTGGCTGACATCGCGGCCAGTTATCCGGAAGCCGACTGGGACGCGGTATGCGGCGAGATGTTCCTGCGTCCGTGACGGCGTGGAGTCATTAGCGCGCACGCTGCGACCGTTCACGCCACATCGCCACCGCCATCCAGAGGTAGCCCCCACCGAGGGCTATATTTTGACGTTCTCAACCGGCGGAAAAGCACAGAATGGTGTTGCATGTCAGTCCGGTCGCCTGGTTCACGGCGAGGGCCAGAGCGGCGATGCAGCCGATCAAGACGGCCCTCTGTGCCAACTTCGACACGAAGAATAACCAACCGCCGGCGATCAGGAGCGCGATTCCTCCCAACGATAAGACGCAATAGTAGATCCGCGTCGGCAACGAGGTCAAGAAAAACTGGCTGAATCCCGCCGGAGCCGACCACAGAAGCGCGGCCGCGGCCAGCACGATCATCCAAAATGCCAAGGAGTGGTAGGGATTCTGCCTCACGATTTTTAGGCCAGCGCGTTCTTGCAGAACGCCACGCACTTGGCGATTTCGGTCATTTGGTCGGAACCTTCGGGCACGGTGTACTCGAACTCGACGATGCCGGGAAAGCTCCATTTCTCCTTCTGCATCAGCTTGAGGGTTTCCTTGATGGGCGTGTCACCCTGGCCCCACACGGTATTGGGACCGTTGTTCAGCTTGCGATCCTTCACGTGAATGTGCGTGACGCGGTCGTGGTACTTCTGCAGGAACGGAATCGGCGAGGTGCTGTTGCCGGCGATGAAGTGGCCGATGTCGAGGTTGATGCCGTTGTATTTCGAATAGCTCATGGCCGTCTCCCAGCTTTCGGGGCGGCCGAACGCCTCGGGGCTGGTGACGTTGGTATGGCCGTGATAGCCGATCATCATCTTGTGCTTCTCGCCGAATTCGCCGAGGCGCTTGGTGTGGCTGAGCGGAATTTCGCAGGAGATGGCGCGTGCGCCGGCGGTGCGGGCGAGTCCGAACATGTAGTCGATCTCTTCGTCGGTGAAGGTGTCGATGGCGTCCACTTTGACGATCTGGATCAGGACGCCGGCATCCTCGTACTTCTTGCGTAATTCCTTGACCTTGTCCAGCGACGCGGCCAAACGCCACTTGCGCAGATCCTCGGCGGCGGCTTTCTTGGCAGCGGCCGGATCGGGCGGCGGCGCACCGCTGGCGTCGGGCGATCCTTTCCTGCCGCCCTGGCGCTGCGCCGGGTAGGCTACCAGGTTCGCAGGCGCTCCCATGAAGTGCTCGATGGGCTGCGCGCGCAGTTCGACGGAGCTGAGGTTGAGCTTGACGACATCGTCCAGGACCTCCTCGGCACTCATGCTGTGCTGGCTGTGGAAGCTGTAGGGCACGTTGATGCCGATCTGCACTCCGCCAAACTTCGAATTGGTCTTGGCGAGGAGGGAAGCGGGCACAGCCGCCAGGGCGAGTTTGCCGAGGTCGCGGCGGGTGAAGGGGTGGCTCATAGGGCTCCTTTAACGGTGACGAAACCAAAAACTATCGAATTGCGGCGGTGGTGTCAACCGAGGCGGGCAGGCACACAAGGGACAAGGCAGGCACAAAACGGCCCCGGAGGACTTGCGCCGCCGGGGCCGGAAGGAGAGGTGCTACTTTTTGCGGATCAGGATTTTGCCGTTGTAGGTGGTGAAGGTGGCATCGGTGCCGCCTCCGTTGATGGTGCCGTTGATGACCTGGCTGGTACGGACGCGGAAACGGCCGTCGGGCGAATTGTTGGGCTCGGTGATCGATTCGCCCGGCATCAGCTTCACATCGAAATCAGTGTAGACTTCGCCCTGCGAAGCCCGGAGTTTCACGTTGGCTTTGAACGAGGACGGCAGCGTCACGTCGATCGAGCCGTTATAGCTGGTGAAGGCGATGGGCTTGTTGGCGTCCACCTGGTCCATGGAGACTCTCAGCGGGCCATTATGCGTATCGGCCACTACGGTGCCGGAAACGCTGTTCGCGGTGATCGAGCCGTTGTGGCTGGTGAGGTCGAGTTCGCCGTGCACGCCTTCCACGTTGATGGCCCCATTTTGGGAAAGCAACTGGAGCGACGTGTTGACGGGTACAGTAACGGTGATGCCGGTATTGCGCGCCTCGCCATTCAGCCGCACGGTAATGACGTTGTCTTCCTCAGTGACTTCGAGGCCGCGCGGCGGAAGATTCAGCCGGCGCAGCCCGTCGAAGGTGCGCTGCTCGGATTCGCGGCCGCGCTGACTGCCGCTTTCGACAATCACCTCCTGCCCGGTATGGGTTTTCACCGTGATGCTGCCGTTGCTGACGTTGGCTTTCACCACGCGGGGGCGTGAGGAGTTCCGGGCAGGCACCACAACCCGGTCGCCAGCCACATCCTGGGCGCAGACCAGCGCACCAAGACTCAGAAAGAGGCCCGCAAGGACCAGTTGACGTTTCATTGTATTCATCCTTTTGCCGAAGCTTCTAGAGAGCTTTCGAATGCAGGCGGATCGACCCATTGAGGGTTTCGAACTCCAGCGCCGGCCCGCCTTTGCCGGCACGGCCGCCCACGGAACGGTCGGAGCGGTAGACATATCTGCCATTCAGGTCGCGGAGATTGCCGGTGGAGGCCGGCAACACCGTGACGTCGAAATCGGTATAGATTTCGCCATTGAGACGTTTGAAGTGTAGGTCGGCATCGAGCGACGGCTGGAAGAACACGTCGATGGAGCCGTTGAGCGTGTGGAAGTGCGTCTCGCGTTGCGGATTGCGCGTATAGCTGACCTTGACGCCGCCGTTCAGCGTGGAGACGGTTCCGGAGCCGGAGACTTCCTCGACATCGACCTTGCCGTTGAGCGCGTGAATGTCGTAATCGCCGGTGATTTTCTTAACTTCGATGGGGCTGTTGAGATTCTTGAGCACCACCTCGGTATCGGCAGGGACCTCGATTTCGAAATCGAAGATCACACGGTAGCCGTAGTAATCGTCGCCGCGGTAGTTGGTTCCGTTGTTGCCGCGGAAGGGACCATCGGCGTACAGGCGCACAAAGTTGCCCTGCTGTGACATGTCGAGCTTGACGTCGCGCTGGGCCTCGGCGGCCGCTTGGGTCGACCAGGCGCGGGTCTCGCGGTCCACCGAAACGCGCACCTGGCTGCCGGAGCCTCCAGTGACGTGGATGAAGCCGTTGATATTGTCCACCAGCAACCGGCGCTGGCCCGCGCCGGAACCCACCTCGAAGGTCTTCTGCACGGTTTCGTGCTGGTCGTATTTCCAGTTGCGGTCGTCGGCGCCGAGTAGCAGGGCGCAGGGCATCAGGGCGAGGGCGAGCAGTCTCATTTGGGAGTCTCCAGTTTTTCGGCGGCCGAAGCGGCGCGCTGCCGGACGGCTTCATCGGCCTGCGCGTTGGCGGCGAGTCTGCGCAGGGCGGGAAGCGCATCGGTATCGTTCAACTGCACCAGCAGATCGACGATGGCGATCTGTACGAGAGGCGAATCCTGCACGGGGAGCGAATCGGCCAGCGCGCGGCGGACCTCCGGGTTGGAGGCGAACTTGGCCAGCGCGTCCACGGCCGAAAGGCGCACGTTGACGTTGGAATCGTGGTTGACCGCGGAGAGCAGGGCTTGCTCCACCTGGCGATCGGGCTGGGTCATCTGGTAGCTGTAGGTGACTCCGCGCAGCCGGGCGCTGGGGGACTGCTCCTGCAAGAGCGAGAGCGCCACAAGCTGGCGCAGGCTTTCGACCTGACCTTTCAAAGCGGTGATTTCCGGGCTGAGTTCAGTGCGCGGCCCGGCCATGTAGCGACCGACGGAGACGCCGGCGACGACCAGAACAGTGGCGAAGGCTACCTGCCAGGCGGGGCGGGCGAGCAAGGTTTGCCACCAGGAGCGCGTGGAACGGGAATAGGACTGACGGCGCTGCGCCTCCTGGTATCCTTCCTGGTAAGCCTCCAAGGTTTCCATGAAACGTGACCGCATGGAGCGGCCGGGTTCGGGTTGGGGCATGGCATCCAGTCCTCTCCAGACCACGTTCAGCTCGGCCAGATCGGAGCGGCAGGCGGCACAGGTTTCCAGGTGCTCGATGAGGCGCTCGCGCGAGGCGGCGTCCAGTTGCCCGGCCAGGCATTCCGGAATCTGTTCTCGAATTCGTTCACAAGTCATGATGCTCGTTCTCCGCCGAGCGCGAAGAACCGGTCTCCCAGTTCTCGCAGCGCGCGGTAGACTCTGACTTTAACCGTCCCCACCTCGCATTTGAGGATAGCGGCGATCTCATCGTATTTCAGACCGAGAAACCGGCTCATCACCAGCACCTCGCGTTTTTCGGGCGGCAGGGAAGCCAGGGCGCGGCGCACCATGGCGGCCTCTTCGCGGTTCTGAATCTGCCGGTCGGCAGCGGTTTCGCCGCTGGAAAAAGCGGCGTCGTCGGGCAAAGCCACTTCGGGTTTGCGGCGGTTGGCCTGGTCGGCATGCGCATTGCGGCCCACCTGGTACATCCAGGCGCGGAAGGAGGTTTCCGGCTGATAAGTGTGCCGGTATTTCAGAATGCGGAAGAAGACGTCCTGGACCAAGTCCTCGCTGGCCGCCCGGTTGAAAGTCAGGTGCATGAAATATCCGAACAACGCCTTGTGATGGCGGTCGAACAGCACTTCCAGCCGAGCGATATTGCCGCCCTTCACCTCCAACATGATTTGTTCGTCCTCCACGTGCCTCCGCTTACGTAATGGGATACCGGCGACAGGGGAAAAGGTTACAGGGAAAGCGTTTGGGCACGGAAGAGGGCGGGGCAGCACGATTCGTGCGGCGGGATGGCACGGCACAAGGGCCCCCCGCGTGCCAAATAGCCATGGTGCCCCAATTTCTGACTCAGGACGGGCACCAGATCGAGGAGAAACTATGAATTGGGATCAAGTCGAAGGCAAGTGGAAGCAATTTGCCGGCTCCGCCCGCGAGCGCTGGGGGAAGCTGACCGATAACGATTGGCATACCATCGGCGGGAAGAAGGACCAACTGGTGGGCCGCATTCAGGAGCGCTACGGAATCGCCAGGGAAGAGGCCGAGCGGCAGGCCGATGAATGGTCGCGGTCCCTGAAGTACGACACCGACGTTCCGCCCGCGACGCGGCACGCCGGATCGCGTACAGACCTGTAGACTGGAGGCTGCCCGGCGGCGCTGTCGCTGGCGGCGCTGCCGGGCGGCACGGATCTAGCGGAATACTCCCGTGTGGCCCAGCGAATAGCGACCCGGTTGCGGGAAGACGCATAGGCCATGGGGACCGTGTCCCACGGGGATTCGCGCCAGCAACTTGCCATCGGACGTATCGATGGCGTAGACCTCAGAGTTGTAACGCCCGGACAACCACAGCACTTTGCCATCGGCCGACACGCCGCCCATATCGGGGCTGCCGCCGCCGGGCAATTCCCACTTGTGGAGGATCTTGCGGGTGGCCAGATCGATCACTGTGATGGATCCTTCGCCGCGGTTCGAAACGTAGAGCACCTTGGAATCGCGGCTGACGTACAGGCCATGCGCGCCCTTGCCGGTGGCGATGAAGCCGATTTCCTTGAAGGAATCGCCGTCGATGAGGTGAATTCCGTTGGCCATCATGTCGGCAACGTAGAAGATGCGGCCGTCGGTCGAGAGCTTCACGTCCTGGGGCATGTTCCCTTTGCCGATCGGAAGCAGCCCGATGACTTTCTGTTCCGCGACATCCACCTTGAGCACTGCGCCGGCGAATTCACAGCTAGCGATCAGGTAGCGGCCGTCGGGCGAGAAATCCATGTGATCGACTCCCTTGCAGCCGGTGAAGAGCGAGTGCTTGAGCTTCATCGTAGAGGCGTCCAGGAAGTTGAGGCGCAGTTGCTGTTCGGCGACCACAATGGCGTACTTGCCATCGGGCGTGTAGTACATGTTGTAGGGGTCGGTGACCGGAATGGTTTCCTTGAGCTTGCCGGTCAGCGGGTCGATGCGGGTGAGGCTGTTGCCCTTGTCGTTGAGGACCCAGAGTTTGGTGAGGTCGTAGGACGGCGTGACGTGCTGGGGCTGCTTGCCGACCCGGAAATGATCGACGACCTTGTAGGTGGCGGGGTCGATGACGTCGACAGTGTTGCTGATGGTATTGGGGACGTAGATACGCGCAATGGCCTTGGCAGCTACGGGGGTCATTTTGCCTTCGTGATCTTCCGAGTAGATGTCGTTGGGGTCGATCACCGGGGGCATGCCCGGAAGCGGATTGGTGATGGGCGGAGACGGAGCGGCGTGGGCGACGGACGCTTCATTGGGATGCGTTTGGGTTTGGGATTGGGCACTGGGTTTGCTGGAGCAGCCGAAGAAAAACGCGGCGGCGGAAACGAGGCAGATCACCGTTACAAGACGCATCTAAAGGCATCATACCCCACCACCGCGCGGCGGCAGCGATTGCGGACGGCGGGTTGCAGCGGAGGGCGGTAGTTTGCATGCCGAGTGGTTCGCAAGGCCACAATTTGGAGGCCAGGGTGGCGGCGTGTTAGGATTTGAATGTCACGTGACAATGCGGGGACGTAGTTCAGTTGGTTAGAACGCCGGCCTGTCACGTCGGAGGTCGCGGGTTCGAGCCCCGTCGTCCCCGCCATTCCTTTCAATCACTTACAAGCTTTCCTTTGGAGCGGTTTTCGCTTCGCTTTCGCTAGTGCTACAGTAGCTGCTACAGTTTTCGCGCCAAAGTGCTCATCGAGTTGGCCTTACGTCTCTCCACGTCATGAGAGGTGTTAGTATCGGCGCTGGATGATAGTCAACCGCCTTCTACGCCCTGCCTTTATCGTGGCGTGCGTGTTGGCAGCCATCGGACCCGCGCGGCAACTGTGGATCGAGCGGGCAGATTTGTTCCCTCCGTTGCCATATACGCCGGTCGAGTGCCTCACGCTAATTTCGTGCGCAATGTTGCTGGTTAGTGGATTGATCGAGTTGATCCGACCTCGGGTGGCCTGTCAGCTTGCCCTGGCGGCAAGCACAATTCTGTGGTGTTCGTTCTACGGCCCCGCGCTATGGTACGTAGCCCACCACGGTTCATTCCTGTTGCTCGAATCCGGCGGGACATCGTGGCAGATGGTTACCTACCAGGTCTTTGCGAGCGTCGCCGCTTGCGTATTAACGGCGATGAGACTTCGAGACCAGCGCTATCGTCGAGCCGGCAACCGCTCACGCGACACGAAGCCTGGCTGACCCGGACCTGGGTCTGCCCTTCACTGTGATCTCCACGTCACGGCCCAACTTCAGAACGAGGCGCAGCAGCCGTTCGATCGAGAAGCCGGTCAGCTTTCCCTGCTTGAGCGCCGAGATCTTGGGCTGATCGATCCCGAGAATCGCGGCTGCTTGGCTCTGCTTGAGCCGTCGCCGCTGGATCTCGGCGATGATTTTCGCTGCTAACTCGGCTTTCGCCAGCAGATCATCGGCATGTGGAAGGTTAAGGTCGGCGAACACGTTCCCGGAACTCGGTGTAAACTCTCGATTAGGCATCTTCCCTCTCTCACTTTCCCGCCAGCTTTCGTGCAAGTTGAAGCCGTTGACGGATCAGATCCAATTCCCGTTGTGGGGTCGCGATTCCGGACGTTGCCTTCTTTTGGAAGGCATGAAGAACGTAGACCGCTTCCCCAAGTTGTGCCGCGTACACGGTGCGATACGTGCCGCTCGGATCGTCTGCGCCTACTTGCCAGACCGCGTCCGTGAAGCCGTGCAACATCTTCGCGCTCTCATGCCTCTGGCCGATCTGCGATTGGTACAAAGCGAAGCCGAGCCTCTTACGAACCATCGGCGGAAACCCAGTCAGCCGGACAAGCGAGTCGACAAGCCAAATCAGCCTGCGGGGTTGTTCCGGCTTTGCGGGCACAGCTTCTATTGTATGCCAGCACTGGCATAAAGTGCTGAAGGAAAACTGTAGCACGTACTGTAGCAGCTCAAAAAGTGACCGCTCACGATCTGCGCAACAGACTGAAAATGAAAGGACTGTCGACTCATCGGTCGAAGAGCCTTCGGCCTGTCACGTCGGAGGTCGCGGGTTCGAGCCCCGTCGTCCCCGCCAGTTATCAAAATTCCGCCCGCCGGGACATAACCCCTTGCAGTTTCCATCACTTCCGGAGTTCGAAAGTCGTAATTCCTGGAATGGCTCCCGGAGCAAGGTCCGCAACTCGCCCCCTTTCCATGACGCCTCCTTCAGCACAAGGTGCAGCAATTTGCGCCGCTCCGCCGCGGGTTGCGCCACATACAGGTCGGCTGCCTTGCTGGTCAGCATCATCAGGTCGACGGCTTCGCTTGCGGGAGGAAGCATTTGCGACTCGGTGGTCCGGGTCTTTTGCCGGATCTGTTCCTGTTGCCCACGGATCTCACTTGCTTTCTTGTCATAGGTAGCCGCGTCAATTCTCCCGTCGAGTCGGTCATCGTAAAGCACGTCCATACGGGCCTGCAGTCGTTCCGACTCCATCTGCTGACGTCTCGCCATCTGCAAACGGGCAGCCTGCTCGGCCTGATCCGATACCACCAGTTCCGATTGCAACCACGCAAGCATCGCGGGCGGGATCACCAAGTCCCGCAGAACGCGGGCGATCTGCCGCTCCAGGATTTCTTCTCGCGTATACGGCTCCGGACACTTTCCCCGGTATCCCGTGCAGTGGTAGTACACGTACCGGCCCTTCTTGACTTCGCCGACCATCGAGCAGCCACAGTGGCCACACCTGACCATGCCCGAATAGACGAAATCATGCGTGACCTTCCGGTGCTTGTTCGCGTGTCGCCCGTCCAGGATTTCCTGCACCCGATTCCAAACCTCGTGCGTCACCAGCGGCTCGTGGCTACCCTTATAAATTGCGCCCCCGTAATCGAAATCTCCTGTATAGATTCGCTTCCTGAGAATCTTCTGCAGGGTGGTCAGGAGTATCTTGCTGCGGCTCTTCCGAAAACGGAAACCCTCCCCGTAAGCCTTCTGGGCAAGTGTCCGGAGCGAGTATTCTCCGCTCGCGAACCATTCGAAAATCTTGGTCACAATCGGCCCCAGAACCTCATCCGGCACGATGATCCGCTTCCCGTCCGCGCGGACCGTGTTCACGTAGCCGATAGGGGCATAGGAAGGACAGGCCTTGCCCGGCTTTGGTGCGTACACCCTTCTTTACTTCCTCCGATAAATTGTCGATGTAGTTCTTCGCCATCAGGACATTCAACCCGTGCATGAACTTGTCCGACGATCGCGACTCCTTCGTCAAGATGAAATTCTGCTTGACGAAGTGGATCTCCAGGTCCGCCTCATCGAGCGTAACGTGGTCTTTCAGATTGCGGTACAGCCTGTCCGTCTTCTCCACCAACACCACGCGGCAGTCGCGGTGCTTGGAGAGGTATGCCAGCATCGCATTGAATCCAGGCCTGCCGACCGTCTTGGCAGTCTCCGCGTCCGAGAACTCTTCGATCACAAAATTGCGTTCGGAGCCGTACCGGCGCAACAGATCCTGCTGGGCAGCAATACTGTACCCCAGTTCCTGCTCCTTGCTCGATACTCGCCCATAAAGGACCGCCTTGCGCGGCATGCCCTTCCTGGATTCTGCGATGGGCTGTACGTTTCCTGAACTCTGCATAGTTTGAGGCTACCCCAAGAATGGTTCCGAAGTACTGCTCCAGCCGTTTCGGCGCCCGAGCCGTAGCCGACATCCACAACCTACCATCGCATCGCGGACGCATTCCGGATCCAACCCCCCGCCGAATCGGGCCGCACACCGGTCTTGTGGTCCCCCGATGAACCCGTTAACCGAAATCATCCTGCCTCGGGGTGGCACACCACGTTCTGGTCGTCCATGTTGGGTCGATCCCATCCTCGAAGGATCTCAAGGAACGCGATTAATCTGGTTCTGGCCGCCGTCTATTCTTCCTCCGATAGATGGTGGCCTGCGCGTGAGTTGCGTTCCTCGCGAGCGGTCGCTTCGAGCTGTTGAGGGTTGCTGCACTCACTGCCAAGAGTCTCCTGTGGACCACCTGTCAAGTGGTGGCCCAAGGAGTCAGGATCGCCGGTATTCGGCTGCACGATCATCTATGGTTATTTGTAGCGCATTGAGCCAAAAGAGGTGTGTTATTTTATGTTATTCTAAACATGAGCTGTTGTAATAACATATTTCCATGCACGTCGAAAACCATATCACCCAAAAAGCTGCTCTCGATGTTCAATCGGATTCCCTCCATTCAAGAATTCCCTCTCTTCCTTCTCTTCCTCTAGTTCCGCGGGGCTCCTCGGATTCTGCTTCTCCATCTCGCGCAACTCCCCAGCCCTCAAATGTGGCAG